>ERZ824480.514-NODE-514-length-49625-cov-4.341436_pt1 | contig 49625 bp, 36 predicted proteins | sample MGYA00519861_ERZ824480 | MGnify/ENA primary metagenome ERZ824480 (study PRJEB31778, sample SAMEA3449152) | human gut metagenome | biome: human gut; feature: human-associated habitat; material: faeces | place: United Kingdom | collected 2010/2012 ... | reverse complement strand
ACGATTGCGATCAAAAATATCCAATATTTCTTTTATGTCAGCTTCTCCATCTCCCCATGCCAGATGTGAACGGATACCATTTTTATAATCCATAAAATGACAATGATTTAGTTTTTTCCCAAATGTATCAAAATAATCTTGTATAGATTCCTTAGCATTGTAAATTGTATGAATATCTGCTGTAATTGTAAATGCTTTAGAATTCACTTCCTTCATCATCTGTTTTAAATCGCTGATAGTATTTACTAATGTGGTACTTTGCCTGGATAATGTTTCCATTGTCAAAGACACCCCATATTTTTCAGCAAATCTGCACAATTCGCCAACCATCCAGACACTACGATCCCATGCTTCCTGTCTTGTCTCAGAATAAGACTGCCAGCCGGATGTAATCAAAAGTTTCGGACACGATAATTCATGTGCTGCTAGAATCATATTCTGAAAATACTGTATATGACAGTTATATGGTAGTATCAAAAGATAAATCGGAAGCCCTTGTTACATATGTTGTTGTGCGTACAATTGCCGGTTATCCGGACCCTACTATAAAGCTTAGCGGGCTTTCGGAGGATAAAATGTATTATGTTGATGTGCTGGATAGAAATATTGCAGGTGATGTACTTATGAATTACGGATTGCCTGTAAAACATGAACATGGTGATTATAAGGCAAGACTGTATCATCTGAAAGAGGTTTAAATAACCTCTCTCAGATAACATACATTTTCTTATAATCGTCATAATATTTAAGGAATTCTGCGTTATCAATTTCTTTTAGTGAGTTAAGATATTTATGCGTATCAAATACATCCGAGTTAAGCTCTATCATAGCTACGGCTATGTTAGAGCAGTAATCGGCTATACGCTCATAATTAGCAATAAGGTCGTTGAATATAAATCCCTGGTTAAGTGTGCAGTGGCCGGATTGGACACGGTTTATATGGCGTGCCCTAAGGTCATAACACAGGTGGTCTATAACTTCTTCTAAAGGTTCAACTTTAAATGCCTTTGCAAGGTCGTTTTCTGTATAAGCCTCCATTGTAAGGTTAAGTATATCATTGATGGCGGAATGAAGTGTTTTTAATTCACGGACAGCGTCTTTTGAAAACTTTACTTTCTTCTCGTTTAGTTCTGCCGCAAGGTCTGCTATGTTGACTGCATGGTCGCCGATGCGCTCAAAGTCTCCGATTGTGTGGAGAATCAGTGAAACGTCGCGTGTCTGGGATTCTTTAAGTTCAACTCCGGTTATTTTAACAAGGTAAGTTCCGAGCTTGTCCTCATATTTGTCAATGACGTCTTCTTTTCTATATACTTTCTGATACCGCTTCTGGTCATAATCTGATAAAAGCGAAATAGCACGGAGTACATTTTTATGAGCTTTTTTAGCCATTGAAAATACAGCCTGACGGCTCTGCTCGATTGCAAGTGCAGGATGGGCGATAAACCGTTCTTCAAGCAGGTCAATATCCTTAATGTCTTCAAGATCTTCAGGATTGTCTTTAAATATAATACAGACAAGTTTTTCAAGTAATTTTATAAATGGACTGAGAACGAGCATTGTAGCAAAACGGAAAATCGTATTGATAAATGCAATTGATATAGGAGTCATTGTCGTATTCATAAAATCAAAATTTACAAAAGCATTGACAATGTAGAATACAGTTGCCCATATTATAGTTCCGAAAAGGTCGTTGAACAGATATATGAACGCTGTACGTTTACCATTCGTGTTAGTACCTATTGCAGATAAAAGAACAGGAGCGGCAGCGCCGATTCCCATTCCCATTATAATAGGAAGCGCCGTAGAAAAATTGATTGCGCCGGTAATGGTAAGAGCCTGAAGAATACCTACGGACGCAGAAGCGCTCTGTAAAACAGCGGTAATAAGTATACCCATAAGTATACATAAAAACGGATTGGAAAATGAAGTAAGTGTATTAGTAAATTCAGGAATATCCTTAAGCGGTGAAACAGCCTCACTCATCTGCTGCATACCGAACATCAGAATGGAGAATCCAAGTAAAATATTACCCAGATGCTTTGTAGTCATTTTTTTACATAAGGTTCTGAGAATTATACCGATAAGTGCAATAATTGCAGATAATGTTGCAGTCGATAAAAGGCTTGCAACACCGACTGAATCGGAATCTATGTAAGACAGGCAGAGAATCCAGCCCGTAATACTCGTACCGATATTGGCGCCCATGATAATTCCTATAGCCTGTGCAACCTTCATCATACCGGAATTAACAAAACCGACTACCATAACGGTTGTTGCAGAAGAACTCTGGATTACTGCTGTTACGGCTGTTCCGAGAAGTATTCCTTTTAAAGGATTGTTAGTCAGCTTCCATAAAATAATCTCAAGCTTATTGCCGGCAACTTTTTTAAGACCGTCACCCATAAGAGACATTCCAAAAAGGAATAATGCAACACCTCCTAAAAGGGATATAATCATTTCGGCAATTTCCATGACTTCCATATGTATATTTACCTCCGCTATGAGTAATATTTACATACCGTTTACCGGCTTTTTACTTATAAATAATAACAGATTAGAGTGGAAAGTGAAACACTTAAAATATGAAAGATGTCGAAAACTGCAGTAAAGTAATGAAAATATTATAGAATATTTATATGTAGTTATTAATTGTAATGTAAAATTATTTTGTCCTTACAATGATGTAAAGTAAGGATTTATTTTTGTTTCTATATAACTATAATGTTAATTGAAGAGGAGAGCAGTAAGATGGAAAAATTATCTAACATTTTAACGGCCATTGATGATTTTGTCTGGGGTCCGGTTATGTTGATTCTTTTGGTCGGCACCGGAATTTTCCTTACAATCAGGCTTAGGTTTCTGACCTGGCGGAACCTTGGCTATGCTATAAAGAAGACATTGAGCAAGGATTCAAGAAAGAAAGACAAAGGAACGGGTGATATTTCCCCGTTTTCGGCGCTTACAACTGCGCTTGCGGCGACTATCGGAACAGGCAATATAGTCGGTGTTGCAACAGCGATGGTTTCAGGCGGACCGGGAGCTTTGGTATGGATGTGGATATCTGCATGTTTCGGACTTACTTCAAAGTTTAGCGAGTGTATGCTTGCCATCAAATACCGTGAGGTTAATGAGAAGGGCGAGATGTCGGGCGGCCCGATGTATACAATGAAAAAAGGCTTTAAGCATAAAAAAGTGGGAGCCGTGCTTGGATGGCTGTTTGCATTATTTGCCGTTATAGCTTCATTTGGTATAGGAAATCTCACACAGGCCAATTCTATTTCGGATTCAATACACAGTACATTTAATGTACCGGTTAGTGTAACGGGAGTCATACTTACTGTTCTTTCGCTTATTATTATTGTTGGCGGAATTAAAACTATATCGAAAGTATCTTCTATAGTAGTTCCGTTTATGGCAGTTTTTTATATTATTGCAGGGCTTATAGTTATAATCGGTAATATATCTAATCTTCCTGCCGGCGTTGCAATGATATTCAAGATGGCGTTTAGTGTTAAGGCTGTAGGAGGCGGACTTTGCGGTACGATAACAGCGGCTATTATGAACGGAATGCGTTTTGGTGTTGCAAGGGGCGTATTCTCTAATGAGGCCGGTATGGGTTCCGCAGCTATTACAGCTGCAGCAGCTACAACAGACAATCCTGTCAGACAGGGTTACATTAATATGACCGGAACCTTTTGGGATACTATTGTTGTATGTACAATTACAGGTCTCTGCATTGCAAGCTCAGGAGTGCTTGGTTCTACGCAGACTGCCGTAACAGGAACATATATGACAACAGGAAATGAGATTGTGGTAGAGGCTCAGGATACTGATAATAAAGAAGCTGATGCCGCTTATACATATGAATTATCTGACGGGCAGATTGTTCTTACGGATTCTAAGGGGGCAGAGCTTGCGCTTACGCCGGTTGCATCTGACAAATTAGACGAAAAGAAGGGTGAGAAGCCTGCGGATATGTCGTCAGGCAGCATTGCAGGAACATGGTCGGATGAGGCAGGAAACCATTATCTTTATGGCGAAGACGGAAGTTATGTAAGGGAAGACCTTGTAAAAGGCGCGCCGCTTACAATTCTTGCATTTGAAAGTGTGCTTGGCAGACTTGGCGCATGGCTTATCTGTATAGGAATCGCACTCTTTGCATTTTCTACAATCTTAGGGTGGGAATATCACGGTGAGAAAGCGTTCGAGTATTTGTTTAAGGGACCGAAGTTTAATATGGTATACAGAATAGTATTTTCGCTTATCGTATATATAGGAGCGACAGTTGCCCTTGATATAGCATGGAGTTTTTCGGATATAGCAAACGCGCTTATGGCAGTTCCGAACCTTATATGCCTTATTGCATTAAGCGGCGTTGTTGCTAAAGAGGTTAATGAGTTCCAGAAGGTTATAAAAGCAGAAAAGCTTGAGGCAAAGAAGAAATGAATTTGATTTTAAAATATATGAAGCCGTATAGGGGCAAGATAACTTTAACAATGGCGCTTAAGTTTATCGGGGTAATTCTCGAGCTTATGATACCGTATCTTTTAGAGTATATGATTGATGAAGCGGCTCCAAAGAGGCGTGTATGGCTTGTAATTATACTTGGTCTTTCAATGATACTTCTTGCATTTATAGTAAGAACATGTAATGTTACGGCCAATCGCATGGCAACCCGTACCGCAAGGGACGGAATACATACTCTTAGGGATGATTTGTTTAGGAAAACCATATATCTTAGCGGGGCGGAATTCGACAGAATTTCGCTTCCTTCACTTATTTCAAGGATGACCTCTGATTCATATAATGTTCAGAGTTTTATCGGAATGATACAGAGACTTGGAGTGCGTGCGCCTATTATGCTTATAGGCGGGCTTATAGTCGCATGGACAATGGAAATGCATCTGGCGCTTGTACTTTTATGTATTATTCCTTTAATGGCATTTATAACGATATTTGTATCGTTTAGGGGAATAAAGGTTTTCAGAAAGGTTCAGGAAAAGCTTGATGACGTCGTAAGGATTTTGAGGGAAAATATAACCGGAATGCGTATAATACGGGCGCTGTCAAAGTCAGATTATGAAAAGAAACGTTTTTTTAACGCCAATAAGGAGCTTACACAGACAGATATAGGAGCGGGAATGATGATGGCGCTTCCGCATCCGATTATGAATCTGTTTCTTAACGTGGGACTGACGATTATTATAGTTATCGGAGCCTACAGAGTAAATGACGGATATATGAAGCCGGGCGTTATTCTGGCATTTCTTACATATTTTAATATGATACTTCAGGCGGTTATGGGAATTAACAGAATATTTATGCAATATTCCAAAGCCGGTGCATCCGCAGACAGAATTGCCGTTGTTATGGCGGCGAAAGAGGATGTACGTGAAACTATTGATGAAGAACTTTTAGATACCGATACAGTAATAGAATTTGAAAATGTAAGCTTTTGCTACGGAGACAACAGTGATGACAGTGTAAAAGACATAAGCTTTAAGATACATAAAGGAGAGTCGCTTGGAATAATTGGTTCAACAGGATGCGGAAAGACAACTCTTATTAATCTGCTTCTGGCATTTTATAATGTAGAAAACGGAGTTATCCGTATACACGGCAGAGATATAGCAGGTATGTCTCTCCATGATATAAGAGACAGGTTTGGCGTAGTTTTTCAAAATGATACTATATTTAATGATACGATATATGATAATATCAGTTTCGGAAGAAATATAAGTATGGATAAGGTAAAGCTTGCGGCGGAAACGGCAATGCTTTCACCGTATATTGATACGCTTAGCAGCGGATATGATTATATGGTAGCTATTAAAGGCATGAACTTGAGCGGCGGGCAGAGGCAGAGACTTCTTATTGCAAGAGCGCTTGCAAAAGAACCGGAGATACTTATACTCGACGATTCTTCAAGCGCACTGGATTATAAGACAGACGCCGCCATAAGAAATAATATCGAGAATAATTATGGAAATATTACTAAGATAACCGTCGCACAACGAATCAGTTCGGTAAAGGATATGTCTCATATTATTGTTATGGATGAAGGAAGGATAATAAGTCAGGGAACGCATGATGAGCTTATCGGTTCATGTGAGGTATATAAAGATATTTATATGTCGCAGATGGGCGCATTTGAATAACAGGGAGGTGAAAAAAGTGCCGCCATTCAGCACAAAAACAGATAAACCAAAGGATACAAAAAAAGCAGTAAGCCGGCTTTTAAAATATATATGGAAGTTTAGATTCCTTGCTGTTACAGCTGTGCTTCTTTCTGTGTTTTCAAATATATTTGCGCTTGTAGGACCAAAGCTTTCGGGTAATGCGATAGATGTAATAGCAAAAGGCAAAGGAAATGTTGATTTCTCAAAGGTATATTATTATGCAGGATTAATGTTGTTATTTTACGTGGCGTCGGCAGTCATGTCTTATATACTTTCAACGCTTATGATAGTGATGGGAAGGCGCATATCCAATCAGATGCGAAAAGAAGTGTTTGACAAGCTTGCGAAGCTTCCGGTAGGATATTATGACGTGAATCAGACCGGTGATATTATAAGCCGTGTGTCGTATGACATAGATGTTATCAACACATCTCTTTCTACTGATGTTGTGCAGATAGCATCAAGTTTTATTACAGTGCTCTGCTCGCTCGGAATGATGATATATATAAGCCCGAAGCTTGTTATAAGCGTATTTGTAACGCTTCCGCTTTCGATTATATATACAAGATATATGACTAAAAAAACAAGGCCGCTTTTTGCAAAACGCTCTAAAAAGTACGGAAGCTTAAACGGTTTTTCCGAGGAAATGTTTTCAGGACATAAAACCATACAGGCTTATGCGCATGAAGAAGGTGTAATAAATGATTTTGATGCAATCAATACAGAGGCGGCAGATGCATTTTTTGATGCAGACTATTACGGAACAATAATCGGGCCAAGCGTTGGATTTATCAATAACCTTTCACTTGCGCTTGTTGCGGTGTCAGGTGCGGTTTTTTATCTTTATAATCTTGTTTCGATAGGGCAGATATCATCATTTGTACTGTATTCACGAAAATTTTCGGGACCTGTAAATGAAATTGCCAACATGTATAATGAAATATTATCGGCGCTTGCTGCGGGTGAAAGAGTATTCAGGCTTCTTGACGAAAAAGAAGAAACGCCGGATATTCCGAACGCTTTAAGTTTAAATGACGTTAAAGGCGAAGTATGCGTAAAAAATGTTACATTTGCATATGATAAAACTAAGCCGGTCCTTAAGAAAATTAACGTAAGTGCAGCGCCGGGAAGCATAACCGCGATAGTCGGAGAAACCGGAGCAGGAAAGACGACAATTATTAATCTGCTTATGAGATTTTATGATGCGGACAGCGGAGAAATATTAATCGACGGAAAAGATATAAGAAATATTAAAAGAGAAGAATTAAGGCGTGCATATACGATGGTTCTTCAGGATACGTGGGTATTTGAAGGGACGATTAAGGATAACATCGCTTATGCAAAGGAAGACGCATCGTTTGATGAAATTGTGGCGGCGGCAAAGGCTGCAAGAATCCATTCGTATATAATGAGCCTTCCACAGGGATACGACACAATTATAAGTGAGGACGGCGGTAATATTTCAAAGGGTCAGAAGCAGCTTATAACTATAGCACGCGCAATGCTTGTTAATTCAAACATGCTTATTTTGGACGAGGCAACTTCTAATGTTGATACGAGAACTGAAAAAGCCATTCAGAAAGCTATGTTTGAGCTTATGAAGGGAAAGACATGCTTTGTAATAGCGCACAGGCTTTCTACTATACGTAATGCTGACTGCATACTCGTTGTTGACAATGGAACTTTGGCGGAAAGCGGAACGCATAGCGAGCTTATAGAGAAAAAAGGGCTGTATTATAAAATGTATATGTCCCAATGGCTGTAGCTGAAAATTGAGTGCCGGAAGAAAAATAAGGCAAATGACATAAAAATGACTTCTTTTTGACTGAAATATGCACAGATTATACTTGTAAACGGACAAAATATTACCATATAATGACTTTAAAATGTTACTTGTTTGTAATAGGACTGTAACAATACATATACTTATTCATTAATTGAAACGGAGGATAATATTGTGGACGTAGTAGAGACATTGGAACGGCTTGGACTTAAAAAGGACCGAATTAATGATGTAACATTTGCCTCGGAAGAATATATCAATGAGCGTACAGAATATTATGTACAAAAGATTTTGGAAGATACCAGAGTGGCATGTTCAGACACAATAAATGACGCAAGAGGGATAGAGGTGCAGACAGCAGCAAGGGAAAGTGTAATTAAAGAACTTGCTGAATCGGCAGATTATACCCCGGACAATATTCTTGTAATAAGGGACCCTTATGGATATGTGCCGCTTTCTGCTATGGCTGTATTTTCATCAGAGAAGCCTCTTAGGGCAAAGGTATGGGTTGAAGGAAGCAAAGATACTTTGGTTTCAGGCGAACTTCCTCCGACAACAAAGCATTTTATACCTATTATGGGCCTGTATGCTGAAAAGGTTAATGATATACGTATAGAGCTTTACAACGGCAGAAAAAGAGTGAAGCGGATTCATCTTCAGATTGAGACGGGCGCGCTTCCTGTATCGCTTCAGAATCTTTGTAAGGTATTAGTTAAGGATAATGAACCTGCATATCCGTTTTATTATATATCAGGCGTTGACGTATGGTTCCCTACGGTTATAGATTCCGAGGGCAATGTCAGATATTATATACGCAAGCCAAGTAAGAATTACGGTGTGTTTCCATTGTCACAGGGTTATCTTATCCACTGTGAAAGGAATATAAGCAGACCGTCTTTTGGCGTTCCGCATGCTTCTGTTGCATATGAGATGGATTTGTGGGGAAGAGTAAGAAAGACAATTAATATTAAAAATGGTATTCACCATGATGTATATGAAATAGGTCCGGGAGGAAATCTGCTTATAGCAACAAGTACGCTTGTTAAATACTGTGAAGATGCTGTTGCAGAAGTTGACAGGGCTACAGGAAAAATAATTAAGGTTCTTGGTATGGATGACGTTATTACCGAGCCTTCGGTAAAGGACAGTTCTGACTGGGCCCATATGAATACGGTTTCATTTAACAGACAGGATAATACGGTGCTTGTATGTTTAAGAAACCTTCACAGTGTGCTGAAGATTGACTGGAGTACCAATGAGCTTATATGGATACTTGGAGACCCGTATTTTTGGAAGGGCACGACTATGGAAAAGTATGTGCTTACGCCTGAACATGAAGATATCAAATGGTTCTATCAGGCTCATGCAAGCTATCAGCTTGAAAGAAAACTCGGCGATGACCCTGAAGTGTCGCGCATTATGATATATGACAACCATTATCAGAGCAGAAGGCAGACTGATAATTTTGATAATGATGAGAATTCATACGGTAATATTTATTTTGTAAATGAAAAGACAAAGACAGTCCGTCTTCATAAGAGATTTGAAAGCAGGAAATCTACTGTAAGGTCTAATGCCGTATATTCACGGGAAAAAGACAGATTCCTTATGATGAGCGGCGTGCTTGATAAAAAATATAAAAAGAATGAAGCGCTTATATATGATTATACTTATTCCGACGGTTCGCTTAATTATATGCTTGGAATAAGAAATAAATTTTATCGTGCATATCCTTTTTCTTTCGAGTATTATCCGCTTGCTGAAAGAATAAGGACGAACCCTGTATATGCGGGAGAATATTCATATCCTGTGGAATGTGACGGTATAGACGTGGCAGACGCTCTTAAGATTGAGTTTGGACCGGAACATGAAGATGTTATTCAGGAAGAGCGGAAGATGAAGACCCGTAAAGAAAAAGAAGCCGAATGGGAGAAGCTTATGGCAGGAAAGGTATGGGAAGAACTTGACCATACCGAAAGAATTGCAAAGACTTCATTTAAGCTTAACGGCAAAACGCTTCTTATGTATGGTATAGACCATATTGTGAACCAGTTATATTTTGTTGGTGAAAATCACACATATGTATATGATAATACGGACACAAAGCAGGATTTACTTGCAATATTCTACAATTACGGTTATCATATGTCTGTCGGTATTGACACCTTGAAGAAAGACAGATATCATCTGTATATTAGATGTATGGGTAATCTGTACGATACCGGTAAAGATTTTGAAATTAAAGATTAACAATCAGGAGGAGAATAATGAGTACTTTATCACACCTTGACAGGCTTGAGGCAGAAGCAATATACATTATGCGTGAAGTTGCTGCTGAATGTGAGAAACCGGTAATGCTTTATTCAATCGGAAAAGACAGCTCTGTAATGCTGAGACTTGCCCAGAAAGCATTTTATCCGGAAAAACCGCCGTTTCCGCTTATGCACATTGACACTACATGGAAGTTTAAGGAAATGATTGAATTCCGTGATAAGGTTGCTAAGGAATCGGGCATGGAAATGCTAGTATATACTAACCAGGAAGGTGTAGAAAAGGGCATCAATCCTTTTGATCATGGGTCAATATATACAGACGTTATGAAGACGCAGGCGCTTAAGCAGGCACTTGACAAGTATGGATTTACTGCTGCATTCGGCGGCGGAAGACGTGATGAGGAGAAGTCAAGGGCAAAGGAACGTATTTTTTCCTTCCGTAACAGTAAACATGCATGGGAGCCAAAGAATCAGCGCCCGGAGATGTGGAAATTATATAATTCACAGATAATAAAAGGCGAGAGTATAAGAGTATTCCCTCTGTCAAACTGGACAGAGCGTGATATATGGCAGTATATAGAGCGTGAGAATATTCCTATCGTACCTTTATATTTTGCAAAGGAAAGACCGGTTGTATACCGCGACGGCAATATCATCATGGTTGACGATGACAGAATGAAGCTTCGTCCGGGAGAAAAGGTTGAGATGAAGAAGGTTCGTTTCCGTACGCTCGGATGTTACCCTCTTACAGGAGGAGTCGAGTCAGATGCAGAAACTTTGCCTGAGATTATTGAAGAGACACTTAGCGCAGTATCTTCAGAGCGTACAAGCAGGGTTATAGACTATGAAGGTGCGGCAAGCATGGAAAGAAGAAAAAGGGAGGGATATTTCTAATGAAAAGCCTTCTGAAATTTATTACATGTGGAAGCGTTGACGACGGAAAATCCACACTTATAGGTCATATGCTTTATGATGCAAAGCTTATATTTGCAGACCAGAAGAAAGCGCTTGAGATGGACAGCAAGATTGGAAGCAATGACGGTGAGCCTGATTACTCGCTTCTGCTTGACGGTCTTATGGCTGAACGTGAGCAGGGTATTACTATTGACGTTGCTTACAGATATTTTACTACTGAGAAGAGAAGCTTTATAGTTGCAGATACGCCGGGACATGAAGAGTATACGAGAAATATGGCTGTCGGTGCGTCGTTTGCCGAGCTTGCAATACTTCTTACCGATGCTTCAAAGGGTGTTCTAATACAGACGAGAAGACATTTAAGAATATGCGCCCTTATGGGAATTAAACATTATGTATTTGTAATTAACAAGATGGATATTGTTAATTATGACGAAAGAGTATTTGAAAAGATTAAGAAGGACATCAACGACCTTATGGAAGATATTGAGTATGACAGTTTGTTTATCATACCGGTATCTGCTACAAAGGGAGATAATATTACATCATTGTCAGATAAGACGCCTTGGTATGACAAAGTTCCGCTTTTAGAGTATCTTGAAAATATTGATACCGAGAGCGAAAGTACGGACAAGCCGTTTGTTATGCCTGTACAGAGAGTGTGCAGACCTGATTATACATTCAGAGGTTTTCAGGGGCAGGTTGAAGAAGGCGTTGTTAAGGTCGGAGATTCAATAACCTCACTTCCTAGTGGAGAGACAGCGCTTGTAAAAGAGATATATGTATGTGATAAGCAGGTTGATACTGCTGTAAGCGGACAGCCTGTTACGATAGTGATTGACCGTGAGATGGATATATCAAGAGGATGCGTTATTGTAAATGCAGATTCTAAAGCCAAAGTATCCAATCTTTTCAGAAGTGAGATTCTCTGGATGGATGATACCCCTCTTCAGACAGGAAAGAGCTATTATCTTAAAATAGGAACTAAGAAAATTCTTGCTTCTGTTACAAGAATGTGCCACAGCATAGATATTAATACAGGTAAGAGAAAGAGCTGTGAATCACTCAGTAAGAATGAAATCGGAGTATGCGAGATAATGACTGCCGATAAGGTTGTTTTATCTCCGTTCGATAAGATTAATTCACTTGGCTGTTTTATTCTTATTGACAGCGAGACCAATATGACATCTGCATGCGGAGTAGTAAGAAAAGAACTCAGACGTGAAGATAATGTTGTATGGCAGAACATGGACGTAACAAGACAGATACGTGAGAAAGAGCTTGGACAGGAAGCTAAGACAATATGGTTTACCGGACTTAGCGGAGCAGGAAAGTCAACTCTTGCCAATGCACTTGAAAAGAGACTCCTTATGCTTGGAAAGCATACCATGATTCTTGACGGTGATAATATACGTCACGGACTTAACAGCAACTTAAGCTTTGGTGAAGAGGACCGTGCTGAGAATATAAGAAGAATTGCGGAAGCTGCACGTCTTCTTAATGACGCCGGTATTATTGTAATGGTATCCGTTATATCGCCTTTTGCAGCAGACAGAAAGAATGCAGCTGATATTATCGGAGAAGCATTTACTGAGGTATATGTTTCTACTCCGAAGGAAGAATGTGCAAAGCGTGATGTTAAGGGCTTATATGCCAAGGCTGAAAGAAATGAGATAACGAACTTCACGGGAGTCAACAGTCCATATGAAAAACCTCGTAATGCAGATATTGTAATCGACACAACGGGTAAAGAGGTTAATGATTGTGTTGATGAGCTTATGAAGCTTTTTGTATAAAATAAAAATAATATATTTTTTGAAACTCCGCTCTTATATGGGCGGAGTTCTGTGGTAGATTGGAGATATATATGCGCATTATATTTATCAGACACGGGGACCCTGATTACAGTATAGATTCTTTGACTGAAAAGGGCTGGAGAGAAGCAAGGCTGCTGGCAAAAAGGGTCAGTAAATGGGATGTAACTGATTTTTATTGTTCACCTCTCGGAAGAGCAAAGGCTACGGCGTCCTGTACATTGGAGGCTGTTAATCGTACTGCGGTTACATATTCATGGCTTAGGGAGTTTGAAGGACACGTAGTTAACCCGGCAACAGGATATTCTCATATTTGCTGGGATTTTATGCCGGATTATTGGACGTATATGGATGATATGTACGACAGGGATAATTGGGCGTCATCTGAAATTATGAGCTCAAGCACTAATGATATTAATGTGGAATGGCAGAATGTTTCGCAGGGAATAGACAGTATTCTTTCGCATTACGGATATGTGCGTAAGGACAGGTATTATGAAGTTAAAGAACATAGGGATGATACAATAGTAATATTCTGCCATCTGGGTGTTACTATGGTTATGATGGCGCATCTTCTCGGAATATCTGCACCGGTACTCTGGCATGGATTTTTTCTTGCGCCTACATCTGTAACGATACTTAACAGTGAAGAAAGAATACCGGGAAAGGCATATTTCAGGTGTCAGGTAATGGGAGATACAAGCCATCTTTCATTTAACGGTGAACCGATATCAAAATCAGGGTATTTTGCGGATACATTTAATGAGGAGTGGTAATAATTGTATAACTATAATGCAAGAGTAAGATACAGCGAAGTAGATCCAAGTGGTAAATTATCGCCGGTGGCGCTTTTAGATTATTTTCAGGATGCAGCGACATTTCATTCCGAGGATGCGGGTATGACGCTTAAAATGCTTATAGAAAATCATAATGCATGGCTTCTTAATTCATGGCAGATTGATATTAAGAGGCTGCCTTATTTTGGTACGGATATTGTTGTGAGTACGTTCCCTTATGCCTTTAAAGGCTATATAGGCTACAGAAATTTTATAATGCAGACTAAGGAAGGCGAGGTGCTTGCACAGGCCAACTCTATATGGTCATTTGTAGATACAAAAAAGATGCGTCCTGTATTTGTGTCGGAAGATATTGTAGAAAGCTTTGGAATAGAAGAGAAGCTTGATATGGATTATTCTAACAGAAAAATTACACTTGATAAGGATGCGGATATTTTCACAAAAGATAGTTTTGCGATAGAAAAGCATCATCTTGATACGAACAGTCATGTAAATAACGGCCAGTATGTTCTTATGGCTTTGGATATTGCAAGTCAGGATAATAAGCAGGTTGCGGATAATGTCGTAAGAATACGTGCAGACTACAGAAAGCAGGCGCTTTTAGGTGATATTGTTGTTCCGCAGGTGTATATGGGAAAAGAAAAGGCACAGGTAGCGCTTAATGATATAAACGGCAAACCTTATGCCAATGTTGAGTTCTCTTTATCTGTATCTTTGTGATATTTCAGAACTGATTTTTGTAACAGTCTCAGATGGTTTGTACTCATTTGTTCCAAACAGATATTCGTGAAGCTTTGTAACGTTTGATGAAAGTGTTGTACTTACTACAACTGAGGCTTTATTGATTGTAGTGGGATCTTTATCAAACGGAAAACCGCACTGGTCTTCTATATGGTAAAATGGAAGCGAAAGTGCAAGTGAAGTAAATTCTGTGCCTGAAAGACCGGTACATATCTGCGGCAGGACTTTGTCTGCTGCATTCGCAAGTTTTACCGGGTTAGAATGCTTTGCTTTATCAAGAATGGCTTCTACAACTTTACGCTGACGCTCTGCTCTTGTGAAGTCGCCGCCTTTTGTATAACGTACACGGCAATAGCCGGTAGCCTGCACTCCTGTAAGCGTCTGGCTTCCTGCTTTTTTTATTTTAGACCATTCTTTATTATTAATGCGCGCGACGTCTTTTGCATATCTGTTGACTTCGTTAAGTTCATCTTCTGTAATGTCAATTGTTATGCCTGAAAGTGCATCTACAGCGTCTGTAACAGCGCTGAAATTAACTGTTACAAAGTCAGTTATATTCATATCAAAATTCCTGTTAATAGTTTCAACGGCAAGCTTCGGGCCGCCGTAAGCATAGGCATGGTTAAGCTTTGTGTAACCATGTTCAGGAATATATACGTAAGTATCCCTGTATATTGAAACGAGCTTAACCTTTTTGCTGCGTTTATTAATACTTGCTATTATTATTGAATCGCTTCTTGTGTTTTTAGTGAGGTCATTTTCTCTTGAATCTACGCCGAAAAGCGCTATGTTAGTATAACCTTTCATATTGCTGTCGGAAAGGTCGTTTTGATATATAGAATTATCGTCCCAGTCTATATTGTCAAGTTTGCTGAAAATATAAGCGCCAAAAGCAATAATACATGCGATAAGAATCAGTATTATTTCCAGAATCAGTATTCTTTTTTTCCGCTTATATTTTTTCTTTTCCTTTTTTTTATCAGACATATTGGCTCCTAATAGGCATTTTTATTAATAAATCCTTTAAAAAGAGTGAGGACAAGTATTTTAAAATCAAGTCCCAACGTCCAGTTCTCAATATAATAAATATCGCAGTCGATACGTTTCTTAATTGAAGTATCGCCCCTGAAACCATTGACTTGCGCCCATCCTGTAATGCCGGGACGGACCTGATGCTTTACCATATAACGAGGTATTTCTTCTTTAAACTTATCGACATAATAAGGTCTTTCAGGTCTTGGACCTACAAGACTCATATCCCCTTTAAGTACATTAAAAAATTGCGGCAGCTCGTCAAGGCTTGTACTTCTGATAAATTTACCTACAGGAGTTACACGGGGGTCGTTCATTGTTGTCCAGGCTTTCTTTTCTTCAGAAGGAGGCTGGACGTGCATGGAACGGAATTTGTACATATAAAATTCCCGGTTGTGAAGCCCGATTCTTTTTTGTTTGAAAATAAGCGGACCGTCTGAGGTTATCTTTACAAGCGCCGATACAATAAGCATCGGTATTGCAAATATAATGATGCACAGTATTGCGCCTACAATATCAAATGCACGCTTAAGTATCCTGTTGACAGGGCTGCTTAGAGGAACGTTACGCACATGTACTACCGGAAGCCCCTCAAGGTCCTCGGTATATGGACGTGTAGGTATTATATTATTGTAATCAGGCACAAATTTGGTATGGACGCCGAATTTTTCTGTGGTTACTACTATATTTTCAAGTTTTTCGTATTCTGTAATATTAAGTGTTATGACAATCTCGTCATATTCATTTGATTCAAGTAACTTCGGAAGGTCCATTATTTTTCCGACTATTTTGATATTCCTGTATTCGATAACCTTTTTTGCGCTGTCGTCAAGTATTCCGTGAATATAGTATCCCCATTCAGGGTGTGCAAGTATTCGGTCAATATAAGCTTCTGCTGTTCTGCCGTAACCGACAAGAAGTACATGCTTTAAATTTCGCCCGCTGCGTCTCAGTTTTTTCAGTATCTTTGATACAAGATGTCTGAAAAGGAAATCAAGTATTGTATTCATTATAAAGAATAATGCAAGGAACAGACGTGCATAATATGTCGCCTTAAAAAAGTACAATATTGTAGTGCAGTAGAGAACTCCGATTGCATTTGCTTTAACGAGCGCCCATATCTCAAGACGCTTAGTGCTTGTCCTTTTAGGATTGTAAAGATTGAAAAAATAATACACTATAATATAAAAAGGCAAAAGATATATGAGCATTGACATATATTCGGAAAGTTTAAGATAGCCTCCATAAGGTCCGTCAATAATGCCGAGCCGCAAAAGTGGGCTGTGTGCTTCATTAAATCTTAAAAAGTATGCAAGGTAAAATGAAAAAATAAGTATCAATGCATCTATTACAAGATGAAATATATTAAGAAGTTTTTGATTTTCCTTAATCAAACCTGTCAACCTCCATTATGAGCTGTAAATAGTAACTATGAGTTATGATAACCGATATTTGCGGATTTCACAATATAAACTTTTACTATTCACAAAGTGAACACAAATTCTGCCTATAATGAGCCACAACATAAAGAATGAGGAGTGAGAAAAATGGACGAACAACGTTATGATTCTTATAACTATAACCAGGATAGTTACGGTCAGAATAATTATAATCCAGACAATTCACAGGGAGGACGCAATAATAAAAAGAATAATAAGTGGAAACAGATTCTTGCAATAGTCGGAGGAATAGTTGCCGTAATAGCAATGATAGCAGTTATATCTTCAGTTTTTATCGGAAGTTTAAAAACATTTGCACAGAAAGGCGGATTTGGAAAAGATTCTGATTATACGGCAGAAAATATTGAGAATGATGAAGATGCGGAGACGTCTTCTGAGGCAGTTGCTACAACAAAACCTGTATCAACAGTACAGGCAGGAAACATATCAGGTTCTCCGGTTGATGTATCAGATATTGTTGAAGAGGCAATGCCTTGCGTGGTGTCAATAACAAGTACAACTTCAGTAGAAGGTTATTCGATATTCGGACAGCAGTATCAGCAGGAAGTTCCTACATGCGGTACAGGATTTATAGTAGGCCAGAATGATAAAGAGCTTCTTCTTGCAACCAATAATCACGTTGTAGAAGATGCAACAGCCATACAGGTTACATTTGTTAATAACGAGACAGCAGAGGCTGTAGTAAAAGGAACTGACGCACAGGCAGACCTTGCAGTAGTTGCAGTATCGCTTGAAGATATTAATGAGGACACTTTGGATGCAATAAAGGTCGCAGTCCTTGGCGATTCCGATAATGTTAAGGTAGGACAGATGGCAGTTGCAATCGGTAATGCACAAGGTATGGGACAGTCTGTAACAGTAGGATATATAAGCGCTAAAGACAGACAGCTTAGCGTGCCTGACAGTACAGGAACATCAGGTAAGACAATGACATTTTTACAGACAGACGCAGCAATTAACGGCGGTAACAGCGGCGGTCCGCTTCTTAATGCAGACGGTGAGGTTGTAGGAATCAACAGCGCCAAGATAAGCGATACACAGGTTGAGGGAATGTGTTTTGCAATCCCGATATCACAGGCTAATCCTATAATTAATGACCTTATGAACAGAGAGACGCTTACTGATGAAGAACGCGGATATATGGGAGTAAGTCTTCAGAATATTGCAGCAGAAGCAGTTAAGATGTATGGAGTGCCTGACGGAGTATATGTTGCATCCGTATCTGATGACGGACCGGCAGACAAAGCAGGTCTTGAAGAAGGAGATATTATTACGGAAATTAATGGTGCAGCGGTTAATTCAAGTTCAGCTGCTGTGGATAAGGTCAACAGTTACCGTGCAGGAACAGAGATAAAAGTTGTTTATTACAGAAGACAGGAATCAGGCAATGGATATGCACAGGCAGAAACTACAATTACACTGGCAACTGCCGAGGAGCTTGGAATTAATACGCAGAACAACAATAATAAAGCATCAGGTAACGATAATAACAACAATAATAGTCAGGATGATTATTATGAAGATGATGATTTGGAAGATTATCTCGACAGATTCTTCCGAAGATAAATATGCCCCCTCTTTCATTAATATAAAATCAAGAAGAACGGGTTTCCGAAAGGAGACCTGTTTTTCTTGATAATAAGAAACATATTATGTATAATAACTGATAAAGCGAGGTTGAGGTAGATTAATGGATAAAGATAATAAGGATAATAAAGGGTTAGAGGATATATGTTACTTATGTCACAGACCTGAAAGCAAAGCAGGAAAGATTATTAAGCTTCCGAATAACATTAATGTATGTACTGATTGTCTGCAGAATACGCTTAACCAGATGAATAACAGCGGTATGTCATTTATGATGGATTTGCCTAATATGGAAAGCATTCAGGAGGAAATGAGACATAAGCAGACGGTTAAGAAAAAGAAAAAAGAAGAAGATAAGCCTAAGGAGCCTGAATTTACATTTGATATGCTTCCGCCTCCACACATTATAAAGCATGGACTTGATGAGCATGTTGTGGGACAGGAACATGCTAAGAAGATATTGTCGGTTGCTGTGTATAATCATTATAAAAGAGTATTTGCAGAGGATGATAAGAACAGCGACGACGGAGTCTGTATTGAAAAATCCAATATACTTATGCTTGGGCCTACAGGAAGCGGAAAGACTTATCTTGTAAAGACGCTTGCAAACATGCTTAAGGTTCCGCTTGCGATTACGGACGCTACATCTCTTACAGAGGCAGGTTATATTGGTGATGATGTTGAGAGCGTTATAAGCAAGCTTCTTGCCGCAGCAGATAATGATATCGACAGGGCTGAACATGGAATAGTATTTATAGATGAGATAGATAAGATATCTAAGAAACGCAGCAGCCATTCGCGTGATGTAAGCGGAGAAGCTGTCCAGCAGGGACTTCTTAAGCTGCTTGAGGGAAGCGATGTTGAAGTTCCGGTAGGCGCTTCAAGTAAGAATGCAATGGTGCCGTTATATACGGTTAATACCTCTAATATATTATTTATATGCGGAGGGGCTTTCCCTGAGCTTGAGAAAATAACCGCTAACAGGCTTAATAAGTCAAGTTCAATCGGATTTGACGCAGTTATAAAAGACAAGAATAAAGATGAAAATATTCTTGATAAGGTTAGTTCAGAAGACCTCAGGGAATTTGGAATGATTCCTGAGTTTTTAGGAAGACTTCCTATAATATGTACGCTTCACCCACTTGATGAAGATATGATGGTAAGTGTTCTTACACAGCCAAAGAATGCTATTCTTAAGCAGTATGGCAAGCTTCTTAGAATGGATGAGGTTGAACTTATATTTGAAGAAGAGGCGCTCAGGGCAATTGCAAAGAAGGCTGTTGCCAAAAAGATTGGTGCAAGAGCATTAAGGGCGATTCTTGAGGAAATTATGCTTGATATCATGTATGAGATTCCGAAGGATGATATGATAGGCCGCGTAACGATAACGGGAGATTATATAGAAAATAAAGGCGCGCCGGTTATAGAGATGAGAGGAAGCGTTAAGGCGATTGCACAGTCACCAAATTATCCTGATACAGTATAATGTTATTAAGTAATATTATACAGGTGACATTATGCCCGATAACGGTGATTGCGAGAATATAATATATTCCGAAGAATATATTGATATAATTATTGATTTTGAGCTGTATTATGAAATGCCTCAGCTTATTGCTGAATGCAGTATGCGGGCAAGCAACAGGCAGAGCGTAATATATGCTTCTTTATTACAAAACAGAATAACAATTGATGATATAGGCTATCGTTTTTTGCCTAAGTGCTATGGGTTTCTTGATATGGAAGCGCTTGAGGCAACAGGAGTGCTTGCACTTAGACGGCAGCCTTTTATCAATTTGTACGGGCAGGGTGTTCTGGTAGGTATAATTGATTCAGGAATAGATTTCAGGCATAAAGCATTTGTATGGGAGGATAATACAAGCAAGATTGTATCCGTATGGAATCAGGAGGATAGAACCGGTACTCCTCCTGAAGGCCTTTTGTATGGCTCAGAATATACAAGAGAGATGTTAAATGAGGCTATACAAAACGAAAATAACGAATATGCCTCGCTTATCGCTAATAGTGAACATGGAACGAATATTGCGGCAGCGGCAGCAGGAAGAATTATTGAAGAAGATAATTTTTCGGGAGCGGCGCCGCTTGCGGAGCTTGTAGTTGTGAAACTTAAACAGGCGAAAAATATATTCAGGGATTATTACAGGATTTCAGAAGAGGCGGATGCTTTTCAGGAAAATGATATACTTCTTGGAATGAGGTATATTCTTCAGGTTGCACAAAAGCGCAATATGCCGTTAGTATTATGCTTTGGGCTCGGAACCAATCAGGGAGACCACAATGGAACCGGTTTTTTGGGTGAATATATGAATTATCTGTCATTGACGCCGGGAACATATATATGTACGGCGGCAGGGAATGAAAGCGGAATGGCGCATCATTTTGGAGGAAATATTTTATCAGGCGGTGAATCACAGGACGTTGAAATCCTTGTAAATGAAGAAACGGACGGATTCACAATGGAGCTGTGGGGGCATGCGCCGTCTACTTTTGCGGTGCAGATTAAGCCGCCTATAGGTCAGTTTTCAGGAATGATTGAAGCAAGGTTTAGCGAAAACAGAACCTTAAATTTTCTTCTTAATAATTCTACGGTAAATATCATTTCAGAGCTTGTCGAAAGAAGTACAGGCGACGAGCTTATGTTTTTCAGGTTTATAAACCCGGCGCAGGGACTGTGGACGGTCAGGGTTATTCAGCAAAGCGACAATCCGAGCAGCTTTGATATATGGCTTCCTATGGAGGAATTTAACGATGCCGGCGCCGTATTTTTAGAGCCGGACCCTAATATAACTATATGCGAGCCGGGTAATGCCGCAAATGTTATAACATTTGCAGGAAGCAGTATAACCGGAGACGTTCTTTATGTTAATTCCAGCAGAGGATATACAAGAAACGGAAGAGTTAAGCCTGATTTAACCGCACCGGCGGTTGAGGTATATACTGCCATGCCGTCAGAAAGAATACAGCAATACGGAAGAGCAACAGGCACAAGCATGGCATGTGCAATAGGTGCAGGCTGTGTCGCGTTAATAGCAGAATGGAGTCTTACCAATCAGGCAACTAACAGTGTAAGCGCCAGAAATCTACTTATAAGAGGAGCAGACAGAAGTGGCATTACCGTGCCGGACAGAAGCTGGGGCTTCGGACGGATTAATATATATGAGACATTCATAGATATAGGCCAGTAAATGGTACTATTCACGGCAACCGCCCCATCATTCGCACTCGTCGCCTTAACAGGCTCTCAGCTGATAAAGACTTTGTCTGAATCAGCTCCGCCGTGAATAGCAACGGTAAATCAAAAATTTACCCTTTTAGAAAAACAATACCGTTGCCGCAACACTTTATTTATGCAATAATTATTGTATAAATAAATAGGAGGTATTGCCGATAATGAAAAGACATTTAAAAAAATTTATTACAGTAACATCAGCGCTTTTAATCGGCTGTTTTGTATTTAATATGCAGGATGCAGGCGCTTATGTTATGAAAAAAAGTACGGCTAAGCTTTCAGTTAAGGAAGGACAATCGAAAAAAGTAAAGCTTGCCGGTAAAGCATTAAAAGCCGTTAAAAATGGTAAGAAGACAATTAAGGTTAAAAGCAGTAACAAAAAAGTAGTAAAAGTAACAAGAACCAAGGCTCAGAAAAAGAAATATTCATTTACAATCAAAGGGCTAAAGAAAGGAAATGCCGTTGTAACGGTAAAATATAAAAAGAAGGGGATAAAATTAAAGGTTAATGTAACAGAAGCTGTACAGCCTACGCCTAATGCAACCAATCCTATAGTAAGTGTAACTGTAACGCCAAAACCGGTTGATGCAACTAATCCTCCTGCTGAATCACCGTTACCTACAGAAAGACCTCTCAGGACAAGAATAGAAGTTCCTGACTCAGCACCGGAAACAAGAGGAGATTATACTAAGCTTACAGACCTTACTACATATTCGATTGACGGCAATTATGCCGTTAATATATGGAAGGATTCAAATTCAAGCTATTATTATAATGTTGTATGTGATGGACTTGAAGTTATAGAGATATCATCACTTGGCCTTGAGCTGTCCGGTACAGATATTACAACAGGACTCACATGTGATAATAAGGGCTCATATGTAGATGAAATATATGAGGAATTTGAAACAATTACTCTTGCAAACGATACATCTGTAAATAATTGTGAAGAGAGAACTATAAGGTTTTCAAATAAAGACGGGGCATATTTTGACTTGCTGATAAGAGTTTATAATGACGGATTTGCTTACCGTTATGCTAATGTAACATATGGAACAGATGAAAAACTTGTATGTACAGAGGAGAATTCAACTATCGTTTTCCCTGAGGGAACAACAACTTGGGGAGGGCTTGGATGGATAAATACATGTGAAAATGGATTTGGAGAGAAAACATATTCAAGGTTTGTCAGTGATTCCGCTGAATATCATCCTCCGCTTCTTGCAAATGTAGATGATTTCTGGATACTTACAAGCGAGGCGCAGATATATAATAATAACGGTGAATTCTGCCGAAGCCGTCTTGCAAAATCCGCCAGAAGTAATGTATTGAGATGGGATTTCGGTGACGCCAGAGATGAAACAATTCCGCTTGAAGAACAGGCAAAACAGGATAATACAAACCTCGATCTTGTAAATGTTGACCAGAAAGATATAACTGAAGTAGAAACTGTAAACGGCTTTTCAACGCCTTGGAGGGCAATGGTTATATCAAATGACTTTAATAAGTTTTGTACAAGTTCGCTTATTACCAATCTGAATCCGCCGACATCTGAGAGCAAATATGCTGACGTGTATGATGACATCAGCTGGATTAAGCCGGGGAAGGTTCTGTGGTCATGGTGGTCAGACGGAAACAATCAGGGCAATTATAATATGCATAAAGAGTATATTGACATGGCTGCGGAATATGGATTTGATTACATATGCCTTGATGTAGGCTGGAGGTCATTTGAAGACAGGCTTTCTGAACTCTGTGATTATGCTGATTCAAAGGGCGTAAAGGTATTCTGCTGGGTTAATTACTGGGAGCTTACGACGCCTGAGGATATAGAAGCTTTATTTTCAAAATGGGCCGATGCCGGAGCTGTCGGTGTAAAGACAGATTATTTTGAAGGTGAAGAACAGCAGGTTCTTAATGTAATGGAAAACATAGCCGTTATAGGCGCCAAATATCATTTTATGGTGTTATATCACGGATGTATTGCTCCTGGAGGAGAGAGCAGGACATATCCTAATATTCTTACAACCGAGGCAGTTCTCGGAGAAGAAAACAGAAAATGGAGTAATAATCCATCTTCCAAAGACTGTCTGATGTTCCCGTTTACAAGAAATATCCTCGGCTCAATGGATTATACGCCTGCATGTAAGGATATTAAGAATAATAACAATGAGACAGAAGGATTTGCTATTGCAAAGTCAGTAGTATATGAATCAGGGCTTCTGCATCTGGCAGCCCCGGCAAAAGAATACAGGGATTATATCGGTCTTCCGTTCTTACAAAGTCTTTATACTACATGGGATGAATCTTTTGTTCCGGCACAGGAAGCATATCCGGGAAAATATATAACTTATGTAAGAAGACATGATAAAGAGTGGTTTATCGGTTCAATGACAATAGAGGCAAGAGATATGACAGTAAGTCTTGATTTCCTTGAAAAAGGAAAAACCTATACTGCATACATATATTCGTCAGATGATGAAGGAGGGCTTATAGTAAACGAAAAAAATATTTCATCTGATGATACGCTTGCCATTCCTCTTAAAGAGTTAGACGGAGTTGCCGTATATATTTCAGAAAATAATTAATGGTTACGTTTGTAATCAGAAGGAGTAAATCCAAGCTTTCGTTTAAACGTTTTGGCAAAATAATTACCGTTAGAAAAACCTGACAGTACAGCAATTTCATTTATACTTAAATTTGTTGTTGTAAGCAGCTGCATAGCGTGCTCTAACCGTACATTAGACAGATATTCAATGGGACTTATTCCTATTTCACGGCGAAATGAACGTGAAAAATGCGATTGCGTAATCTGAAGCATTTCGCATAACTCTGACAGGGAGATATCAGACGCATAATTAGACTTAATCCAGTTTACGGCTTTTGAAATCATGCCGTCAGCGGATGCAGGCGATGATATCTCCCTTAAAAGTGTTGTAAGCATATTATAAATAAATGCGCCGGCTTCAAAGCGTTTGTATTGTCTGCCGTGACCTAGAAGTTCATATTCATTTATTAATAACTGAATGGCAGGGTTGTTTAAAGGCAGAGAAAATACATTGCCTGTGACAGCAACTATTTCTTCATAGAATTGTTTTGCAAGGCTGCCTCCGAAATGAACATATAGATATTCCCATTGGTTATTGTCATCAGTAGGAAGATAATATATACAGTTGTTGGGAATACAGGTTATGAACCCCGTATTATTATTAAGAGTATATTTTTTTTCATCAGTTTCATATATACCGTATCCGGAAAGGGTATATTGTATTATATATCCGTCGTAGTTTTCTCTGTTGTGATTATCAAAATAATAATCTTCATTTTGTCTTAGCTCGAATCCCATATCGTATAAAATTAAAGGAAGTGGGGATATGGAATCGTGATTTATAAATCCGTAAAAGTTATGAATCATTTTGACAAATCCTTTCATTTGTGCTTAAAATATTAGTAAGATTTAACAATTATTAACGAATTAATAACAGTGAAGAATTATAATTGTAACAAAACGGGAATATAGTATTATTTACAATTATAACACATTTTATTATTATAATTATAAAATGTGAAATAAAAATGGTGGAGGACTATGTATATGTTAAAAAAATTGCTGTGCTGTCTGTGTATCGGAATTATGACAGTATCTTTAGCCGCTTGCGGAGGAAAAAAGGATAAGGATGCGGAATTAAAAACTTATGAATATAATCAGCTTGAATTGAATCTTAATGAGGATGACGGTCTAAGCAAGATTAAGCTGTATGGAGATGATTTGTACTTTGTTACTTATCAATATCCTGAGTATCCGAAGGAATATGAGGAAGAACTGGAAAAATTATATGATAGTGCTGATGATATAGAGAAACGGTATCAAGAGCTTCAGGAAAAGTACAGCGATTATAAGACAAAGATTGTTTTATGGAAATATAATCTTACGTCTTCAGAGAAGACCGCCGTATATCAGAAGGAGTCGGATAATTATACAATAGAAGCATATAGTATTGCAGACGATGGTTCAATCATTATGCTTAACAGTGAATATATCTATGATATGAAAAATGATACATCGGAAAATGTATTCTCCCTTAATAAGATAGGCGCGGATGGAAGCGAACAATTAATAAGTGATTTGAAAGATTGTATAAAAAAAGACGGTGAGAATGAGGGATATGTTTCAAATGCAGAATTTGCACCGGATGGAGTATTATATATAAGTTATGAAGTCAGCGGAGAAGAAAAATCTACCGCTTATTACAGTAAAATCAGTCCTGATGGGCAGCTTATCGGAACTATGCAGAACGAAAGCTCAGACGGTAGTGGTGCAGGCTTTGTCATTGACGGTCAAGCTAATTTGTTAGTTGGAATGTATGGTGAAAAGGGAATTACATATCAGACGGTAGATTTTGATAATAATAAGCTTTCAGACCCGCTGCCGGGATTTGAAAGCAGTGATGAGGAAAGCTTTAGTGAATATAATGTATGCAGCTTTTCAGAAGAATACGGGCTGTTGGTAAAAGATTCTATATATTTGTATTCTTATGATGCGGATGCAGGAAAACTTATGCCTTTGCTTAAGTGGATGGACTGCGGAGTGGTTGGAAATAATGTTGATAATGTATTAGCGGTTGACGGTGAAACATTTTTATGCAGTTTCAATGATGACATGGGTAAGGTCAATGTTGGTATGTTAAATGAAAATACTTCGGAAAATGATAATAAAGAGGTTATTACACTTGCGGGGCTGTATATGGATGATACATTACAGAAGAGTGTAATTTCATTTAATAAAGCGAGCGATAAGTATAAAATTCAATGTAATACATATGAGAACAGTTCAGACCCACAGGAAGCGTTTATTAATGATATCATGGCGGGTAATATACCGGATATTATAGATTTATCGGAAATAGATGTAAAAAATTATATTTCTAAAGGCCTTCTTGCTGACCTTACTCCATATATGGATAAAGATGATGTTATCAACAAGGATTATTTTATAGACGGTATTCTTGATAAAACTGCCGTAGACGGTAAGCAGTATTATCTTATGAATTCATTTTCCATATGGACAATTGCAGGGAAGGCTTCTGAGCTTGCACAGTACAAAGATAACTGGTCGATGGATTCGTTTATTGAATATTATAAGTCAAAGCCTGAAGGTACAATGATGTTTGAGTTTGATTCAAAAGAGTTGATTTTTTCATTATTATTTGAACAGCAATTTAATTCGTATGTAAATTGGGATACAGGAGAGGTAACGTTTGACAGCGATACATTTAAAAAGTTTTTGGAATTCTGCAACACGTTTCCTAAATCAGAAGAAGGCATGTATGATGATATGAGCCAGGATACTCATAAGCTGATTAAAGAAGGCAAGCAGTTATTTGAATATGTATATATATCTTCATTAGATGATATTACGCTTCAGACAAAGCTTTTTGATGATGACATTGAATTTATAGGATATCCGGGAGCAGCAGGAAACCGCGCATATATAGCATACCCAAGAGGGTGTCTTTCAATAAGCAGTACGGCAAAAAATCCGGATGCGGCATGGGAATTTATAAAGCATGTATTTATGGAACAAGCCAAAGGAGTTAATGCAGATGTGTATAATATTCCTACATCAAAAGCGTTGTTTGACAATATGATAAAAAAGGCTACGACAACGGAGGCTTATACGGATGAAAACGGCAATCTCGTTGAACCGAGAAATACTACTATGGGTTATAATGATTTTGAAGTAGAGATAGGACCTGCTACCGAAGCGGAGGTAAATACGTTAAAAGAGCTTATAAATAATGCGGGTGGAATTATATCAGGAACCGGCAAAGTTCAGGAAATGGTCAGTGAGGAAGTATACAAATATTTTGAAGGTCAGAAATCACTTGATGAGACCGTAGATATTGTTCAGGATAAGATGAAAAAATATATTAATGAAAACAGGTAACTATGGAGACTTGCATGAAAAAACACATATTTAAAATTAAAGGGGCCGCATTTATGGCCCCTAGTGCCTTAGGCATACTTACATTTTTTGTTGTACCGTTTATGGTTATAATATATTATAGTATGGTAGATAATCCTGTGAGGCGTAATTTTGTGGGATTTGATAACTTCATTTCTCTTATTACAAATTCGGCTTTTAAGGAGGCTGCCTTTAATACGCTTGTTTTTTCTCTGATAGCGGTTCCTGCAGCAGTTATTCTGTCCCTTCTTCTTGCAATGCTTCTTGATATGGGAATACCGGGGAAAAGCCGTTTCCGCACGGTTTTTCTGTGTCCGCTTATGGTTCCTGTCGCATCTGTTGTAATTGTGTGGCAGGTGATGTTTCATACAAACGGAGCTTTAAATGAAATAATATCTGTATTTGGCGCAAACCCTGTGGACTGGATGAATTCAAAATACAATGTGCTTATCATCCTGTCTTTGTTTTTGTGGAAAAATCTTGGCTATAATATGGTGCTGTTCATGGCGGCATTTGCTAATATACCTGAGGATTTGATTGAAGTATCGAGGCTTGAGGGCGCCGGGGCATGGACAATATTTTTTAAGATTAAGTTAAGATATCTTTCGCCTACTATATTTTTTGTCGCAGTGCTGTCTCTTATTAATTCGTTTAAAATATTTAGAGAAGTATATCTTCTGACCGGCGGGTATCCTTATGGCAATATATATTACCTACAGCATTTTATGAATAACCAGTTTGAGGCGCTTAATTACCAGAAGCTTTCGACGGCTGCTGTTATTATGAGCATTGTCATGGTAATTATAATAGGTATACTGTTCATTGCAGAGAACAAGTTTGGAAAAGAGGTGGAGGAGTAAATGCGTCGTAAAAAAATAGTATTTCGCATTTTCGGAACAATACTGGCTGTTATATTTGCGGTGCTTTTTATATATCCGACGGTGGTAACGCTTGCGGATTCCTTCATGTCTTCACAGGAAATAACGTCACATTATGGTGATGTACTTGAAAATCAGAATTCTGACAGCAATATAATGTGGGGAGTGGGAGAGGAAAAAGATACATCATATAAAAGCGACCATGTGAAGATAACCGTTATACCGGATAAAGTAACGTTATCACAGTATGCGGCAGTATTATTTACAAGCCCCGAATATCTGTTTAAGTTCTGGAATTCGGTAAAGCTTGTAGTTCCGATAGTGGTATTTCAGATTATTGTTGCTCTTTTTGCCTCGTACAGTTTTGCGAGATACAGGGGAAGAATTAAGGAGCTTACATTTTTTCTGTATATTATTCTCATGTTAATGCCTTATCAGGTTACGTTAGTGCCGAATTTTATAGTAGCGGATTTTATGGGAACGATTAATACGTACTGGTCAATTATTCTGCCGGGAATTTTCTCGCCTTTTGCAGTATTTATTCTTACAAAATATATGAGAAGAATTCCTTCGGCATATGTTGAGGCGGCGAAGATTGACGGCGCCGGTGAATGGAAAATTTTCAGCAGAATATATATGCCTTTATGTAAAGGCGCGATAGTTTCGGTTGCGCTTCTTGTATTTATAGATTACTGGAATATGGTTGAACAGCCGCTTATAATGTTGTCGGATACGGATAAGCATCCGTTAGGGGTATTTCTTGCACAGATTAATACCGGTGAAACAGGGCTGGCATTTGCGGTTGCTTCTATATATATGATTCCGTGTATACTGCTGTTTCTCTATTGTGAAGAATATATCGCTCTTGGCATTACATATCAGGGCGGACTGAAATCTTAAGGAGGTCATTATGGAAAAGGAAAAGAAAAGACGGGAATGGATAAAAAATGCACTTATTATATTTCTTGTAGTAATGCTTGTGCTTACATTTTGTTCCAACACTATTATGAATATGTATCTGCCGGAGGTATCGACGGAGGCGGTAAGTTCAGGAAGGCTTAAAGAAAGCATAAGAGGAACCGGTACCGCAGAGTCGGGAAAGACTTATGAGGTTACTGTTTCAAATGCAAGAACAGTTAAAACGGTATATGTCAAAAACGGAGACGAGGTTAAGGAGGGAGATTCACTCTTTGAGTTTGAAAAGGGAGATGAAACCGAACTTGATACGGCAAAGAGCACATATCTTGAATACCAGACCGAATATCAGAAAAAGCTTATTGGTACGGAATATATATATACTAAAGAAGAACTTGCAATTGAAAGCGCAAGGCTTGAGTACCAAAAAGCCCTTAAGGTATTAAAAAATGTAGATGCAAATAATAAGAAAATCAGAAACAAGAGTAAGAAGCTTAACTCTATAACAGCTCAAATTACTTCGCTTGAAAAGAAGTCTGTTTCATATGATGCTGATATTGCAACACTTTCATCCGGACAGACATCTGCTGCATGTAATGAAGACCTTACTGCCAAAAAGAGAATGCTTACAGGTCTTGAAAATGAACTCAGCGACATTGATGCAGACCTTGCGACACTGAAGAACAGCGGGGCGCCGTCCGCAGAGATTACTGAGAAGGAGCGTGCAAGAAGAGATAAGGCCGTAGAAGTAAATAATGCAAAAGCTGATGTTACTAATGCGGAGAATGCATTAACACAGGCAATAAATAATGAAAAAAAGCTTTCGGATATAAAGAAGAAAAAGGCAGAAACGGATAGTAAGCTCGAAGAATACAGAGCCAAACAGACAGAGCTGACTGCTGAACTTGATACTCTTAAAGCAGGAGCATTATCAAAAGAGGAAGCAAAAGCTTCGGTTGATGAGAAAGAAAATGCATATAATTCTCTGATTGCGGATTATGAAATAAAAAAAGCGGAGGATACGAAAACACAAAAAAATGACGATATAGACCTTGCTGCTGCAAAGGAAAAGCTTGACGCCCAGAAAAAAGTCGTAGACGACCTTACAGCATTATATGCTGACCCGGTTGTAAAAGCAAAAATGGGTGGAATTGTTACTGCGGTAAACTGTGCTCCGGGTGATACTGCGCAGCCTGATACGCCGCTTGCAACACTTGCATCGGATAATGAAGCGCTTACGGTTAAAATACCGGTAACAAGACAGCAGGCACAGAAGCTAAAGCCGGGACAAAGTGGAGAAGTGGTTAATTACTGGGATGACGATATAGGAGCAATACTTAGGAGTATAACCCCGGATACGGAGAATCCGTCCAATAATATACTGACATTTGATGTTAAGGGAGAATCTATATCCGCAGGCGACAGTATTACAATATCAATTGGCGGAGAGGATAAGCAATACGACCTTATCGTGCCTAAGAGCAGTATTAATGAAGATAATAACGGCAAGTTCATATTGACGCTTGATACAAAGAATACGCCGCTTGGTACAAGGTATATCGCAACAAGGCATGAGGTAGACGTGCTTTCGGAAAATGACACATATGCTGCAATATCTTCTGACTTAAACGGGTATGAATATGTTATTAAGACCGCGTCGGCAGCGGTTAATTCGGGCGACCAGGTTAAATTAAAGGAGTAGCTGATGAAGTTAAAAAAATTGCTTTTAGGGCTTATTTCAATTGTAATGCTATGTTCGGGCATTATATGTATGTCGTTTGTCTCGCAAAATATTTCAATGAATCACCCTGAAAAAAGGTGGGCCGGCGACAATAAGCCGTATGCTTATACCGCTGTATTTTTTCCGGAAACCGAGGGCGTGTCGTATGAAAATATTGCGGAATACCGCAGAAGCCTTGCTTCATATATAAAGGAAGATTCGATTGAGGTTTTGCAGGACGCCCGTCCATATACAGATTCCTATAGTACATACGGAAGTGCGGAATTGGTAAATGATAATAAAGGCAGTACATGTAAAGTTAATGTGTGTGCATACGGCGGTGATTACAGCTTTTTTCATCCTATGGAGCTGCTTAGCGGAAGCTTTTTTGATGATGATGATGTTATGAAGGACAAAATTGTGCTTGATGAAAACGCAGCATGGTTTTTGTTTGGAAGCGCTGATATATGCGGAAAATATGTCTCGGCAGGAGGAAAAGTATTCTATATTTCAGGCGTCGTAAAAGCAGATAAAAATAATGCTGAGACAACTGCCTATGGAAAGCGTCCGCGCGTTTACATGTCGTTTGACGCCTATAAGGAAATTGCGGAGGCTAAGACGGTTACATGTTATGAGACGGTTTATCCTGAGCCGGTAACTAATTATGCTTATAAAAAGTTAAATAAGGCTGTTAAAGGTGATGATTTATCTGCTGAAGATGAAGAAAATGATTCGCAAACCGGCCAAAATGACGGAGCTGTAATTATAAATATTACAGACAGGTTCAAACTAAAAAATGTATGGAAAGTTCTTGCATCATACGGAAAGCGTTCCGCACAGACTAACGGTATCATATATCCCTATTGGGAAAATGAATGCAGGAGAGCCGAAGATTATTGCGCGGCTGCATTATTGTGGTGTATAATATGGGGTATTGTTATAGTGTGGTATATAAGCTCCATTGTAAAGTGTTTTATAAAACGTATAAAGGCTGCGCATTGATTCTGATGCACAGCCTTTTGAAATTCTACCCCAGCCTATTATTATTTCATACTTTAATCTAATATTACACGTTCCTGATAATATATCAGGCTTCTTTGAAAATCGGCATTCTCCTTTGCTAATATAGCTATACGAGCTACAAGAAGAATAAACCCAGCAATTAACATCGCAACAAAAAATCTTTTTAAAATCTTAGTAAGGTTAATTTTTTTGGCAAAAGTATCAATATCTATATTCTGAAGGTACATTCCGAAAAGTTCTTCAGGTCTGCCAAAAACATCATATAAAACTGATATATCATTAACATAATTATCATCGCAGTATTCTATGATATTATTGGAAAGCTTTTTTATGTAAAGCCGTTCTTTCATGCTTACCGTAGGAAAAAACATCTTGACTTGTTTTATGTAAGATTTACATAAATTATTCGTCATTAGTATCATCCTCCTTAATGTCTATATTGTCAAAAACAGTCTTTACGGCATCAGTAAGTTTAGAGTACTCATTAATCAGAAATCTTAAACGCTCATGCCCTGAAGGTTGAAGGCGGTAATAAACCCTCATACGTTTTTTCCCTGCAAACACCCTGTATTCACTTATATATCCCTCTTCTTCAAACTTGTATATAACTGTATATAAAGTATTGAGAGATATATTAAGCTTGCCATCTGAAAGATTACTAATTTTTTTGGCAATGTCGTAGGTATATGCGTCTTCATTTCGCAGAATAAGAAGAACAAGCATATCCGTAATGCCACTCATAAAAAAATTTTTTGTATTCATGATATCACCTTATTATAGAATAATACAGAACATTTACAATGTCAATAATGTTATTTACAAAATATTTGACATTACAATTATAAGTTGCTCACAAAAGGTATAAATGCCCAAAGGATTGTTTAAATATATGAAAGAGTTCAATGTAATGTACGTTTAGGCATTGAATAATGTTTTTGATGTTACTGAACAAGATGTTGATGATTATATTTCTGAATTAAAAAAATTGTCAGAAGAAGCAGAAAATGCTGATGATGTTGAAAAAGTAATAGCCCAGTTTGAATTAGATAAGGATGTTGATAAAAAATTTGAAGTTAAATATTAATGGGAGTGTGTAAGTTTTAAAATTCTTATTGGCGAAAAGTCTTGAATATATGTATATGCACTATATATAAGAACTAAATATTAGCATGCAAAATATTTGACATTACAATTAAGGTGTGTAATAATTATTATGTATTTATAAATAAAAGTAAAGTGGGGTGGTGAATATGAATATAAGAAATGTAAAAAGCGTTCTTTTCATTTGGTAGTGAGATACCGAAAAGAACGCTTGAAAAATAGTACATATTAATTATACAAGGTTAAAATAATTTTGCAAGTATATTGTAAACACATGAAAATGGAGAAATTAGCTATGAAAACATTTAAAAGAATAATATGTTTTTCTTTGATATGTATACTCGCAATTAATAGTGTACCTGGTTTTGCAGAAGCAGCAAAACAGGCCGAGTGGTCTTTGTTTTTCAGCCCATCACAACCATCAAGTGAATGGGCTTTAAAAGAAATAAAGAACTTTACTGCTCATGGAACAGAAGCTAAGTTTTATGTTGATTCTATATCAGATAAAACCAAAGTGGGTATATTGTTAGAGAATGCGGGTAAAAGTGAACATACTTTTACATCAACAGGTTCTTGTTATGAGAGAAAATTAGTAAAGGGATATCTATACACTGTAAGAATAAGGTATATTGATTATACAAATAAACTTACAAGAGCAAAAGGACATGTAGATGCTTAATTGATTTTAATTTGTTGTCAGTACAGTATATTAAACTGTACTGACAACACTGATTTAAAAGGAGGATTCCTATGAAAAACAAGTTTTTATTCGTGCTTTTAACATTTGGTATATTGTCGTTTTGCGGTTGTCAGCAGGCGCCGGAAGCTGTACAGGAAAACATGGATAAGTATAATGAAAATAAACAGATAGAGGAGCCTGATGCTGATTACTGCAGTATAGATGATTTGAAAAATGTTGATATCAAAAAAATAAATGAACAATATGAAAATATCGTTTTGCCGGAACATGCTGATTTTTCAAATGTTGAAGATGTGTGTCTGCTTCAGGTGCAGGTTGAATCAGATTTTTTTGATAAATACGAAGAAGAATATAGGAAATTGTTTGGAATAAAAAAAGAAGATTATGAAATCGGACAGACTCCGGGCGGTAAATCATATAGCTTTGATGAAGGCGTTAAGCATCTGGGTATTGATGAATGTGGGTTTATGGCATATATAGACAATACTTTTTGTATATCAGACAGTGAGGTTGCCGAAAGCTATCATATGGGAAAAGATGGTACAAGCAATACAATCGTTGAATTTAAGAATGGGAGTAAAAAGCTTGACGATATATGTAATGATGCGGAAGAGTGGTATAAAAATAATTTCCACAATGATTCGCTTGATTACAAAATAACAGACGCTTTTATTATGAATGCCGAATGTGAAAATGAAAATATAACGATGGCGTCGCTGTGTGGGGTGTTTTCTTATAAAGGAATATCCATTAACAATTATTTTTTTAATTATTATGATGATAACAGCTCGCAGGATGATGCTTATTACGGAAGTATGTTTAATAGCGTTGTTACCAGATATGATGATGTTGACAGAATGGGCTGGTTTAGCATAAATAATCAGACATTGAATGTCATTGAAGATACGCCTCAGGATAAAATAATCAGTTTTGATAATGCGGTAAAAAAAGTTTCAGCAAAACTTTCGGGTTTTGGAAATACGGAATTTGCAGAAGTTATGCCTATGTACGAAATAACACTGCATTGTGTTGAAACAGAATCATCATATGGCCCGGGACAGATATTTGAAGCAAGACCAGTATATGTTTTCCTGTGCAAAAATGAGGATTCCGGTGTTTTCCAAAATAAGCAGACAATATCATCATTCGATTTATATGATAAATTTTGCTATGTTGATATGATTACCGGTGAATTTAGAACGAATTTTCAATTGTAGTATATAGTGTGGGGGTTATATGATAGTTAGAAAAAAATTGCCGTATTATGTTCTGGCTGTAATAGTTATTGAATTTATGTGTATGCTTACAAACTGTATGATAATGGATGATGGAATATATTCATTTTTGAAAACAGTATTATTATACACAAAGGAACAAATGACGGAACAAAACGTTACTGCCGCCGGTGTCATGGGAAGAGTTGATTCATACTGGATGTATATTATTATGGCAGTTGCCGTGTGTATTCCTACACTCTCTTATATGTTTGACGAAATGAACAGTAACATATATCTGGGAGTACAGATGCGAAAAGGCAGATATCAGTATATATTATCAAAATGTATATTTTCAATGATAAGCGGTGCGGTAATAGTGTTAATTTCACTTTCGGTTTTTTTGATAATTTTGATGTTTATGCTTCCGGTTAATTGTGATTCGGACATGTTAATTGCAAACAGTGTCATAACAACAGGAACGGGTGAGCTTATTAATGTATTTTTACATAAAACAGTAAAGTTCTCGCTATATGCAGGAGCTGTTTCATTGTTTGGAATATTTACTGTGTTAGTTTATGCAGATTTATTATTTGACTTAAGTCTGGTTTTTATACTGGCTTATTTTTCGGCAGATGCATTTATGTATGATATCCTGTGGGCGCCTATAGCAGTGGCGGCAGTTCTTATGATATTGTGCAGTGTAATATGGGGATATAGGAGTAGAAGATTATGATAAACAGAAAAAATATATGGCTTGTTGCCAGAACAGAATATATAAAATTTATATGTAACCCCAAAATTATTATATTGCTGGTAGTGTATCTGGTGATAAATAAAACTGTTATTTCGCGAATACTCGAAGCGGCAGCTGTAATGAACCAGCCTGTAAATATTTTTGAGATTCCGATTGCTGTTGCAAATTCATGGCTCGGAATGCTTTTGATTATTATTTCTTACATAATATTGATATCGTCATTTCCTCAGGTAAATGATAATATACCGTTCTGCATTTTGCGAACAGGCAGGAGTAACTGGATTCTGGGGGAAATATTATTTCAGTTTATGAGTTCATTCACATACGTATGTTTTATTGTGGCTGTATCGTTAATTAACGGGGTTAAAAGGGCGTATCTGATAAATGGCTGGAGTTTGGTTGTAACTGATTATGACAGCATTTATTGTCAGGGGCCGCAGAAGGTTATGACGAATTTAATTCCGCCAAATCTGTATTACCAGATGACACCGTATAAAGCATTTTTTATGTCATATTTGTTAATGTTCTTCCTTATTATATTTTGCGGCCTGCTGTTTTTATTAGGCTGTCTATATTCAAGAAGATTACTTTTTTTCTTTATACAGGCAGCTCATATAGCAGTAGGCTGCGGAATAATGCAGACAGGAATTGCTGCTTCATGGATATTCCCATTTTGCCATGCGCTTGCTTTCAGGCACTATCAGCCGTATTTCAGAAAATATGTATTTCCGCCCTGGGGTTCTGTTGCGGCATTTGTTGTTATATGTATTGTTTTTTTAATTATAATTATCACCAAGTCTAAAAAAGTAAGCGTTGACATGATAGGAGGGAGTGTTCTGCCATGATTGAAGTAAATAATGTTTCATTGATTCTTAATAAGTATACGATACTTGATGATGTTTCCGTTAAAGCTGGTAAGGGAGAAGCAGTAGGGCTTATAGGCGGTAACGGTTCGGGAAAGACGATGCTTATGAAATGCATATGCGGATTTAATACGATGTTTACCGGAGAAATTACCGTGAAGGGAAAAAGAATAGGAAAGGATGTAGAATTTGCGCCGGATACCGGGTTTATCATAGAGACTCCGGGATTTATTCCATATATGACCGGATACGAAAATCTTAAAGTGCTCGCGGGTATCAAAAAGATTATCGGGAAAAAGGAGATAAGGGAGTACATGAAGTTTGTCGGCCTTGACCCTGACAATAAGAGGAGTGTTAAGAAGTATTCGCTTGGTATGCGCCAGAGGCTTGGGCTTGCACAGGCGCTTATGGAAAATCCGGACGTGCTTATACTTGACGAGCCGTTTAACGGGCTTGACAAGGGAATGGCTGAGAGAATGAGGGATGTGCTTGTTGATGAAAAACGAAAGGGAAAGACAATACTTCTTGCATCGCATAATGAGCATGATATTGATTATATATGTGACAGGATATATGAGATTGATGGTGGAAGGATAATAAAGTAATAGGGTAAACTGTTATTAATAACAAAAAGACCTGTAAAAGACAATAAAAATTTGAAGTTAATAATTAATATGAAATTTTTATCGGCGGTCAATTTGACCGCCGATATTTTGTCTGCTGCCGTAATGGTAAATCCTCACTACGGCAGGCTTGATATAATTCAAGCAAGTTGTGTGCCGTTACCGGCTATAAGAAAATGAAAATTACTTTTTGATTTTAATTGTTACGCTTGCTTTAACCTTCTTAACCTTTGCAGTTACTTTAACTTTACCCGGTTTTTTAGCTGTAAGCTTTCCTTTCTTGGTAATCTTTGCAAGCTTTTTCTTATTAACACTCCACTTAACTTTGCCTTTAACATTGGTAAGTTTAGCTTTAAACTTAATACTCTTTCCAACCTTTACGGTCTTTTTGCCTTTAATTTTAATCTTTGCTTTATTAGGCGCCTGCTGTGCAGGTGGGTTTGTTCCCGGAGGTGTTACAACAGAACCGCCGGCAGGTGGAGGAGTAACAGGTGTGCCTTGATTACCAGAGTTATCAGGATTTGAAACTTCATCGGTAGGGATGATTGTTAACGTGTAATCCTTGTATGTTGTGTGGTCTTCGGCGTATGCTTTAAGTGCAAATGATTTGCTTTCACCGTTGATTGTAAATGTCTGCACCTTGCCGTCATTAACAAGACGGTCGTTTATATACAAAAGACCTGATTTGTCAGCAAGTGTAATGTTTGCTTTTACAGTCTGCGTTCCAATAGGTACTTTTATTGTGAATGCAGAGTCGTTATCCTGTGTAACAACTGCTTTGTCAGTTGTAGGAGATATCTGTGTAATTGCTGCGTTGTTGTTAAAGTTTACGATTGTATACAATCCGCCTACAAGACGTGCGCTGTCGTTATTGTCTGCACTTTCAAACTTAACTGTTACTACAGTATATTTTTCTTTGGTGCCGGCGTCGTTAGTTACTTCAATTTCTTTTACGCTGCTTGCAAATACGTCGGCAGGTATCTCATAAGCTTTTGTATAAAAAGCTTCGTTCCCGTCGTAAGAAAGAGTATCTGTTGCAATTACTGAATCGCCTACGGTAATTTTAATTGTTTTGCCGTTGTCTTCCTTTGCAAATCTGCATAAAACAGAGTTGGTTTTCTCAGGATTAACTATAAGGTTGTATGAGAAATATCCGCCGGATGTTGCATGACGTGTACTTCCGCCCTGCTCAATTGTTCCTGCTACAGAGCCGCTTTCTTTAATGTCATGGATTGCATCCTGCTCATACTGTCCGTAACCCGGCTGAAGTGAATCGACACGGCAGTTAGCAATACGTCCATCTTCTTTATCTTTAAGTATGGAAGCTTCAAGCTCTTCCTGAGTCATTGCGCTGAAATACCAGTATATTCCATAGCGTTCCTCGTTCAGTGTGTTAAACGGAACGAATGTAAGTCCGCCGTCGAAGTTATCATCAGCGTCAGTTCCGTTAAGCTTGAATTCAAGTGTGTCTGAAGCCTCGTTCCTGACAAGATTGTCAGCTATATTGGTCATATATTCTTCGAGAGTTGAATCATTAATTGCAAGTGTTTCCGTACCGAGAATCTTTCTGTTGGTTGTGTTATAACCGATTGTGAGACGGCTTTCTTCAGAACCTACGACCTTATAAGATGCAGCGCTTAAGTTAGCTCCTGCCCATGTAAGGTTATCACCGTTTTTAAGGTCCATTCTTTCGGTTCCAAGCTTTGCTGCAAGGAGAGTAGGACCATAGCGGAAAGCATAAGCAGTATTGTTGTCAGGAAGTCCAATTGCCTGAACAGTCATAGGATATCTGATTGTTATCTTATCACCGTTTGCCCATGCGCGTGAAAGCTTTACGTATCCATTGTCGATATCAGCATCAGCAATAGTCTCGTCATTTACAGCTATGTAAGCCGGGCCTGATATCCATTCAGGTATTCTGAGGTATATGTCAAGTGACTGTGAAGCTGATGTAGATACTGTAAATGTTGCCGTATCGCTTTTTGTTACATCACTTGACTGTGTAAGTGTGAATCCTTTTTCCTTCCAGTTAAGAACTGAAGCCACATATTGGTTTACAACTATTGAATTATCATTATGAAAATATATACTGTCGCCAAGCTTTGTGAAGTTTTCCATACCTGTACCTGTACAGCACCAGTACATGTTATTGGCAGGGTCAGCCTCACCAAAGAATTTGAAATATCCTGTTGCCATAGGTGTAAAGTATGAAGTTGTACCGTTATATGTATCTATTGAACCCATGATAGCGTTTCTGAGGGTAGTTTCATAATAGTCTGCATATTTTACATCACCTGTTAATTTGAACAGTTCACGGGTAATTCTTAATATATTGTGCACGCAGCAGCTTTCGCAGTTACACTGTGTACGTGTTTCGTCAAGAGCATTGTCATTTCTGAAATGCTCCATATCGCTGACTCCACCGGTAGCATAAGCATGCTTTTCTATCATAAGCGTCCAGAAATCTTCTACATAATAAAGATACTGCTCATCCTCGGATGTAAGCTCGTTTTTCTCTGAAAGAACCCTGTATCTGTTGAGTGCGCCCAGGAATTTAGGAATAGTAGCATTGGCATGTCTTCCCGAAAGAGTATTTTCTTTTCCTGAAGTAATTATTTTATACAAATTAGGATCATCAAACTTGTGTGCGGCGTCTCTATATCTTGTATCGTCAGTAATACGGTAAAGCTCGTAAAGACAGTCGTTCATTCCGCCGTACTCAGTTCCGAGAATACGGTTTTGTGTAGATGTATTCCAGGTGCTTACACGGTTATATATCCAGGTACCGAGGTTTTTGGCAATATCAAGAGCTGTATCATTGCCTGTATATCTGTATACATCTATAAGTCCGGTAAGAACCTTATGCATATTATACCAAGGAACCCATGTGTCGCCTGAATCTTTACCTTCTACTATATTGAACTGCTTCTCTACATTGTTTTTATCCTGAATTTTTGCACCGAATATGAATCCTGTTCCAAGTTCGTCCTGACATTTTTTCAGTTCGTCAATCATGTAGTCAAGTATGCCGGAAAGTGTTGGGTCATTAGTAGCCTTTACAGCCTGTGCAGCTGCCGTAAGATAATGGCCTACGCAGTGACCGCCGAGAAAACTATCTTCCCATCCTTTGTAAGGTTTTTTGCCCTGAGTGTCGAGTCCTGCAGTTTCCCTAAATCTTGACAAAAGTCTGTCGGCATCAAACTGACACAGGAAATTAATATCCGATTCCTGTGCAGAAAGATAGTAATCATCTGTTATTGTGACCTCGTCAAGATTAAATGCTTCAAGGTTATATGGCGCACTTTCTGCTTTTACCTTTTTTTCACTTCCGATTACAGGTGAAAGAGTAAGAGCCATAGCTGCTGCAAGCTGTGTTGCAATGATTCTTTTCATTAATCTTTTTCCTTTCATTTATTCATACCTCCTCATATTTATATATTCCTGTTATTTGAATGAAACAGGGAAATATACACAATAATTTTCATAGCCTATCTGGTTAAGCGGAATAAAATGTATTCCCTTATCCTGTCCTTTGGTTCTGAACTGGGATTTCCAAGAGCCCCATTCTCTTTCGTTTTCATTAGTAAGAATATCAGCAATATGGTCTTTATCTTCTGCTATAAGAGTGCGCTCTTCGTCGGTTATTCCGGCAAGAACTTCAGGACCGTACATGAAAGCAACCATATCAGAATCATCAGGAAGCGGACAGACGGTTATACCCTTCTTCAAGTATATGCTTATTATGTCTCCGTCAGTAAATTCTCTGTCTATGACAGCGTATACAGAACCGGACTCACAGGTCGATACTACGCTGCCGTTCACTTTTATCTCGGCAGCTTCAGTAATCCACTTTGGTATCCTTATGTGAAGCTTCATATTAACAGGAGCATCCGTACATATCTGAAGATATACCATATGTGTGTCAGGATTGTGCTCATATTCTGCAGCAGTACGGTTAATTGTATGTTTTCCGCTGCTTGTGCTGCCCAAATGAAAGCTTCCTGTAAGTGGGTCGCGCCTTTGTATAATAGTAATATTATTGTCGCCTATATTAATATGGGCGTCTGAATCAAAGTATTGGTTTACATAAATATCAGAATTTTCCTGATAGTAAATGTATCTGTTAAATGCAGCGTTTGCCTGGACCATGCTTCCGTGACAGCAGAAGAAATCATTGGTTTTGCTGCCCCAGCCTTTGTGTGAGCCGGCGCGCATAGGAAGAAAATATGCAATGAGACCTTCTGTAGGACCTGACGGCGTATAACCATTGGTATATTCCCAATGCCAGTATGTCTGAGCCATGACGCCGTTATATATATTTTTTTCTATGTAATCGGCATATAACGGGTCCTTTGTCCATCTGAACATATAATCAGCAAGCCTTATCATATTGTATACGGTGCAATGTTCCTGCGTTTTAAGACCAAGCCTGCTGCTAAGCGACATTTTAGGCCCCCATATCTCGCCGTTAGTCTGTCCGCCGGTAGCATATGTGCCGCGTTCGGTTACAGCCTGTTTCCAATAAGACATTGCTATATCCTGATATTTTTTATTGCCTGTGGCTTCGTAGGCTTCGGCAGCTCCTAATACTTCAGGGATAGTAGTATTGGCATGCATATTAGTAAGAGGGTCTTCGCCTTTAAGAAGAGGGTCAAATAATCTTCCGCGATAATATCTGTCCATAAGCGTAAGATATTTTTCTTTTCCTGTAATTTCATACAGTAAAACCCATATTTCAAGCATTCCGCCTGTTTCAAAATCGAGAATGTCATCCATTTGTTTCCTGTCAAATTTATCTGTCCATTCGTAAAACCAGTCGGCAAAATTATCTGCTACAGTAAGGGCGACATTATTACCTGTGTAACGATACATGTCTACAAGTCCCATAAATGTTTTGTGTAAAGTATAATGCGGAGCCCAGATGCCTTTTCCGTTCGCTATTCTATAAAGATATTTTTCAGGGATTGATGCAGCCCAGCTTCCTCCGTTAGCCTGCTGGCACTCATACAGTCTGTCTACTATAGTGTCAGCCTTTGCTTTAAGTTCCCTGTCATCCGTCTCATAGATATGCATTGCAGCAGCGGAAAGCCAGTGCCCTAAGAAATGTCCCCTAAGCTGGCATGTAGGAGATTCCCAGCCGCCATGAATATCATGAGGAATATTAGCGTCATGTGTTATGGCAGCTTCAAGTTCATAATTATACAAAAGATTGCGGTTGGTCAGCTCCATAAGATAACTGCGGTTGTCATTTTCGCGGCGCAAAAGTTCACCGCAAAAAAGATTAACATTATGTCCGTTAATTTCGTGTAAGGATGTTGTTCCCATTTTTTCTGCCTCCATAAATAACTAATGATTAAGAAGTCTTTTTGAAAAAGCGTTCCGGTATCCCGTAGGAGAAAAACCGGTTATATTTTTATAACTTCGTGTAAAATTATGGCTGTCGCTGTAACCAAGCTTTGTAGCAATCTCTTCTATAGTAAGATTGGTATCTGTCAAAAAAAAGCTTGCAACTTCAGCTTTACTTTCAAGTATAAATTTTTTAAGCGTAATACCGTAAGATTTACAAAACATCTGAGATATGTATTTTTCATTATAACCAAAATGTTCTGCAATCTGATGCACGGTGATTTTTGTATGTATATTATGTCTGACATAATCTATTATATCTTCGTGAACCTGCTTTGTAGCTTCGGTCTGAGTGGTTTCGTCCTGCATACATTGCTGCATGTCGTCAGATACTACGCATAATATGGCAGAAGTCATATAATTAAGCGTATGGCTTGCCGCACCGTTTCGGACGGCATCCTGAAGCTGCTTCATAAGAATGGTTGCTTTTTCAGGATGAAGAAGCCGTCCATATTCGGGAAGAATGATTATATCGGAATTATCAGTGTTATTATCATGGTCAAAATGCATCCAGTAAAAGGCACAGTCTGAGCTCTGATATCCCCTGCGTCTGTTGTTAGGTTCGGGAACAGGCGGAAGAAGCAGCATCTCGCCTTCTTTTATGTTATATTGCCTGTTATTATATTCAAGATACAAAACGCCCTTAGTTACAACAAAAAGTTCATAGTCGCCAAGCAAAAGCGCCGCATGTTTCCAGTCTTCAGATAGTGCTTCAAATTTGCCGGTCATGTGGTACGTAACCGGCTTTGATACAGGAATTGTGTATTGCTCCACTATATATTCCTCCATTAATGACATTTTGACACTTTTTAATGCAAATAGTCAATATTTTTTGCCTAATATATATCATTATGACACCAATTCGCTCCTTTTGCAACAAGGTTGACAATATTTTAACAGGGATGTAGAATATTTTTAATAAATTATGGGTACAGACGTACGGATGGAGGTACAAAATGATTGCAAAAAGTATGATAGATTATGTAAAAGGAAGCTCGGTTATCAGAGCCATGTTTGAGGAAGGGAAGAAGATGGCAGATAAGTTCGGAGCTGAGAATGTATATGATTTCAGTCTTGGAAACCCAAGCGTTGCGCCGCCTGCAAAGGTTAAGGAATCAATTATTGACATATTGCAGAATGAGAGTGAGACATATGTACACGGATATATGTCCAATGCCGGATATGAGGATGTAAGAGCAGCTATTGCAGAGTCGCTTAATAAGAAACACGGCACATCATTTAACGAGAATAATATACTTATGACAGTCGGAGCTGCAGGTGGGCTTAATGTTATTCTTAAGACAATTTTGGACCCGGGTGACGAGGTCATAACATTTTCACCGTATTTTGGGGAATACAGAAATTATGTTGCCAATTATGGCGGAATTCTTGTAGAGGTGCCGCCTACAGAGAATTTTATTCCTGAAGCAGAGAGTTTTGCGGCAGCATTTTCTGAAAAGACAAAGGCAGTAATTATTAATAATCCTAACAATCCGACGGGAGTTGTATATTCTGAAGATACAATTAAGGAGATTGCGTCTGTGCTATGTGCTAAGGAGAAAGAGTACGGGAAGGCTATTTATCTGCTGGCTGATGAACCGTATCGTGAGCTTGTATATGACGGTGCGGAAGTATGTTATCTTACCAAATATTATAAAGATACGATAGTAGGGTATTCGTACAGCAAATCTCTTTCGCTTCCGGGAGAGAGAATAGGTTATCTCGTCATGCCTGATGAGATAGACGATTTTGAAAATGTGGTGGCTGCTGCAACTGTTGCCAACAGAATACTCGGATTTGTAAATGCGCCTTCTCTTATACAAAGAGCAGTAGCAAAATGTGTGGATTCGGAAGTTGATGTTGAAGCATACAATAAGAACAGAGAGCTGCTTTATGGAAGTCTTTTGGAGATGGGGTATGAGTGCATAAAGCCTCAGGGCGCATTTTATCTTTTTGTTAAAGCGCTTGGCGGAGACGATAAGGCATTTTGTGCAAAGGCAAAAGAGTTTAATCTTCTTTTGGTTCCGGGCTCAACTTTTGGCGGACCCGGATACGTCCGTATAGCATATTGCGTTGATTATGATATGATTAAGCGTTCGCTGCCTGCATTTGAAAAGCTTGCCGCATGTTACAGATAACAGATAAGATTGTGGGAGCCATGTAACAGCAAAACAAATTGTAATTAGTTTTGACGCCCTAATATTTATAAATAATAGAAAGGATATGCAGACATATGCAGGAGTGGAGAAAGAATGTAAGAAATGTTATGCCTTATGTGCCGGGAGAACAGCCAAAGGCTGATAAAGTTATAAAACTGAATACTAATGAGAACCCATATCCTCCTGCTCCGGGAGTGCTTGAGTGTGAACGCAATATGGATATAACAGCGCTCAGGCTTTATCCAGACCCTGATGCAAGTCTGCTTGTAGGCAGTATAGCAGAATATTATGGAGTAGATAAAAGTGAGGTATTTGTGGGGGTCGGTTCAGATGATGTCCTTGCAATGTCTTTTCTTACATTTTTTAATTCGGATAAACCGATACTTTTTCCTGATATTACATATTCTTTCTATGATGTATGGGCCGAGTTGTTTGGAATTCCGTATGTACGTCCTGCTCTTAAAGAAGATTTTACAATAGATATAGAAGATTATATGGCAGACTGCGGCGGAGTTATTATTGCTAATCCTAACGCTCCGACATCCTTATATGAACCTGCAGCTAATATAGAAAAGATTGTTGCTGCTCATAAGGATGCCGTAGTCATTGTGGATGAAGCATACATTGATTTTGGAGGAGAGAGCATACTTCCTCTTATACATACATATGATAACCTGCTTGTAGTTCGTACTTTTTCAAAGTCAAGGTCTCTTGCAGGACTTAGAATTGGTTTTGCAATGGGAAATGCTGCGCTTATAGAAGCGCTGAATAGCGTCAAGCTTTCCTATAATTCATATACTATGAATCTTCCTTCTATAATTATGGGGGCAGAGGCCGTAAAAGACGACGTATATTTTAAAGAAACGCTTCAAAGAATTGTTGCAACCCGCAAGTATGTTACAAAAGAACTTAAAGGTCTTGGATTTGAGGTTCTTGATTCAAAAGCCAATTTTGTTTTTGCAAGTCATGAAAGGATTCCTGCAAGAAATATATTTGAAGAACTTAGAAAAGAAAATATATATGTAAGATATTTTTCAAAGCCGCGTATAGATAATTACCTTAGAATAACTATCGGAACAGATGCACAAATGAGTATATTTCTTGAGGCCCTTAAGAAAATAATCATGTAATAGTGAATAGTAACAATATTTGCGGCTGTAAAAAATTTTTTAAAAAAAGTGTTGACAGATGCAAAATCATATAGTATTATATGTCTTGCGTCACGGAGAAAGGTCAGTAAAACTGGCTCACCGGTAACCGGGGTGTGGCTCAGTTTGGCTAGAGCGCCTGATTTGGGATCAGGAGGTCGCAGGTTCGAGTCCTGTCACCCCGATTGATAATTTAATAATAAGACAGTTTATCTGTCAGACACATGCGGGTGTAGTTCAATGGTAGAACACTAGCCTTCCAAGCTAGATACGTGGGTTCGATTCCCATCACCCGCTTTTTATTTTGTTAAAGTCCTGATTAAGGACTTTTTTTGTTTATGCAATTAGCGATGCTGATGCTATGTTTGCATGAGTATTCAAGGAGTTCTGTGATGACTTGAGAAGTTTTAAAGTATATTTATAATATGGCAGATATAATTACATAATTTACAAAAATTAATGATACATTTATTTTCTATATATTCCTGCTTAATTTATATGCAATGTTGTTTAGATAAAATGCAATGTGTTTATTTGCTCAATTAAGTTATCATATAATTAATTGTACAATATTTTTTTCTGTTTAGAAAATGTAGGGGTAATATTGTGCGATACGTATAAAATTTAATTTAGGAGGAGAATAACATGCGAGCATTAAAAAAATGTGCAGCAATAGTTCTTGCTGCAGCCATGGTCATAACTGCTGCACCTACAGGTTCGGCTGACGCTGCTAAGAAGCCAAAGCTTAAGAAAAAGGTATCTGTAGAAGTAGGCAAAACTGTTAAGGTTAAGGTTAAGAATGCCAAAAAGAGTGCTAAGGTTACATGGAAGATTGCTAAGAAACAGCAAAAGATTGCTAAGATTAAGAAAAAGGTTGCTAAGGGTAAGAAAGCATCAGCTACAGTTTTAGGAGTAAGCGAAGGAACTGCTACACTTAAGGCTACATATAAGCTTGGAAGCAAGAAGACTAAGCTGAAATGTAAGGTTACTGTAAAGAAAGCAACACAGCCTACACAGCCAACACAGGCAGTATCACAGCCTACTACTGTACCTACAGATGGAGTTACACCTCCGTCAGGAGATCCTGTGGTTACAGAGCCTGTTAATACTGATCCTACTGCAACTCCTACGGTAAGACCTACACGTACGCCAACTGCTGTTCCTACAGCATCGCCAACACCGCTTCCTACAGGTGATGATAAATTCGCTGAAGTTAAGGATGGTGTAGCACTTGATATTTCCACATATGAATCACTCGGTGGAACAGGCGGATACAACAGTGAATCAAAACGTATTGAGATTAACGATGCGCAGTCTGGTGACAATAGTATGGGAACATGGTCATTAGCTGATTTGCCTGCAATTAGTACAGGAGACGAAGTAACATTCAGAATTCAGGGATACAATTATGGTAACAGTGGATTTAGATTCTGGATTGGAGGTCCTCAGAGCGGAGGATGTACACCTGTTATGCTTGTTGACGAGGTTGCAGAAGGACAGGGAATACTTCCTGAATATGGATATCCATGCGTACTTGATGAGAATGGTAAGGTTATTGAGGGTTCGGCCGGAGAAAGCCTTCAGGGTATGACAACTAATAATCAGATGGCTATTAATGCTGACCCTGAGACAAAAGCATTTGATATTACATTTACATTAAAAGCAGGAACCAGTCAGGATGATACAAGCGCTGCATTTACTAATCTTACACTTAAATATATTATGAGCGGCGGTACATCAGGATATATTAACGGTCTTGTTATTAAGAATGTTTACTATATTGATGAAGAGCTTGCAAATAATACACCGGCGCCTAAGCCAACTGTAGACCCAAGTATACAGGGAATTGATATTTCAGGCACATCACCGTTATATGGAAACGGAAGTGTTGCTGTTAACGACGATGGTTCCGTAACAGGAACATCTGTTGACGGACTTCTTATTCCTCTCGGAACAACAGTTGCACCGGGAGAATCTGTTGATATTACAGTATACGGTGAAGCAACAGCAGGTGCACGTATGTGGTTATCAGATTCAGCTAATAAGAGATGGTCTGCTATACAGAGCCCTATGGAATTTGGTAAGACATATACACTTACGGCTTCTGATGAAGAAGGCGGAGCAGGTCCGGTAGACCATTTCCAGATTAAAGGTTCTTCTTATGGTGTAACATTTGATTCTATTACAATTAGTAAGGTTGTTGTGGCAGACCCGAATGCAGAGCCAAGTGCAACAGACGAGCCAACAGCAACAGATGAGCCGACAGCAACAGATGAGCCGACAGCAACAGATGAACCAAGTGCAGATACATATGAAGTTGACCTTACAGATTCAGCAGCATATACTCTGGAGGGTTCTACAAGTGCTTCATATAATAGTGAAACAGGGACACTTGATGTAGTGGTTCCACAGTTTAACGCTATTATATTTAAGGCGCCTGCAGAAGGTACTTACAAATATGTTGAAATCGCTTACACAAGTGATTCAAAGCTTAATTATTATGTGTTTGATTCTGACCTTACAGATGGATTAGGACAGACTCCGGCAGGACAGCATGAAATAACTGAAGGTTTAGCAGCGGCAGAGGAGACTGCAGTAGTAGGAAATGAATCTGACGAAGGATATGCTGGTGATTGTGTTACAGCTATCAAGATAGTACATGTTGATTGGAACAGTAGTGCTGCTAAGAATATTAAAATTGAATCTATTAAATTTATGGCTGAAAAACCTGGTGCAGAACCAAGCGCAGAACCGAGCGCCGAACCGAGTGAAGAGCCAAGCGCAACAGAGACCCCAATATCAGTAGAAGTTAGCGGATTAACTGGCGGAACATATGATTCTGAGAGTGGAGCATATGTATTTAATGATGGCACTGAGTATGCATCTGTAGCATTGCCGAAAGCAGTAGCTCTTGGTGATTCAGTTACTGTTCATATCACAGGTACTAATGCTGGTGATGGACTTAGATGCTGGCTTGGCGCTAATGGACAGATAACAATGGTAGCTAACAATGAATGGATTACAACTACAGCATCTGGAGACTTTGACTTGACCATGAAGCTTACTGCATTTGATAAAGATGGTAAGGGAGCTACTGAAGCTACGGAATTAGCATTCAAAGGAGCAAGCTGGGGTAAAAATCTTTCAGGTGTAAGTGTTAAATCGATTGAAATTATTTATCCTAGTGAAGAGCCAGAGCAGAACCAGTAGTTCTTGCAACAGTAACTCTTAGTAAAGAAAATGAAATAGTTGCTAATACAACTATTTCATATGAAGGGAGACGCAAGGACAGATGCGGCTGAATTTACAATTACATCAATTG
>ERZ824480.509-NODE-509-length-50217-cov-4.460189_pt1 | contig 50217 bp, 47 predicted proteins | sample MGYA00519861_ERZ824480 | MGnify/ENA primary metagenome ERZ824480 (study PRJEB31778, sample SAMEA3449152) | human gut metagenome | biome: human gut; feature: human-associated habitat; material: faeces | place: United Kingdom | collected 2010/2012 ... | reverse complement strand
AGACTGCTCATATGGGTGGCGGTTCCTGTTTCACAGGCTCTTAACTGTTTTAGGCGGTCTAATCATGCAAGCATGATTAGGCTTCGCCTAAAACAGCCTCGCCGTGAATAGTAACAGCAAGAGAATAAAAAAATACCTTGACAACACTGAATGTTATTTAATAGAATAAGTACAAATGTATATGCAAATGCTGTGAAAAGAAGAGTAAGCGGTTATAATTCATTTACAGAGAATCCGGATGATGAGAAAGGAAAATGATAAGACTGCCGAACATGGCCTTGGAGCTGCGCACCGAGATACATTACGTTCAAGACTCGCTTGCGAGGCTTGGCGCGGGATTCGGGTCAGCTGTGCTGACATATATGGTATTTAGGCTGCGACGGGAGCACCCGTTATAGTGCACGGCTGTAATTATGCAGTCATAGAGGTCTGTATTGTGAGATACAGGTGAATTTAAAGTGGTACCACGAGAAATCGTCTTTAAATGCTTTGCATTTAAAGACTTTTTTATTTATGCGGCAGTTATGAGAAACAGACAAACATAGTTTCTTATAGCTTTGAAAGGAGAGACAAGAATGGAAAAAGATAAGAAAACATTTTATCTTACAACTGCAATAGCTTACACTTCAGGAAAACCGCACATAGGCAATACTTATGAAGCTGTGCTTGCGGATGCGATAGTGAGATTTAAGAGAATGCAGGGTTATGATGTGCGGTTCCAGACAGGAACAGATGAACATGGACAAAAGATTGAACTTAAGGCTTCTGAAGCAGGCATATCTCCTAAGGAGTATGTTGATAATATTTCAGGAGAGGTTAAGAATATATGGGATTTGATGAATACTTCTTATGACAAGTTTATAAGGACGACAGATGAAGACCATGAAAAGCAGGTTCAGAAGATATTTAAAAAGCTTTATGAAAAAGGCGATATATATAAGGGTGAGTATGAAGGAATGTATTGTACTCCGTGCGAAACATTTTTTACACCGTCACAGCTTGTTGACGGTAAATGTCCTGATTGCGGAAGACCTTGTGAGCATGCAAAGGAGGAAGCATATTTCTTTAAACTCAGCAAATATGCAGACAGGCTTATAGAGCATATCAATACGCATCCGGAATTCATACAGCCTGAATCAAGAAAGAATGAAATGATGAATAATTTCCTTCTTCCGGGACTTCAGGATTTGTGCGTTTCGAGAACATCATTTAAATGGGGAATACCGGTTACATTTGATGATAAGCATGTTATATATGTATGGGTTGACGCGCTCAGTAATTATATTACCGGTCTGGGTTATGACGTGGACGGTGATAGTGACGTCCTTTATGAAAAATACTGGCCTGCCGACCTTCATCTTATAGGAAAAGATATTCTGCGATTCCATACTATATATTGGCCGATTATGCTTATGGCGCTTGATATTCCGCTTCCGAAGCAGATATTCGGACATCCTTGGCTTCTGCAGGGTGACGGTAAGATGAGCAAATCTAAAGGAAATGTTTTGTATGCCGATGAACTTGTAGATTTCTTCGGTGTTGATGCAATTCGTTTCTTTGTACTGCATGAGATGCCGTTTGAAAATGACGGAGTTATATCATGGGAGCTTATAATAGAAAGAATCAATTCAGAGCTTGCAAATACACTTGGAAATCTTGTGAACAGAACGATATCCATGTCTAACAAATATTTTGACGGTGTTGTCAATAATACAGGAGTAGATGAGGATGTAGATAAGGATTTGATTGACGTTGTTACGGGCACGGCAGGAAGAGTGATTGAAAAGATGGATAAGCTTCGTGTAGCCGACGCCATTACAGAGATATTTAATATGTTCAGAAGATGCAACAAATATATAGATGAAACGATGCCTTGGGCGCTTGCAAAAGATGAGGCTAAGAAAGACAGACTTGCAACCGTTCTTTATAACCTTGTTGAGAGCATAAGTATAGGAGCAACTCTTCTTGAACCTTATATGCCTGAGACGTCCGTAAAGATTCTTGCACAGCTTAATGCTGAGAAGAGAAGCCTTGAAGATGCAGGAGTTTTCGGAAAATATGTTTCAGGAAATAAAGTTACCGAATCACCGCAGATTCTTTTTGCAAGACTTAATGCAGAGGATGTATTAAAAGAGGTTGAAGACAGATTCGGCGCACCTGATGATGAAGAAAAAGAAGAAGCGTCTGATGAAGAGGTTATAGATATAGAAGCAAAAGCTGAGATAACATTTGATGATTTTATGAAAATGCAGTTTCAGGTAGGTGAAATTATTGCATGTGAAGCAGTACCGAAGTCTAAAAAGCTCCTTTGCTCACAGGTTAAGATAGGAAGCAGCGTAAAGCAGATTGTATCGGGAATTAAATCGCAGTATTCACCTGAAGAGATGGTTGGTAAAAAAGTTATGGTTTTAGTGAACCTTAAGCCTGCGAAGCTTGCAGGAGTGTTGTCAGAAGGAATGCTTTTATGCGCTGAAAATGAGAAAGGCGAGCTGGCGCTTTTAGTACCTGAAAAGGATATGCCTGCGGGTGCGGAGATATGTTAGGAATATTTGACAGCCACGCGCATTATGACGATTCAAGGTTTGACGAAGACCGAGAGGAGCTTCTTACCAAAATGGCAGAAGCAGGAGTAACTTATATAGTAAATGTTTCTGCCGATATGGAATCTGTCATAGGCAACAGAGAAATTGTTAAAAAATATCCGTTTATTTACGGAAGTGCGGGAGTTCATCCGGAAGATGCGGATAAATTAACAGATGCGGACATGGATATTATAAGAGAAGCTGCAGGAGACGAAAAGATTGTTGCAATAGGTGAGATAGGCCTTGATTACCATTATCCCGAACCTGAGCGCTCCATTCAGAAAGAGTGGTTCATAAAGCAGCTTGATATTGCAGCAGAGCTTCAGATGCCGGTTATAATCCATAGCAGGGAAGCAGCAGAGGATACGATGAATATTCTTAGCAGTTATAATGACAAGCTGCTTAAAGGTAATGCAGGAGTAGTCCATTGTTATTCATATTCTGTGGAAATGGCGTTAAAGTATATTGATATGGGCTATAATATAGGAGTGGGCGGTGTGCTGACATTCAGTAACGCTAAGAAGCTTAAGGAAGTTGTAAAGAATATTCCGCTTGAAAAGATTGTTATTGAAACAGACTGCCCGTACCTTGCTCCGACTCCGCACAGGGGTGAGAGAAACGATTCAAGGCTTTTAATTTATGTAGCAGACGCCATAGCTGAGATAAAGGGTGTCAGCAGGCAGGAAGTAATAAGTGTAACTTGTGAAAATGCACTGAAAATGTATAGGATTGAGGTATAATATTTGGACGGATATCTGGTTGACCCTAAAAATACAATAGAGATACTTAAAAAGTATGATATTCATTTTCAAAAAAAGTACGGACAGAATTTCCTTATTGACAGCCATGTGATGAATAAGATTATTAATACTGCAGGCATTAATAAGGATGACGGTGTGCTTGAAATCGGGCCGGGAATTGGAACGATGACGCAGTTTTTGTGTGAAAATGCGGCAAATGTTATTGCTGTTGAGATTGATAAAGCATTAATTCCGGTGCTTAGCGACACTTTGTCGCGTTATGATAACGTAAAGGTTATACAGGGCGATATATTAAAGCAGGATATATGTGAATTGTCAAAAATATATAACGGAGGCCGTCCGTTTAAAATGGTTGCTAATCTTCCGTATTATATAACCACGCCGATTATTATGGGTATTTTGGAAAATGATATGCCTGTAGACAGCATAACCGTAATGGTTCAGAAAGAAGTCGCAATGCGTATGCAGGCGGGACCGGGTACAAAGGATTACGGTGCATTATCACTTGCCGTTCAGTATTATGCAGAACCGTATCTTGCTGCAAATGTACCGCAGAACTGTTTTATGCCGAGACCTAATGTGGCAAGCGCAGTCATAACTCTGAAAAAGCATGAAGCGCCTCCTGTAAAAGTTAAAGATAAAAAGTTTATGTTTGATATTATAAGGGCGTCATTCCAGCAGAGAAGGAAAACGCTTGTAAACGGTCTTAAAAACTGCGGCAGCCTTTGTTTTGATAAAGAAAAAATTCTTTCGGCATTTGATAAGATGGGGCTTGATGCGGCAGTTAGGGGTGAGACGCTTACGCTGGCACAATTTGCTGAGTTAAGCGACCTTTTATGTGGATAAGTTCAAGGTTTGTTCATAAATTCATGTTAAAGTAAGTTTTATTATTTACAGTTGTGGTACACTTGACATGAAAGAAGGAATTACAAATGAGTGACTTACCTATATATTTGAATACTAATGATGAATGGAGCCAGATGATGTTATTGTATGACTCCGCAATAAAAGAGATTAGGACAAAGCTTGAAATTTTGAATAATGAATTCAAACTTTCTCATCAATATAATCCGATAGAACATATAGAAAGCCGTCTCAAGTCTATGGATAGTATCGCAAGAAAGCTTAGGCGCAGGGATAAAGAGCTTACGACTTCTAATGTTATGATGTATGTAAATGATGTTGCAGGAATAAGGATAATATGTTCATTTACATCTGATATATATAGAATTGCGAATGCGATATCAGGGCAGAGTGATATAGAGATACTTAAAATAAAGGATTATATTAAGAACCGAAAGAAAACGGTTATATGAGTTATCATATGATTATTACTGTTCCGATTTTTTTATCTGACAAGGCGGTCAGAACTAAAATAGAAATCCAGATAAGAACGATAGCAATGGATTTCTGGGCAAGTCTTGAGCATAAAATATATTACAAATTTGAAGGAAATGCACCTCATGGAATACGGGCTGAATTAAAAGAATGTGCAGATATTGTTGCATATCTTGATAAAAAAATGCTTTCAATTAATGAAAGCGTCAAAGAATTTGCTGAAAAGGACAGTACAAGAGATGAATATCTAGATGATTATACATCCCCGGTACTTGATTTAGAACCGATTTCGTATATTATTGAAGATAGTGGTTCTAATAATACTGACGGTAAAGAAAAGAAAAAGAAAAGATGGAAAGCAGGAGGCAGATAAGATGAGCGAAGAAAAGGAACTTACAATGGCGGACATGGAAGAACAGATTAATGCAAGCATGGTAAACTATCATATTGGGGATATGGTACACGGAATAGTTGCAGGCATAGAGAATTATGTTGTATATGTGGATATCGGTTCTTATATGCAGGGAATAATTCTTCCGGCAGAATTAAGTGATGACCCATCATTTAGTATGATTGACGATATTAAAATAGGTGATGAGATTGACGGTGTTGTTACTATGGAAGATGACGGTAACGGTAATCTTGTGCTTTCACGTAAGCAGGCCGTGCAAATTAATGCATGGGATGAACTAAAGGAAGGAAAAGAAAATGAAACCGTATACTCTGTTAAGGTTTCAAAGGCAGTTAAAGGCGGAGTTATAGCATATCTCAATGGAATACGCGGATTTATTCCGGTATCAAGACTTGCAATTAAACGTGTTAGCGACAGTGAAAAAGAAGAATATGTCGGAAAGAATATAGATGTAATAATTGCAGATGCTGATGACGAAAAGAAGAACCTTATTCTTTCAGCACGCGAGCTTGAAGAGAAAAAAGCAAAAGACGCTTACGATAAGAAGCTGGCAGCAGTGCATGTCGGAATGGTTACAAAAGGAATTGTTGAATCAATTAAGCCGTTTGGATGCTTTGTGAATATCGGCGACGGTTTATCAGGGCTTGTACACATTTCCCAGATAGCTCACAGACACCTTAAGACGCCTAATGAAGAAGTAAAAACAGGCGATGAGGTTAATGTTAAAGTAACAGATATCAAAGATGGTAAAATAAGTCTCAGTATGAAGGCTCTTGTTGATATCATGGAGAAAAATGAACCAACAGAAGATAGTGAAAGTGAGTATATTTCCGATGGAGAGGCGTCAACATCAATGTCAGACCTCCTTTCGGGAATCGTATTAGATGATTGATAATGGAGGATAAGTATGCCGTCATTTTTAGAGGATTACTCAGCATTTTATGGAGATGGAAGTAAAAATGAGGATGGGCTTACGCTTGATGAATTTTTAGACAGCTATGACCCTGCAAAGTACCGTAATCCAAGCGTAACAGCTGATGTTATGATATTCAGGTATTATAAAGAGTTACAGTCTGTAGCTGAAGATTTGTCAATACTTATGATTAAAAGAAGGAATCATCCGTGTATAGGTTACTGGGCGCTTCCGGGAGGTTTTTGTGAAGTCGGAGAGGATATAGAAGAAGCTGCAAGAAGGGAATTAAAAGAAGAGACACACCTTACGGGAATACCGATAAGCCAGCTTCGCACATGGGGAGAGACATGGAGAGACCCAAGGGACAGAATTATAACAACGGCATTTGCTGCGGTTGTTGACGAGTCCGTTCACGAGCCTGTTGCCGGAGACGATGCTTCAGAAGCATTATGGTTTGATATAGAATTTCGGAAGCTTTCCAGTGAGATAATATATCAGGAGAAAATGGAAATTGTAAAATGTACTTACGGGCTTTATCTCTATAATAATGAGCATAATATAAAATGCGATGCATGCGTAAGTGTAAAAGAGAATCTTTATGGTTTTCTGAAAGAGATGAAATATGATATAATATATAGTAATAACATTGCATTTGACCATGCGAGATTTATAGTGAACGCCCTTCTTGAAATTCAGGATTCACTTAATCGTGCGAAGAAGCAGATGTGATATACCGTTCGGAGGGGAATTTAGTGCTACGCTTTGTATATATAATAGCCACAAGCATAATACTGGCCTGTATAGCAATATACAGGCTGTCGCATGTTGCAGCAGATGACAGATTTAGTGAAGAGGACAGATATGCGGAAGCAATCAGGACCATTAAACTGCTTAAGAAAAAAGGAAAAATAACGACTATTGCAGACGGAATTGATAATCTGCCGGACAACGGCGGGTATCTTATGTATTCAAACCATCAGGGTAAATATGATGCTCTGGGGATAATGTATGCACATAAGCAGCCAATGTCAGTTCTTATGGATTATAAAAAGTCAAAGGTTATATTAACAACCCAGTTTATAGATGCGTTAAAAGGGAAAAGAATTAAACCGGACGACCCCAGGCAGCAGATACGTATACTTAATGAGATTGCAGAGGAGATTAAGCAGGGAAGACGGTATCTTATTTTTCCGGAAGGCGGTTATACAGATAACCATAATAAGCTGCAGGAGTTTTCAAACGGATGTTTTCGGTGTGCTATAAAGGCAAAATGCCCGATAGTTCCGGTATGTATCATAGATTCATGGAAACCTTTCGGAGTAAATTCACTGAAACCCGTAACTACTTATGTTCATTTTTTAAAGCCGATTGAATATATTGAATTTTGCAATATGCGTGCGGCGGAAGTCGGAGAACTTGTAAAAGAAAGAATTGCCGATAAGCTTATCGAGATATTAGGAGAATGTTAAAAGCATAAACAGGCACCTTATCACATACAATTATAGTGAGGAGGTGTCTTTTTTATGCGTATAACTATGTTTATCAGCTGTATTTTGTGCGCAGTGTTTTTATGCGCATGCGGTGCACAAAAGGTTTCGGATAAAAAGGTTTCAGACGTTTCGTTTTCAGTTGTAAATGAGGAAGATATTCCCGAAACACTTTTAACTGCAATTGAAGAAAAGAAGATGGAACCGTTTAAGTTAAGTTATTCGGATAACAATGACCTGTATCTTGTAGTAGGTTACGGAAGGCAGCCTACGGGCGGTTACAGCATAATTGTTGACGAGCTTTACACAACAGAGAACACCATTGTATTTGCAACGACTCTTAACGGGCCGGGAGAAAAAGATATTATACAGGAAGCTGAGACGTATCCGTATATTGTCGTGAAAATGGAATATCTTGATTATGAAGTAATATATAAATGAGCAGGAGGGAAAGTAGTTTGGAGCTGATTAAGAAAGATATACATATGAACAGAATAAAATGCAAAAGCACAACACAGATGACGATAGATAACGATATAAACGTACCTGACGTTAAGCCGGATATAAGTCGTATAATAAGAGTAAACGGCGAGGTAAAAATTCAGGATATCAGAACCGTTAACGCAAGGGCAATGTTAAAGGGTATTCTTTTGTTTCATGTATTATATCAGGATACGGAAAGCGAGTGCAGGCTGCAGCATATAAACGGCCAGATACCGTTTGACGAGACTGTTAATATGGATGATGCATGCACAGGCGATAACGTACATGTTAAATGGGAGCTTGAAGGACTTACTTCCGATATAATTAATTCACGTAAAATAAGTATAAGAGCAATACTTAAGCTTATGGTAACTGCATCAGAGCCTCTGCAGACTGAGGCAGCGGTTGATATAGACGATGCGCCGCATGTGGAAAAGAAATATTCAGACAGGAAACTGTCTGAAATGGTATTTGACAATAAGGACATAATACGTGTTAAGGATGAGGTAATGCTTCCTACGGGCAGAGACAGCATATCTGAGATACTTTATGAGGAGGTAACGCCGGAAGATATTGAAATGCGGCTTATTTCCGGCAAATTAAGCGTACATGGTTCACTTAGAATATTTACACTGTATAAAGGAACAGAAAGCGGCGGAATAAATGATTACGAGACTAAAATTTTATTTGAACAGGAGGTAGAAGCCGGCGGATGCGATGAAGATATGATATGCTACGCTACAGCGTCGCTTACAGACTGTGACATACAAATAAAAGCCGATGATGATGCGGAAGACAGAATCCTTGATATTGAGGCAGTATTTGGAATTGATATAAAGGTTTACAGGGAAAATGAAATAAGCATACTTACGGACCTGTATTCCACAAAGGATGAAATTATCCCTGTGTATGCAGATACGGTATTTGAAAATGTTGTAATGAGAAATAACAGTAAAATACGTATAAATGACAGAATAACCCTTGATGATGACGCGTATCCGATAATGCAGATTTGTAATGCCACCGGAAGCGTCCGAATAGACGAGGAGCGGACCAATGAAAAAGGAATTGAAGTGTCGGGTGTTGTGTACGTCACACTTATGTATTTTACGGAAGGCGAGGAGTGCCCGGCAGGTTCGTATACAGGCGTTGTTCCGTTCAGCTATTTAATTGAGGTTCCGGGAATAAATGATGACTGCATATACGAGATGAATGCCGCAGTAGAACAGTTAAACGTTATGGTTGTTAATCCAAGGGAAAATGAGATAAAGGCTGTAATCGGAATTGATGTTATTGTTTTTGACCGCTGCAAACAGGCTGTTATTACGGATTATCAGATTGCAGAAAGAGACATGGAAGCATTTAATAATATGCCGGGTATTACAGGATATATTGTAAAAAATGGCGACACATTATGGAATATAGCAAAGCAGTTTTATACAACGGTGGAAGATATAAAAGAAATGAATGATATAAATGAGGAGGTAAAGCAAGGCCAGAAGCTTCTTATAGTAAAGCATGTTGCATAAGGTATAATGTATAGTCTGAGTGTTTTTGAAAGATAATACTATTATAAAACGATAAAGGAGCAGTTATATGAACGAAGATACAGTAAGTTTGTTAAAAGAATGTAATTCCGGGTGCAAATCCGCAACAAGCAGTATGGAGCAGGTGCTTGGATATGTAAAGAACGAAAAGCTTGCGGCTCTCATAAAAAAATATGACGAAAAGCATATAAAAGCAGGAGATGAATGCCACGAGCTTCTTAACAAAATGAACGAAAAGGAAAAAGACCCTTCAAAGGTTGCGATGATGTTTGCTGAGCTGGGAACCGATATGAAGCTTATGCTCGAACAGAGCGCCCATAAGGCAGCAGACCTCCTTATTGACGGCTGTACAATGGGAATTAAATCATTGAGTGAGTATATTAATAAATACCGGAATGTTGATGAGAAGGTTGTAAATCTTACGAGAAAGCTTATAAAGATAGAACAGGATTTTATGACAGAATTGCTGGAGTTTTTATAATGTTTTCGATAACAATAAGGAAATAACAAAAAAATGACAAAAATAATGTGTAAGATTCCGATAATCTAGAACGAAATAGAGTCGTAGGTATTAATTTTTATGAATATCAGGAGGACGCTATGAATAGATTAAAGATAATTGCACCATATATCGCATTAGCAGTAGCAATAATATTACAATATTATATAGCTTATAGTAATCCGGTTATACTTTTTCGTTAAAAAGGCTGTTGTTATTGCAGCCTTTTTTGTTATAATAGTGGCTGTAAACAGTAAAAATAACCGGGGGATTTTATTATGTATGAATTTATGGCGGAAATATTTGAAAAAGTATATGGTGACAGAAATGGAATAAGGGTATTTTTTGCTCCGGGCAGAGTTAATCTTATAGGCGAGCATACTGATTATAACGGCGGACATGTATTTCCGTGTGCTCTTACGCTTGGTACATATGCGGCGGTAAGAAAAAGAGACGACAACATTATAAGGATGTATTCTGAGAATATACCAGAAGGACTTGTTGTAGAAAGAGAGCTTGGAGATTACACGATATACTGTAAAAACTCATGGAGCAACTATCCTTTTGGAGTAATATGGGCCCTTGATAAGCAGGGAAAGAAGCTTACGTGCGGATATGACATCGTATATTACGGCAATATCCCGGGGGGAGCAGGACTTTCATCGTCAGCATCTATTGAGGTGCTTACGGCATATATGTTTAACGAGCTTTGCAGATGGGATATTTCTCTTGTGGATATCTCGATTTTGTGCCAGTATTCAGAGAATAACTATAATGGAATGAACTGTGGGATTATGGACCAGTTCGCCTCAGCAATGGGTAAGGAAAATTATGCTATATTTCTTGATACCGCAACGCTTGAATATGAATATGCACCGATAGAGCTTGATGATAAGATAATTCTGATAATTAATTCAAATGTAAAGCATAGTCTTAGCTCTTCAAAATATAATGAGCGAAGAAGTGAAAGTGAAGCGGCGCTTTTGGCACTTAAGGCAAAGCTTGATATAGAAACGCTTGGTGATTTAGATGAGGAGACTTTTAATGAAAATATGGACCTTATAAAAAATCCTATAGAAAGAAAACGTGCAAAACATGCCGTATATGAAAACAGGCGTACAATAAAAGCATACAACGCGTTAAAAAGCGGAGATATAGAGGAATTCGGAAAACTTATGGTTGAATCGCATTTATCACTTCGCGATGATTATGAGGTTTCATGTAAAGAGATTGATTGTATTGTAGATTTGGGAATGCACTGTGACGGAGTTTACGGAATAAGAATAACCGGAGGCGGTTTCGGCGGCTGCTGTGTAAGTATTGTAGATGCTGATAAAGCGGATGCGGTTATATCATATATTGGCAGTAAATATAAAGAAGCTGTCGGATACGGCGCTGATTTTTATACTGTAAAAGCAGGCAGCGGACCGTGTGAAGTGAAAGGATAATGTACTAATGGCTAAAAGGCGTATAAGCAGTAAAGAACGTGAAAGAATTAACAATATTTTAGCGAGGCTTGATGAATATTATACAAAAGAAGTAAGATGCTACCTTAATCATGATAATGCATGGCAGCTTCTTATAGCAACAATTTTAAGCGCCCAGTGTACTGATGACAGAGTTAATATTGTGACAAAGGATTTGTTTGCAAAATATAAGACGATAGAAGAGCTTGCAGACGCGGACATAGAGGAGCTTAAGGAGTGTATTCATTCTGTCGGTTTTTATACTACGAAGGCGCGTAATATTAAGTCATGCGCAGCAAGGATTGTAAGCGAGTACGGGGGAGAGGTTCCTGAGAGTATTGAAGAGCTTACAAGTCTTGCCGGAGTAGGAAGGAAGACTGCGAATGTAATAAGGGGTAATATTTACGGAGAGCCGAGTATAGTTGTAGATACCCATGTGAAAAGAATATCGGGTAAACTCGGACTTACTAAGGAAACAGACCCTGAAAAGATAGAGTATGAGCTTATGGAAGTTTTACCGAAAGAACACTGGATAAGGTATAATATGCAGATAATTACACATGGAAGAACAATATGTACTGCAAGAAATCCAAAATGCAGCGAATGTTTCCTTGGCGATTTATGTAAATGTGGTGAAAAGTCTTGCACTAATTAATAAAATAGATTATATTTAGTAGAAGCTAAGGAGGCTGATAATATGAGATTTAACCGAAAAAAGAATCAGATAATTGCGTCTGTTATATGTATCATACTTGTTCTTGCAATGGTTATTCCACTTGTTATGACAACGGTATTTTAGAATAAGGAGTAATATATGACTGAATACAGTTACAGAAAAAGAAGCATGGAGAGGAAGCTGCGCAAAAAGCGCAGACTTACTGTTATAGGGATAGCTCTGGCTGCATTACTTGTTATTGCAGCAGTAGTTATTTTAATTGTAAAAGTGTTTGCTAATGATTCAACGGGAACGAATGACGACCCATTTGCAACACCGGTAAGAAAGGGAAGCATAGAAGACGGCGTATATATAGAGAATATTGCCGTAGGCGGAATGAAATATGACGAAGCGGCGGCTGAAGTTGAAACATATGCCGATACGCTTGGGACAAAGCAGCTTGTCGTAGATGTAAATGGAAAAAGCGTGTCTATATCTCTTTCAGACCTTTTGGTGGCATGTAATATACAAAAAGCTGTAAGCGAAGCTTATGACCTTAAGGAGGCAGCAGTAGTTAAGCTTGATATTACGTTAGATGACGCCAAATTAAAGAATTTTATAAGTAAAGAATGTGCAAAGCATAATGTTAAGGCGAAGAATGCAGGCCTTAAGAGGAAGAATGGTGAATTTACCGTCACAAAATCACGTACAGGAAAGTATGTTGATGAGGAAAAGACGGCAGAACTTATTCTTAACAGTCTTTCGGGCGCACTTACATCATCTGCGGTCAATGTAACAGCAGCAATAAAGACAAAAGAACCGGAGTATACGTCTGAAGATATGGCGGAATGCACGGATACTATAGGAAAGTTTTCGACTACATTTCAGGAGAGTCAGGTAGAAAGGTCTGCCAATCTTCGTAATGCTGTAAGTTTTATTGACGGAAGCATGGTATATCCCGGCGAGACATTTTCGGTAGCGGATACGATATATCCGTTAAGCGCGGATAACGGTTATAAAGAAGCGCCTTCATATGCAGACGGCGAGGTTGTTGAAAGTCTTGGCGGAGGAGTATGTCAGGTATCAACTACACTGTATAACGCGGTTCTTAGGGCGGAGCTTGAGATTGTTGAACGTCTGCCTCATTCAATGGTTGTAACATATGTCCAGCCTTCAATGGACGCCGCTATAGCCGGAGACTATAAGGACCTTAAGTTTGCCAATAATACGGATACGCCTATATATATTCAGGGTTCTGTATACGGCGGGGTAATAACATTTACTATTTACGGAAAAGAAACACGTCCTTCTTCAAGAAAAATAGAGTTTGTTTCGGAAAAAGTTGAGACAATACAGCCGGGTAAAGATATTATCACTAAAGATGCATCACAGCCTGAAGGTTATGAGAAAGTAACGCAGCAGGCACATGTCGGATATGTTGCTAACTTATATAAGGTGGTATATGAGAATGGTGTTGAGACTTCGCGTGAGAAGATTAATTACAGCAAATATAATGCAGAGCCGCGTCATGTAATTGTCGGTACAAAGAAGGAAAAGACCGATAAGGATAAAGATAAGAATAAGGATAAGAATAAAGATAAAGCAAAAGCTACAAAAGCTCCAGATAATAATACGACTTCACAGGATACACCTCAGACGCAGGCTACCGGGGCGCCTGCTGTTGCTACCGAGGCGCCGCAGGAGCCTGCAGCAACAGAGGAACCTTCGCAGGAAGCTGCCCAATAGGTGGTTTTATGGAGAATATGTATAGAGATATTATAATGACCGGATGTGTAGCTGAAAAAGGAACGGATATTCTTGCGTCAAAGTATGAGCATGACGGGGGAGACCGTATTCCCGGTACGATTATCAGCAGAGCAAAGAGAATATATCGGGATGAAACCTGCCGTATATGTGAAAGAATAATTATGGAAATGCATTTAACGCATTATAAGGTGTCTGAAGGCGGTATTTATAAGGCTCTTTGGGATATGGCGCAAGCGGAAAACGTTGGTGTAAGAGTATATCTTGAAGACATTTATATAAGACAGGAGACTGTCGAGTTATGCGAGCATTATGATATCAATCCGTATATGCTTAACGGCGAAGGGAGCTTTCTTATTATTTCAGGGAACTCTGCGATGCTTAAAAAGCGGTTTAATGATGCAGGTATACATGCACAGGTTATTGGGTATACATGTCCGGATAATGACCGGATTATAATAAATGGGGATGAAAAGCGTTATATAGAATCCCGTATAAAAGATGAATTGGAAGTGCTATTATGAGAGAACAAATACTTGAAATGTTGTACAATAACAGTAAGTTTTCTGCAGAAGAGATGGCGGTAATGCTTGGTTATTCTGCCGAGGAGATTAGGGAAGAGATATCCGCAATGGAGAAAGAAGGCATTATATGCGGATATACAACTATGATTAACTGGGATAAGGTTGAAAATGAAAAAGTAACCGCATTTATTGAAGTTAAGGTTGCGCCTCAGAGAGGGCTTGGATTTGATAAGATTGCGGAGAGAATATACCGTTTTGACGAGGTGGAAAGTGTATCGCTTATGAGCGGTGCGTATGACTTAAGCGTTACAATTGAAGGCAGGACAATGAAGGACGTTGCCATATTTGTACATGAAAAGCTTGCTCCGCTTGAATCAGTTCTTAGCACGGCGACACATTTTGTACTTAGGAAATATAAGGAGCACGGAGTAGTTCTCGTAGACGAGAAGAAGACGTCAGGAAGGATGAAGATTACACCATGAGAGACCCGTTATCAAAGGAGATTCGTTCAATACCACCGTCAGGAATCAGAAAGTTTTTCGATATAGTAAGTGAGATGGATGATGCCATTTCACTTGGAGTCGGTGAGCCTGATTTTGATACTCCCTGGCATATAAGAGAAGAGGGTATATATTCTTTGGAGCAGGGACGTACATTTTATACGTCTAATGCCGGACTTAAAGAGCTTAAAGAAGAAATATGCAAATATCTGAAAAAATCGCAGAATATAAAATATAATGAACATGAAGTTTTCATTACCGTTGGAGGAAGCGAGGCTATTGATGTAGCGCTTCGGGCAATGCTTGACCCGGGTGATGAGGTTCTTATACCGCAGCCAAGTTATGTGTCATATGAGCCGTGTACAATTCTCGCCGGAGGAAAGCCGGTTATAATTGAGCTTAAAGAAGATAATGAATTCCGGCTTACAAAAGAAGAATTGCTGAATGCAATAACCGATAAAACAAAGATACTTGTACTTCCGTTTCCTAATAACCCTACAGGTGCGATAATGGAAAAAGAAGACCTTGTGGATATAGCTGAAGTTGTTAAGGAAAAAGACCTTTATGTACTGTCGGATGAGATATATTCAGAACTTACATATTCAGGAAAGCATGTGTCGATTGCATCACTTCCGGGAATGAAGGAAAGAACAGTGCTTATTAACGGTTTTTCAAAGGCATATGCAATGACAGGGTGGAGGCTCGGATATGCGGCAGCGCCGGAAGCTATTCTTGAACAGATGCTTAAAATCCACCAGTTTGCAATAATGTGTGCGCCGACTACCAGCCAGTATGCGGCTGTTGAAGCTCTTCGTAACGGGGCTCCTGACGTTAAAAAAATGAGAGATTCATATAATCAGCGCAGAAGATTTCTTTTGAATGAATTTGAGAAGATAGGATTTGACTGTTTTACCCCTTATGGAGCATTTTATACGTTTCCAAGCATTAAAAAATTCGGAATGTCGTCGGATGAATTTGCAGAAAGACTTCTTAAAGAACAGAAAGTAGCTGTAGTGCCGGGAACGGCATTTGGAGCATGCGGGGAAGGGTATCTTAGAATATCGTATGCATATTCAATTGAAGACCTTAAGCTTGCGCTTGAGAGAATAGCCGCATTTATTAATTCATTATAAGGAATCGAGTAAGTATGAACATAGTGTTGTTAGAACCGGAAATACCGCAGAATACGGGTAATATAGGACGGACATGTGTTGCAACAAACACATGTCTTCATCTTATTGAGCCGCTTGGCTTCAAAATCAGTGAGAAGGCCGTAAAAAAGGCAGGACTTGATTACTGGAACGATTTGAAGGTTTTTACATATGTATCTTACCGTGATTTTCTTGACAAAAATCCTGATGCAAATATATATATGGCTACTACAAAGGCTGATAAAACCTACACTGATGTCTCATATGATGAGAATGATTTTATTATGTTTGGAAAGGAAAGTGCAGGTATTCCCGAAGAAATTTTAGTGGAAAATAAGGAAAAATGCATAAGAATACCTATGGTTGGGGATACGCGCTCGCTTAATTTAAGTAATTCTGTTGCCATTGTGTTATATGAAGCGCTCAGACAGAATGGATTTGCCGGGATGAATACGAAAGGGCATTTACACAGACTGAACTGGAAGGGAGAATGAAAATTCTGAACCTATTCCCGGAGTGCTTATTACATTTATATGCTCGTCATGCGCTGATATTATTTCTTTTACAATAGACAGGCCAAGTCCTGTCCCTTTTTTATCTTTGCCTCTTGAAAGGTCGGTTTTGTAAAAACGGTCCCAAATTTTTGAAAGGCTCTCTTTAGGAATGCCTATACCGTTATCTTTGACCGATATAAATACCTTATCACCTTTGATATATGTTTCTATGTATATTGATGAGTTATTTGGGCTGAACTTTATTGCATTATCGGACAGATTGTACAGAACCTGCTCAATTTTATCCTTATCAGCGTATACATATATTTCAGGAATGTCGAATATGAGCCTGATAGTTATATGCTTTTTAGTGCATATACCCTCAAAGCTTGCCGCTGTCTGTTTGATTACTTTATTTATATCAAATTCCACCGGATAAAGTGACATTCCTCTGTTATCGAAACTTTCAAGTGTAAGAAGATTAGTTGTAAGCTTTGTAAGACGTTCTGCTTCAAAGCGTATTATTTCAAGATATTTGTTATAACTATCAGGTTCTATTGTGCCGTCAAGCATGGCGTCGGTATATCCTTTGATAGAAGTGAGCGGCGAACGGAAATCATGTGAGACATTTGCTATAAATTCTTTCTGGTACGCTTCAAGATTACTAAGGTCTTTTCCCATATACATAATAGCATCATAAATCCCCCGAAATTCATCATGGGATTTAATTATATATTCAGGTAAATACTCATGGTTGCTTAGTTTTCTTGCCGTCTTTAAAATCTTGTTAAGCGGTATTATTATGGACATATAAACAAATATATATAATGCTGTAACAGTTAATATTAACAGGCATATATACGGCCATAACGAGGTATTTAGCGTATTTGCGCTTTCATTTATTTCGTCCATATAATAAATGACTATTATATAGCCCATAGCTGTCATATTGGAGTTTACAGGGTATGATACTGATATAAAAGGTTCGTCAATATATCCGGGAAGGGTAACGTTTACAGAAAATGTCTGGGAAAGAATATCCGTATTAAAATCGTATAGAGAAGGGTTTGAACTGCCTTCGGTATCGTATATTACTATTCCGTCGCTTCCGGCAGTAATTATTCGTACAGGCAGATAATTTATAACTGTATTAAATCTGGAGGTAAGGTCCGGCTCTTTAACATTATCGCTGTCGTATTCGGCAAATTCGACAGCGATTTGCCTTGCACAGTTATACAGAGTGTCTTTTTTATCATTAATGATATTAGAGGTAATTAAGTGCAGTCCGCCCAGAGTCCATCCGAATAAAATGAGAAGAACTGTTAAAATGTAAAATATTGAAACTTTAACTATCAGGCGGCGGCTGCCAAACATTTGTGTTCACCTCGATGACTATAAATTATTCTTAACTTCAAAACGGTATCCGATTCCCCATACGGTTGAAATGCTCCAACAGGAATGGTCTTTAATTTTCTCTCTGAGTCTTTTAATATGCACGTCAACGGTACGTGTATCAACTACATATTCGTATCCCCATATGTGGTCGAGAAGCTGTTCTCTGTTAAAAACCTGATTAGGGTGCGAAGCCAGAAAATATAACAGCTCCAGTTCTTTAGGCGGCATCTCAACATTTTTGTTCTTATAGGTCACGCAGTAATTGGAAAGATTAATAATAAGGTCAGGGTAAGATACGCATTTTTCATCCGATGAGGCAACAGGCTGTGGTTTGGGCGCCTGAGGGGTATATCTTCTTAGGACGGCTTTTACTCTTGCGACAAGCTCTTTGGAATCAAACGGCTTTATAATGTAGTCGTCAGCACCGAGCTCCAGACCTAAAACGCGGTCAAATACTTCACCCTTTGCAGAGAGCATAATAATCGGAATCATGCTTTTTTTGCGTATTTCGCGGCACACATCATAGCCGTCTATTCCGGGAAGCATCAAATCTAAAAGGACCAAGTCGGGATTATAATCCTCAAATTCTTTTAAAGCAGATTCACCGTCATATACAATTCTTGTGTCAAAGCATTCTTTTGTAAGATATAGCGAAATGAGTTCGGAAATGCTCGAATCATCATCAACAATAAGTATCCGCTGTTTTTCTGCCATATTTATAATCCTCCTAATTTTTAAATTCTACTATGGTAACACCCTGGTCCCCTTCGCCAAATTCACCAATGCGGTAGGATTTGACGTAGTTTACATGCTTTAAGTGGTCGTGTACGGCACGTTTAAGAGCCCCTGTGCCGCGTCCGTGTATAACTGTAACCTGTGAAAGATGTGACAGGTATGCATCATCAAGGTATTTATCTAAAAGGGTTATCGCCTCATATGTTGTTTTGCCTATAAGGTTGATTTCCGTGCGTATATCGCGTGCTTTTGATAAATGATATGAAGAGGAGACTTTGTGCTGTACGGCCGGCTCTTCTTTTTTATCAATAAGCGTTAAATCTTTTACAGACACAGAAGATGTAAGAATACCCATCTGAACCTGAACCATTCCTTTCTGGTCGGGCTGTGAAATAATCGTTCCGTTAAGTCCGAGAGAAACGACATGCACGCTGTCGCCGATGCGGATACTGTCGGGAGATAATTTTTTGTGGGGCTTTTTTTTCTTTTCCCTGACAGTAAGTGCGCTGTCCCTGTCATTTATTTTTTCTCTGAGAGCGGCGCGTTCCTTTTCGAGTTCAGATGCAGAACCGCTGTTTTGTATAAGCTGATTGTATTTTTTTACTGTGGAATCAGCATAATCTTTTGCCTGCTGTAAAATATCACGAGCTTCTTCATTTGCCCGTCTTAATATTTTATCTTTTGCCTTATCAATCCTGTCGTTCTTTTCTTTAAGGCGTTTTCTTAGTTTTTCCGCCTCTGCGTGTTTTTCATTTATCTCTGCTTTTTTCTTTTCTATGTCTATTCTTGCGGCTTCAATATCGCCGAGAACATCTTCAAAGCTCTGGTTATCGGTATCTATACGGCGTCCGGCTTCATCAATGATATGATTCGGAAGTCCGAGTCTTTTTGATATGGCAAATGCGTTGCTTTTGCCGGGAATACCGATTAAAAGATGGTACGTAGGTTTAAGCGTCTGAACGTCAAATTCACAGCATGCATTCTGTACGCCTTTTGTGGCAATCGCATACAGCTTCAGCTCACTGTAATGAGTAGTAGCAAATACGGTAACATTTCTTTTAAGAAGGTTATCCAGTATGGAAATGGCAAGCGCCGCGCCTTCTTCCGGGTCAGTTCCCGTACATAGCTCATCAAATAAAACAAGCGAGTGGGAGTCCGCTTTTTTTAATATAGATACAATATTAGTCATATGTGATGAAAATGTGCTTAAGCTTTGTTCAATGCTCTGCTCGTCACCGATATCTGCGTATACTTCATTAAATATTGAAAGCGAGGAGTTTTCAGAGGCAGGTATATGGAGCCCTGCCTGTCCCATAAGTGTAAACAGGCCTACCGTCTTTAATGTTACGGTCTTGCCGCCTGTATTCGGACCGGTTATAATGAGATGCTTAAAGTTCTCTCCGGTATATACATCTATTGGCACAACATTGTCTGACGCGATAAGAGGGTGTCTTGCTTTCTTTAAATTAATAAGGCCTTCGGTGTTAAATAACGGTCTCGTTGCTTTCATTGAACGTGCGAGTTTCCCTCGTGCAAATATAAAATCCAACTCCGTAAGCGTATTGTAATCGGAAATAATAGACTCGCATTCACCTGCTGCCATTGCGCTAAGTTCGGCAAGAATCCGTTCTATCTCTTCGGTTTCTTTGCTTTCAAGTTCCTTTAATTCATTATTCAGCTTAACAACCGACATTGGCTCGATAAATAGTGTTGAGCCTGCCTTTGACTGGTCGTGAATCATCCCCGGAAATGATGAACGGGCTTCCTGACGTACAGGAAGGCAGTAGCGACCATTCCTCATAGTTATAAGCGCATCCTGCAGAAGATTCCGTGATGAATTAAGTATGGAATTCAACTGGTCATGTATGCGTGTGTTAGTATTTTTCATGCTGCGGCGTATATTTTTTAATGTGCTGCTTGCATCATCGCTTATCTCTTCTTCAGAAATGATACACCGCGTTATATCTCTGTAAAGATGTGTAAGCGGAACAAGCGAAGCAAACATCTCGGTAAGATTATCATCAAATTCCTTATTGTAGGCAATACAATCGGTGGCGCAGTTTAATACAGAGGCGATTCCGAGAAGTTCCCCGGCGCCAAGCACCGAACCTACCTGAAGGCGTAAAAATGAAGCCGAAATATTTTTAACAGACGAAAAATAAGGAGCGCCCTTCCTATAAATTCTTGTAAGCGCATCAGATGTAAGCGTCTGGGCGTTTTCTATATCAGACAGAGAATTCATAGGAAGGAGACGTCTGCATTTGTCCTTTCCTGGTGCAGACGCTGCAAACGAAACAAGTTTGTCAATTATTTTATTATATTCAAGAGTATTTATTACTTTTTTGTTCATATGTCATTTCCCCCAAAACTATTTTAATTATAGAGTATATGCGGAAATGTTGCAATGAAATTAACTCCTTTCTAAAAAAACATTCACGATTTATTCACAAGTGAGATATATAGTATATATAAAGTAAGCATTAGATATGTAATGTTTTGGAGGATATATATGGGAGATGAAGGGTACAAGTTTATCGAGGAAAAGATTACGCACAAAAAACCCAATAAAATATTCAGATATATTAAAAAATTTGCATTTATAGCAGCAGGAGCCGCAGTATTCGGAATTGTGGCGGCCATTTTCTTTAATTTAACCAATAGCGCATTTAGAAAAAACAAAGTGTCGGATGATACAGAAAAAACGCAGATTCATGTGCAGACTCCTAAAGAAACGCCGAAGACCGAGCCTGCCAAGAGTAATTCTTCTTATAATGCCAGTGATGAACATGGAATAGCATTATATACTGAAAAATATAAGAATATATCTATGTTTTGTAAAAGCTATGAGGATATGATTGTTACTGTATCGGAGCAGACTGAGGATTATGATTATTTTTCTAATCCGGTTATAGATACATCATTAAGAAGCGGTCTTATTATTAAAAAGAGTCCTGAGAGAATATATGTGCTTACCACCGGTCGTCTTGATATGGAAAAGGAATATCACATTTATCTTGAGGATAATGTGCAGATTAACGCTGTACAGGAAGACTCCGACAAATATACGGGTCTTTTGGTATTGTCGGCGGATATTTCAGGACTTAATAATAATGTAAAAGAAGGTTTGAGGGAAGCGGTTATTAATAAGGATACTCCTTTAAATATAGGAGATACAGTGTATGCAATCGGAAATCCGAGGGGAGACATGTATTCTATATCATACGGGTATGTATGTTCCAATGCGATAGACAATTATCTTGTTGACGGATATATGACGTCGTATAAAACGGATATGAATGTATCTGACAACAGCCTTGGATTTGTAATTAATTCTGCCGGGGTAGTAATTGGTATTGTATCCGATAAACTTGGACAAACCTATACTGACCCGGGAACACTTTTTGGAATTGCCGAACTGCGAGAGATGATAGATTCGCTTATGAATGGGACAGAGCGTACCTATGCCGGGATAATTGGGCATAATGTAAAAAATGAATATCTTGCACTGCGCGGATTAAAGAACGGAATATATGTCTCGGATATTTCGGTATCTTCTCCGGCGCTTGAAGCTGATGTTTCGGTTGGGGATGTTATTATTTCCATTGACGGAAAGGCGGTTAATTCGGTAAAGGAGTATGCGGACATATTGTCAGAATATAATGTGGGCGACAGCATTAATATAGAGCGTTACAGAGAGCGTGCGCGTAATAATAAATATAAGACTGTAAGCCTTGTGCTTGGAAAATGTGAATGACTGTGCTATGATAATACGAATGGAACTGACATAATGGGAGGTCGTATTATTTATGAAATATATTAAGGAATACAGAGAAGGAGATTATTGTAAGGGTATATATCTGTGCCGTTCAAAGCAGGTGCTTACAGCTAAGACGGGAAAGACATATTATTCTCTTACATTACAGGATAAAACAGGAACCGTAGACGCAAAAGTATTTGACCTTAACAGCGGAATTGATGAATTTGACGCTATGGATTATATAGATGTAACCGGACAGGTGTCAAGTTTTCAGGGAAATATTCAGTGGAAGCTTTCGCGTATAAGAAAATGTGACAGTGATGAGTACAGCATTGATGACTATATGATGACTTCAAAATATAACAGGGACGAAATGTATGCTGAACTTATGAGTCTTATGTCATGCGTTAAGAACGTGTATCTTAGAAAGCTTATAGATATGTATTTTAAGGATAACGCATCATTTATAAAGATGTTTAAAAATCATTCTGCGGCAAAAAGCGTACATCATGGTTTTATAGGCGGACTTTTGCAGCATACGCTTTCGGTTGTCCGTATGTGCAATTATCTGGGGGATCATTATGAGATTTTAGATAAAGAGCTTCTTATGACTGCCGCTTTATTTCATGATGTAGGAAAAATAAATGAGCTTGCACAGTTCCCGGCAAGCGATTATACCGATGAGGGACAGCTTCTCGGACATATATTTATCGGAGCAGAGATGCTTCGTGCATCTATAAGGACTATACCGCTTTTTCCAAAAAAGCTTGCAGATGAACTTGTACACTGCATTCTTGCCCATCATGGAGAGCTTGAATTCGGCTCGCCTAAGAAACCTGCAATTGCCGAAGCATTTGCGCTTAATATGGCGGATAATACGGATGCAAAGCTTCAGATATTTACGGAAGTATTTGAGTCGGCAGGAGATAAGATGGAGTGGCTCGGATTTAACAGAATGTTAGATTCCAATATCAGGCAGACATACGGCACCAGGTTTAATAAGTAACGGAGGTGCGGTATGCCATTTAAAAAGAATGATGAGATAGAACTGACTATTGATGATTTGGGAGTATCAGGTGAAGGTATAGGGCATATAGACGGCTATGCTGTATTTGTTAAAGGTGCGATACCCGGCGAACGTGTTCGCGCGCTGATAATGAAAGTAAAGAAAAATTATGCGTATGCAAAGCTTGTCAGTATAATTAAGCTTTCGTGTGACAGAGTAAAACCGGAATGTGAGCACGCCGGACGATGCGGGGGCTGCACGCTTATGCATATTTCTTATAAGCGCCAGCTTTCTTACAAAGAAGAAAAGGTTAAGAACTGTCTTGTCAGAATCGGTGGCTTTGACCGTGATTACATTGATGCCATAACTGAACCGATAATGGGTATGGATATACCTTTTCATTATCGGAATAAAGCGCAGTTTCCGGTATCATGTGATAAAAACGGCGGCGTGAGAATAGGATTTTATGCTGAAAGGTCTCATAATATAATTGATACTGATAACTGTGTTATTCAGTCAGATATATCTAATGATATAGTAAAAAAAGTACGTTCGTGGATTACAAAGTATCATATTTATCCGTATAACGAGCTGGAGCATACAGGCGATGTACGCCATATAATAACGCGTATCGGATATCATACGAATCAGATTATGGTCTGTCTTGTGGTTACAAGAAAAAATGTTCCTATGTTAAATGAACTTGTTGATATTCTTAAAAAAATTCCAAATATGACAAGCATTTGTCTTAACATTAATAATGAAAGAACGAACCGGATTATGGGTGATAAGGTTATTTCTTTGTACGGACCGGGATATATTGAAGATATGATAGGGGATGTTCATTTTCGTATATCTCCGCTTTCGTTTTATCAGGTAAATCCAATTCAGACGGAAAAGCTTTACGGCACCGCGCTTGAATATGCAGGGATTTCGGAAGATGAAACGGTATGGGACATGTATTGCGGAATAGGAACAATTAGTCTGTTCCTTGCAAAGAAGGCGGGAAAGGTTCTTGGTGTTGAGATTGTACCTGAGGCAATAAAAGATGCAAAAATTAATGCAGAAATTAACGGAACGGATAATGTGACGTTTGTGTGCGGCGCAGCAGAAGACGTAGCGGAGGCAGTTACGCATGATGCTGCATTTTCCGGGCTTTCTTCTCCTTCTGTAGTTGTTTTGGACCCTCCGAGAAAGGGCTGTGATAAATCTCTTATAGATACGGTTATTAATGTGGCGCCCAAAAGAGTGGTTTATGTGAGCTGTGACCCGGCGACGCTGGCAAGGGACCTTGCGGCATTTAGGGAAGGCGGATATGAGCTTAAGAGGGTAAGGGCATGTGATATGTTCGGAATGAGCGGGCATGTGGAGAGTGTCTGTCTTTTATCACGCAAAGCCAATGTTTAAGCCATTTTATGGGCTATTTTGCTAAATGTGAATCTCTATGTGTTTTGTAGAGAAAAATGTATATAGAACCTGATTTGTTTTTTAAAAGTGGAATGGATAACGATACCACTACAAGCAGTAAAGCACGTTCATAGGTCAGAAAGTTAATTGTTGGAGAAAATCATATGGAATATAAAGAAAATGCATTATGCTATGAGGATTATTGTAAGCTAAGGGAGAGTGTTGAGTGGTTGCTTTTTTCAAAAGAGCAGACACAAAAAGCTCTTGATAATAGTCTGTACACAGTAATTGCAGTTGATGATAATCAAACTATTGGAATGGGAAGATTGATAGGTGACGGAATGTACTATATGATAGCTGATATTGTAGTACAGCCGAATTATCAGAAACAGGGTATCGGCAATAAAATTGTGAATATGATAATGGAATATGTTGATAAGGCAACACCAATCGGCGGACGTTCCAGTATACAGTTGATTGCAGAAAAGGGAAAAGAAACATTTTATGAAAAAATGGGATTTAAAATAATTCCACATGAATTTTGTGGTTCTGGTATGAGGAAAATCATTCGTAAGTAAGATGTGATTTAGTTTGGACAATATGTGGTGTGCTGGTATAGTTTTCAGAAGGTAAGTGTAGAGAGTTATTTTACTGATAAAAACGCAGTGCAAGGTGAAACTATGGATACAGCTAAAACAATAAAAGATTTAAGGAGAAGAACAATGGCGAAGGCATTTCTTATAAGCGGCAAAATCTGTTGTGGTAAAAGTACATACGCCGAGCGTTTACGCATTGAAAATAATGCGGGTCTGCTATCCGTTGATGAGATAATGCTTGCAGTATTTGGACCTTATACCGGAGATAAACATGATGAATATACAGAAAAAATACAGAATTATCTTTTTGAAAAATCAGTTGAAATTATCAATAGCGGAATCAATGTAATATTAGATTGGGGTTTTTGGTCGAAATGTAAGCGGACTGAGGCGAGAGAGTTTTACACAGTTCGGGATATCGAATGCGAATTTTATTATATTGACATAAGCGATAAAGTATGGAAAGAGCGAATCGAGCATAGAAATGAATTGGTATTGAAGGGAGAGAATGCAGCCTATATCATTGACAGCAATCTGGCGGCAAAATTTGAGGGTTTATTTGAGCCGCCGTCCGAAGATGAAATAGATGTATGGGTTCATTGTTAAATTCTAATTCTAAGTGCATGCGTTATATAGAATCTATTACAATTTCTTATACAGTTAACATTAAATGAGAAACATACAATGTAACTGTTCTTATTAATTTTACCATGATGGCAAGCAGCATAAAAATGAAATAATTGGTATCTGCAGATTGTTGTAAATCATGAAATATCTACATATACTAACCCGTGTAAAATTATAGAGTATTATTGGAAAGTGAGAAAGTCTGGGAGAGAAAAGAACCAATGTCATTATGTATTCTTAGTGAACGCTGCAAAAAGATTGTAGGTGTTCTTTTGCGGGAAAATAAGTTTATTTCTATGAAAAATATTGCAGAAATAACGGGAGTCTCTAAAAGAAGCATCTATTATGATATATGTAATATTAATGAGTGGTTGGATGAACGGGGAATTAAAGAATTAGAAATTGAACGTGGAAAAGGTATTATGATTCCGCAAAATGACAGAGATAAAATTGAGAGTTTGCTTGAAGAAAGGCAATTAGGAGATTATTATGTGTTTTCGCCATCAGAGAGGGTAAAGATTATTATCTGTTATATAATTTATAGTCAGGAACCGGTATATATTGACCAGATGATGGAAGCCTGTCAGGTGAGTAGAAATACTGTATTTGGCGATATGAGGGTTGTGGTTCAGACACTTCATGAATATGATCTTGAACTTAAGTATGAGTCAAAAAAAGGGTATAGGATAGTAGGAGATGTTATACGGATACGGGCATTGTTCTTTTTGTATTTTAATACGATTAGCTCTATGTTTGACAGTGGAATACTTAAATTTTTCAATAGAGAAGAAATTCAAGGGTATTACAAACAATTGTGTTTGTTGGAAGATGAATTAAATATTGAATATATAGAGGGGGATTTACTGGCTATAGCAGCTCTGATGCCGGTTATGTATAACAGTACGGAAAAAATATACTTTCAAGGTTTAAAGAAAAATGAGATTTTGGGCTCTAAAGAATTTAAGTTAGTTGAAAAGTATTTTTCAGGATTAGAGGAAAGCGAAAAAATATATTTATGTTTGCATTTGCTGGGGTCAAGAGTATCTATGGCAACGGATAAAATCTTTGAAGACCGGGCAGATCAGTCGGTGTATGGTATTACAAAGGCATTGGTAACAGAATTTGAAAAGACGGCTTGCGTAAATTTTGAGAATAAAGAAGAATTGGAGCGGGCTTTATTTGTGCATATCAAAACGTCTATGTATCGTTATCAATATGGAATTCAGATAGGAAATTCTATGAGTAATGATATCACGAGAGAATATCCGAACTTGTTTGACATAACCAAGATAGTAGCAAAATATTTGGAACAAATGATTGGTTTGCCAATCCCGGATAGTGAGGTGGCGTATCTGGCTCTGCACTTTGGTGCGCATTTAAATGTATCAAAATATCGTGGGAACAGGCTGCGGATATTAATCGTATGTGTAAATGGAATTTCTACAGGTAATATGATAAAGCGAGAGGTTAAAAATTTATTACCGGAAGCAGAAATTGTAGATGTTGTTGCGGCAATAAATGTTTTTAACGCTCAGGATATTTGTGATCTTGTGATTTCTACTGTAAAGATTAAGAGTGTATTACCTGTTATTGTAGTTAATACTATTCTTACTGATGAAGACAGGAAAAATATTTTGAATCATCAATTGGTCCATAATAGTAAAAAAAATAAAATTGCAGATACGCTGTTTGATGTAATTAAAAAATATGTAAGTGAATCTAAATATGAGGATTTAAAAACAGATATTGTACAGTGTCTGCAAGGTGAAGTACAAAGTCTGGATGTAGGGGTTATTGAGAAGCAATGTGGTGTATTGGAACGTCTGAATCGGTCAAAGATTATTATAAGTGAAGATAAAGTAAAGTGGCAGGACAGCATATATATGACAGGAAGATGTCTTGTTCAAAGCGGAAGTATAGAAGAAGAATATTTGAATAGTATTATATCACAGATCATGTATTACGGACCGTATATGTTTATAACAGATGAGGTTATGCTTGCGCACGCTAAACCTGAGGATGGGGTAAAAAAGACGGATGTTTCTATGGCTGTATTTGAAAATCCTGTTGACTTCCCAAATGGTAAAAAAGCAAAGATTATATTTATATTGGCAGTTGAAGATCACGAGAAACATCTTAAAATATTGAATGATATTTTAAAGATTGCAGAAAATACAGATAGGATTCAGAGTTTGGCGAAAGCTGATACATGTGAAAAAATACTTGAGAAATTAATGGAAATATTGAAATGACAGATATGTGCGGAAAATCAGTCGAATACAAGTATAATTCTTTGCACAATTATGTGATTGCATTTGGACTTCTATTATGCAATCTGCGATGCTATGATTTTGGCAGAAAGAAACAGAAAGGAGACGATAAAAATGGATTTGTTAGATAGAAAAAATGTAAGAATACTGGAGAAGGCTGATGATTGGAAGGACGCAATACGAAAGTCAGTAATGCCGCTCGAAGAGGAAGGTTATGTGAAAGCCGAGTATAAGGAGGCAATTATTTCCGGGGTTGAAAAGCTGGGACCTTATATTATTGTAGCGCCATCCATTGCATTACCTCATGCAAGGCCGGAACAGGGTGTGATAAAGAGCCAGATTGCAATTACATTGTTTAGACAGGAAGTGCAATTTGAAAAGAAAGATTCTGCGGCTCAATTGTTTGTGGCATTGGCAGCGTCTGATTCGGACAGTCACGTAGAAGCACTAATGACAATTTCTGAAATATTGCAGGATGAGGAAAAAGTTAAACAGATACTGCAATCGGAAAATGCAGAAACATTATATAGTTTTTTTAATTAAGCAAAGAAGGAGGAAGAAAAATGCGTAATGTATTGAGTATTATTCAAGATGTTTTGTCTACGCCGGCAATCTTTGTAGGATTGATAGCAATGCTCGGATTGCTGTTACAGAAAAAGGATTTTCAGTCTATTATCAAAGGAACCATTAAAACGATTTTGGGATTTATTGTGTTAAATGCAGGGGCTTCCGTTGTTCAGGATGCAATTATTCCATTTGGTGATTTGTTTCAGTTAGCTTTCGGGGTACACGGCGTTGTTCCTAATAATGAAGCAATAACTTCTCTTGGACTAAATGAACTTGCGGTTGAGACTTCTGCAATATTTGCACTGGGAATGTGTGCAAACATTGTATTGGCACGTTTTTCAAAATGGAAATATATTTTTTTGACGGGCCATCATGCATTATATATGTCTTGCCTGATTGCTATTATCTTATCAATCGCAGGACTGGACGGATGGCAGTTGATTGCAGGCGGAGCGCTGTTGTTAGGATTTGTTATGTCAATGTTCCCTGCCCTTATGCAGCCTACCATTAGAGAGGTTATAGGTGATGATTCACTTGCATTAGGACATTTTGGAAGCAGCTGTTACTGGCTGAGCGGGCAGATTGGAAAACTCTGCAGCAGGAAGAAAAAAGGCCGTACAACAGAAGATGTAAAGTTCCCTAATGGATTATCATTTCTTAGAGACAATACAATTTCAATCGCAATCGTAATGTTTTTCTGCTATATAGTTGTCGCAGGAGTGGCAAACTTTAAGTTTTATAGTGAAGCGGCTGAGATTTTTGGCGATAGTAACTGGATATTATATTCCGTTATTAATTCAATTACATTTTCAGCAGGTATTTATGTTGTATTATCCGGTGTTCGTATGTTAATTGCAGAAATCGTACCTGCATTTAAGGGTATTTCTGAAAAACTTGTTCCTAATGCAAAACCGGCTTTGGATTGCCCGATTTTGTTCCCATATGCGCCAAATGCTGTATTGATTGGTTTTTTGACTTCCTTTATCGGAGGAATTATTGGTTTGGCGGTTTTAGCTTTCATGGGACACGCCGGATTAAGTGTTGCAATGATTCTGCCGGGAGCGGTGGTACACTTTTTCTGCGGTGCAACTGCAGGCGTATGCGGAAATGCCAGAGGAGGACTTAAAGGATGTATCTTTGGAGCATTGGTTCATGGAATTGCAGTAACCTTCCTTGCAGCAACATTGCTTCCGGTACTAGGTTCCCTTGGCTTTGCAAATACTACGTTTTCAGATGCGGATTTTACCATTGTCGGAATTGTATTCGGAAATCTTTCCAAATTTGTTACAGGTAACGTGCTTTTTGCCGTGATTGCGGTATTGTTTGTATTACCAATTATTTATAACTATACACTTGGAAAAAGAAAAAATTAATAAAAAGGAGAATTTGTTATGTCAGATATTAAAAAAGTTTTATGTTTCTGTGGTTCAGGTCTTGGAACCTCCTTCATGATGGAGATGAATGCAAAGAAGGCGCTGAAAAGCCTTGGAATTACTGATGTGGAAGTAGACCATACTACAATTGATGATATTGTTCCGGGAGCTGCGGATTTGTTTATTTGTGGGGCTGATTTGCTGCCAAATGCAGAAAAGGCAGGGAAAGCAATTGGACTTAATAACATGGTTTCAATGGAAGAGATGACACAGAAACTTAAAGAGGTATTTGAAATCAATTGATGAGATAAACCGGTAAGCATGGAGAGAGCTGCTAAGAGACTCTCTCCATGCGTTTTATGAGGGTTAATATAGGATGATATAGAGATATAATTGCTGTTGTTAATAATTATTAGTGTCGTATAAATCTTCGGATTATTCTTTCCAATAAAGCAATATAGTTATATATAGCTGCAAGAAATCTGATATTTTTATCTGTAACTTTTGCAAAAAATTTTTTGTGTACTATTGGTTTTTTAGGTGAATAAAGCATTGATGGATTGTATTTGGTTGCAGCAATAACATCAGTTGCCTTATATCTGACAGATTGTTTTACGGCTGACCATATAAGTTCACCTTTTTTACTGTGAATATATATTAGAGAGGTGCCTGTATCGTCATCCATTTCAGGAAGAATATTATTAATTCCCCAAAAATCTGCAAGAGTAATGTCTGCCTCCCTTTTATAGCCTTTATAATGGCAGGAATAACAGCTTGGACGCAGTATGATATTTTTAAGAAATAATCGCATATAAGTATTTTTTTGATGGGGCGTATCATATATTTGCCCATTATTTAACTTTATATTAAAGTGATAATTCTTCCAGCCTTTATTTTTAGAACGAAAATTAACATAGGTTATATTCGCGCCTGTTTTCTGACGGATATAATTCATATATTTTTTCCATATTCCGGGTGATGGGACGCCGTGACATATAATATCCTGACATATTAGTTTATCGTAATCTTTTTTGAGATATGATTTAAGACCTGATATCTGGCAGGGAGTACCCGTATATAATACCCATCGGTCCTCATTAAGATATTTTTTTGCTTCTATATAGGAGTCGGAAATATTACTTTGTACATATTTTGATGTGCATAGCCTGCGTACATCTTCCATATTATCCGCACATATATGGATAACCTGCATATCATTATTAAAAGCTGCGCCGAATATAACGCCGCCTTTTTCCAAAATATAATCAGCAATTAGCATGAATATACCGCCGGATGAAGAATTCAGACGTATATCTTTATCGTGGTTATATGCGGCATAAGCGGCAGGATATGCCGTGTCATTTTTGACATTGCGGGATTCTGTAATAAGTGCAGGGCATACATTTATACAGCTTTTACATTCAATACATTTTTTAGTATTAATAACAGGATAAAGAAATCCTTCATTATCATATTCCATATTAATACATGATACGGGACATATGCTGTAACATGCGCTGCATCCGCAGCATTTTTCTGCCTCTGCAAGCTTTATCATAATTAAATTCTCCTAACAATACGTTTTAGTGGTTTTGTTACCAGATTTTTTTCTTCCTTATTCATACTTAAAAACCATACGGATATACAGTAGCATAAAGTATATATTAATATACCACATAAAAATGTAGTTATATGTGTCATTTTAAAAAATTTGTTGATTAATATTCCGGATATTACAGGGATGATAAGTCCCTTTGCCATTAAAAGTATGTTTTTCCAAAACATGACTATGTCCAGATTGCATTTTTTATGATAATAAATATTCATAACAAGTCCATTAGCAAGTATAAGTGAAACGGCAGTACCGAAAGCGCTGCCGACAGGTCCGTATCTGCGGCAAAGAAAAACAGATAAAATTAAATTGACCAGCGCCATTCCCGAATATACATAACTTCTGAAGTGATGAAGGTTTTGTGCGCGCTGTATCTCTATGCCAAGGTTCTGGATAAGGGCAATGGAAGCAGGAAAAATAAGAAGAAGAGTTACATAGTAGGCTGAATCATATCCATTGCCTGCCCAGTATTTTATAATAAATATTTTTCCGAAAAATAAAATGCCTGTAGACGCAAGACCGAGTATAAGAAACTGAATTCTTCCGACCTTTATAAATAAGCTTGTAAGATGCGTCTTTATACTGGCTGAATCCTCTGTCGCAGAGGAGACTATCCTGTGGATGCGTGGTGTAAATACACTTGATATTGCAACTGAAACAAGCTGATAATATGAATACAGCGTAAAGCCGGCAGAATATATTGCAACTTCTGCGGTTCCTCTGAATCTGCCTAATAAAAGCTTGTCTACGTTCCAGTTAATCTGGTCAATAATGAGATTTATTGCAATAAATATTGTATATGAGAATAAGCTTTTAAATACGGCGCTTTTAAACCCTTTAAAATAAAATTTTTGCCTGAGGAAATAAAATACATAAAAGATATAAATTATATCTGTAAATATTGCAACGCTTAAAGATACAAGTACCATTGCAATGGAATCATATCCCATAAGCAGAAGAGGAAAAGTTATGAAAGGACCAAATACGTTATTAATCATTTCAAGCAGCTTGAGAATAATATATTTTTCATGGGCTGATATAATGCTTGTAAAGGCGCTCATAGGGAATGTAAGGGCAAGATTTACAGACATGAGCAGCATAAGTATATGGGCCTTAGAGTATTCGTCTGCGGTAAGCCCGTTGCTGAATACGAGCTTAAGATTGTTGCTTAAAAAGATACCGCATAAAAATGCGATACAGCCTATTGCGGTAAATATTAAAAGGAAAATACCATTAAGACGGTATATGGAATCGTAATCCTTTTTTTGATTATAACGTGTGTAAAATCTAATATATCCGCTGCTAAGTCCGAGATTAAGTATCGAAAGCATAGATACTGTAGAAGCAACGGTATTATATAATCCATATTCGCTTTTGCCGAGCTCACGTATCATTACGGGAGTATAAAATAAAACGACAAGCGAACCAAGAGCCATTTGAAAAAATGACAAAAATGCACCTGCTTTAAGTTGATCTATATTAGAAAAATGTTTCTTTGCGGACATCTGCTTTATACCTCTTTACCTTTAAGTGACTTGCTAATAAAATCAAAAGATATCTGTTTCATATGTTCTAATTCCTGTGGTTTTTTGCTGTAATCCAAAACCGGTAATGATTCAATATAAGAAAGAGATGCCTTGTTATTGTTGTCACAGAAACGTTCTATCTTGTTAAAAATGGTAAGCAGACTGTATAATCTTGAACTCATACCTTGTTTTCCATGCCGTTCAAAGACAAAGTATTCTTTCTCAAAAATATGTGAAAAGACAGTCGCATGAAAGCTGTCAGTAAATATATATTCTGCATTTTTAATTAGTGAAATAAATTGGTTGGGGGAAATGTCCGATAAACAAATATCGCCAAAATTTTTGTCACATGCTCTGTATTTTCCCTGTAAGTAAGGAATTGCTGCTAAAGGAAGCTTATGTTTGTCTGCAAATTGCTTCGCAAGATTACGAGCAGTCATATCTTCACCAAGAAAATAGCAGAATATATAGGGTTTGTTAATTACATTAGGTGAACAGATTTCATCCCACTCATGTTTTGTTAAAAGCAGAGTAGGGTCAAGAACCCATTCTACCGGTATGTCGGAAAGGTTTTCTAATAATGCGGCGGCATCCTTTTCACGTACGGATATTGCTGTATAGCTGCGCAGACTTTCTTTAAACAGCTGCCGTTGTTTTGGATTTAGGGCAGCTTGGGATATGCTTGCGGCATATGATATTTTAGGTGTGCCTAAAGGAACAAAGTCTAAAAAGTATTCGGAATAATACCATAAAGGATTCCATACCTGATCGCTTCCGGTGATAAAAATATCATATTCGGAAAGTGTATCGGTAATGTTGCAGCCGGTATACACTTTTGCGCTGTGCGGAATATTTTTTTCGAACTCGGCAAATGCAGCGGCTCTTTTTGATGTATATGGATATACAATGTTTCCGTGCAATTTTGTTTTTAATATGTCTAAAACCAGATGTATACTTTCTTTTGCAAAAAGCACTTTTCTGTCTAATGGTGCAAAACATAACTCTCGGAGTTTTTTAATAATGCCGGGATAGCTGTTGAAAGCAATCTGCTCGGCGTTATATTCCGGGAAGTGTGTGTTAATATATTTACATAATGCATACGCCTGTAAAAGTCCGCCATAATTTTGATTATGGAAATACCGTGTTATTATACCTATACGCATAAAGAACTCCAATTATTGTTGATATGTAGATATTTTAACAAGCTTTTTAATTAATATCAATGAAAATATTAATAATATATGGTATAATGAGCCTTGAGGTGGTCTGCGCTTGCGCAAGACCGACATAAGGCGAAAACTTCATCGAGACGTAAGTCGAGATGGTATACTATTTAAAATAACAGTTGACGGCGCTAAACTAATATATAATATTTGGGAGAATGCTATGGAGAACGGATTAGTCAGTATTGTCATACCGGTATATAATTCAGAAAAATATTTATCAGAATGTATTGACAGTATACTTTCGCAACGTTATTCAAATATTGAGATATTGATTATAGATGATGAGTCAAAAGATAATAGTATGCAAATATGCAGAGAATATGAGGCTTCGGATAAAAGAATAAAGATACTGCATCAGAAAAACGGCGGTATTGGTAAGGCGCGAAACACAGGATTAAAAAATGCTGTGGGAGAATATATTATGTTTGTGGATTCGGATGATTTTTTTCCGGATAATAACGTAATATATGATTTGGTATATGCCGCTGAAAAGACAGGCGGCGATATAATCTGCGGTAATTACTGCAGGTTAATAGATGATGAATTGGTTGAGGCCAACAGGCACGGATATAACAGAATGTCCGATATTACACAGAGAGATTTTAGATTTAGCGGTTTCTTTTCAGGTGGTATTCTTTCATATGTATGGTGCAAAATATACAGAAAACGGTTTATTGATGATAATAAAATATGTTTTGGAGAGTATCATTATGCAGAAGATAAGATGTTCAACTTTGAATGTTACATATTGGGCGCTGCATATGGATTTGTTGATGAAAATGTATATGTATATAGAAAAAATACGGAGTCTGTTTCATGGAAATATGAAGAAAACAGATGTAATGACTGGATAAATATAATAAAAGATTTGGATACAAAACTGCAAAATAACAGTTTACAGAATCAGTATAAGGATTTAGAGGCATATACATTATTTTTTGCAATGTTTTTTGATGCAAAAATGAGATATGAGTATGAAGGAAAAAAGTTGTCTTCAGTTAAATATACATTAAAGCAGTATATGCTGTATAAGGAAGCGCAGTCGCTTGTTCGTCAAATGGCAAAAGGCAGTTATCTTAGAGGAATCAAGTCAGCATTTTGGAAAATAATGCTTTGGGGTTTTTGCGCTGCGGTTAATTTTCACTTGTATTATTTGATATCAGTTGGCATAAAGCTTTTAATAGACCTTAAAATTGACGCACGATTGTCAAGTGTAGGAAGAAATATGAAAAAAGAGGAATAAATATCGAAAAATGTTGACATAATGATTTTACAGATGTAGTATACAATAGTATGAGTTCCTGTAGACATAGAGTATTAAGTATAAGCGAGAGTACATAATGAATATATTGATTATCGGGTGTGGAATCCTTGCAAATGTAATAGTTGACAAATTTAATAAGAACGGTCATCGGGTATATATGGTTACAGGCGGACGTGGTAAGAAAATACATAACAGAAAGGTTTTTGAGCAGTATGACTTTTCTTATGACAGCAGCAGTCTTAAGGATATTTTTGCTACGGTAAGACCGGATGTTACAATATTTATGGGACCGTATGATGAAAATTTCGACTGGTCAGACGCCAGGCTTGAGTCGGTAAAATATTCAGCCGGTCTTATGAATATTTTGTCTTCATATTTTCTTCTTAACAGGGGTCGTTTTGTTTATCTGTCATCAAATGAAGTTTTTAACAATAATTATTATGATAATATTTCAGAAAATGAGGAAGTGTCTCCAAAGAGTTTTAAATCTATGGCAATTGTCCAAGGCGAGAATATGTGCAGTAATTACATTCATTCAAGCGGTATGGATGGTATTATCATCAGATATGATAATTTATATGCAGTTCCCGAGAAGAATAAAAATAATATAGACAATAAATGTTTTAGTATGTGTCTTGAAGCTTTAAAGACAGGAAAAATATCTGCAAATGAACGTGTAAGATTTTCAATGCTGTATATAAATGACGCTGTAGAATATACGTATAATATTATTCTTTCAGAAAAACCTAATTACCATATTTATCATCTGTCTTCTATGGAAGATATTAATGAGATACAGCTTGCGGAACTTATTAAACAAAATATGGGTATGGATATAGATATTATTGATAATACAGTAGGAAATGTTTTTAGAAATATATTATCTGCTGCAAGGTATGCAGAGGAATTTCCTATGAAAGTATTTTGCCATTATGACGAAGGAGTAAGGCGTGTCGCTGATTATATGAAGCGTAACAGCCGTTACTTTATAGGTGTTGATGACAGCGGAGTTGGGTTAGGCGGAAGAATATGGCAGAAAATTAAGGCTATCGTATACAGACTCCTTCCGTTTATAGAGAATATGATATGCTTTATACCATTCTTTATGTTAAATAACAGGGCTGTCGGCAGTGAATATTTCAGTAAGCTTGATTTTTACCTTTTATACGTGCTTTTATTTGCAATTGTATATGGGCAGAGTCAGGCTATATTCTCAGCGCTTCTTGCCGTTGCGGGTTATTGTTTCAGACAGATGTATACCCGTTCCGGATTTGACGTGCTTTTGGACTATAATACATATGTATGGATTGCGCAGTTATTTATTCTGGGTATGATTATCGGATATATGAGAGACCAGCTTAAAGTAATTAAAAAAGAGGATAATGAAAGAATAGATTATCTTAACGGGCAGCTTGAAGATATCGTAGATATTAATGACAGTAATGTCAGGATGAAGCATACATTTGAAAATCTGATTATTAATCAGCAGGATAGTGTCGGTAAGATATATGATATTACCTCGAAGCTTGATAAATATGAACCGGAGGAGGTACTGTTTTATGCCGCTCAGGTTATCGGTGAGCTTTTGGAAAGTAAAGATGTTGCAATATATACTGTAACTAAGTACAGGTATGCAAGGCTTTTTTCATCTACATCAGAGAAAGCTCGTATGCTTGGTAATTCAATTGAGTATAAAGAGCTTACTGATATGTATAATGAAATAAAAGATAAGCGGGTATATATTAACAGAAATATGGATGATAAGTATCCTCTTATGGCAAGCGCTATATTTTCTCAGGAACGGATGGAGTTCATAATTATGGTATGGGGCATTTCGTGGGAGAGGATGAATCTGGGACAGGCGAATGTACTTACTATTGCGGGATACCTTATACAGAATGCCGTTGTAAGAGCCAATCGGTATCTGGAGGCGCTTGATAATGAAAGGCATTTAGACGGCAGCAGTATATTACAGGGAGAAGCGTTCACGTCGCTTGTTAAAGCATTTTTTGAAGCGGGTGAAAAAGGTCTTACGGAGTGCGCTATATTAAGGGTGAATATTCCAAAGGAACGATATGTTGAAGCAAGTATAGAGCTTTCAGGAAAGTTAAGGCAGAGTGATTATATAGGCGTTATGTCTGACGGAAGACTTTATATTCTGTTAGGTAATACCAGTAAAGAAAATGCATCAGTTCTTATAGAACGTCTTCATGGTCTCGGATATGAGAGCAGGCTATGGGAGGGAACGCTTGATGAGTAGATTAGCGGTATTTTTCATTGTTATAATACTTAGTACACTCATAACTATAGCGTATCTGTTGTGGGGATTGTTAATTGCGGTTCCGGCGGCAGAGATGGATGATGAAAATCCATATAGAGACAGAAGAATAGTATATATTATCCGGGCAGTTATCATGTTTTTATGTCCGGTAGTAGGCCCATTGTTCATTGGAGTAGGCTATTTTATATATAAGATTATATTCAGACAGCAGGTTGACCTTGATGATGTTATATTCAGTAAAGAGCGTGTAAGAATGCATATTAAAGCAGATGAAGAGACAGAGCGTAATATGGTTCCGTTGGAAGAGGCGCTTGCGGTCAGTGATAAAAAGAATCTCAGGGCGCTTATGATGAACATTATTAAGGGCGACATAACTAAATCTCTTGCAACAATAATGCTTGCCCTTAATAGTCAGGATTCTGAGACTTCTCATTACGCGGCTTCTGTGCTGAGAGATGAACTTAACGATTTCCGTATGAATGTTCAAAAACTGTATAAAGAGATAGAAAATGAAGAAGAAAATGATACAGAATATGAAATAATGCTTATAGATTATATGGGAAGCGTTCTTAAACAAAAAGTATTTGCAGAAATTGAGCAGGAAAGATTTGTTAATATATTTGCGGATACTATGGATAAATTATATTTAAAAGATAGAAGTAAAATAACTGTTGAGAGATATGAGAACCTGTGTATTATGCTTTTAGAGAGTAAATTATATGATGAAATGAAGGTATGGTGTGAAAGGCTGAAAGAGCAGTATTTTTGGGAGCTTCCGGCGTATACATGTTTTCTGAAGCTGTATTTTACTTTAGGAGATAAAGAAAACTTTTTTGCTGTGATGAAAGAACTCAAAGAATCAGATGTCGTAATAGATAATGAAACTCTTCAACTTATGAGAATATTCGGATAAGGTAGGTGATTGTAATGTCAATGACTATTCTTACAATATTAGAATTTATTGAAATGTTCGTATTGTATTCGGGCATTACAATTGTTGTTCCATATCTGTATCTAAGGAAAAAAATTGTATCGTACAGTCTTACCATGAAGCTCTTAATATGCTATATGGTCGGTAATTTTTATATTATGAATATGGTGTTCATTCTTGAACTTTTACATATATCATACAGAATTACTTTAATTATAGGAACTCTTATGCCTTTTATTATCCTGCTTGTTAAAAAATGCAGAGGCAAAATGAGAAATATAATAGAGGATTTTTTTGATTTTATACATAAATTTGTCAGTGGGCGTATAGGTGTTAAGACTCTTTTATACAGATGGTTTTCAAAATTCGGAAGTTGGTTTTGGAGTAACATAAAAGGGTTTTTTAAGAACCATACAATTGATGCAGTTCTTGTTTTGGCTACTCTTGCCCTTATATTGTGGATATTTGGTTCAAATGCGCTTAATTCATATGGTTATGGCGCTTCGGATATACCGGTACACAATTACTGGATTAATGCTTTGAGTGATAATAAGCTGTTTGTTGCAGGTGTATACCCTATGGGTTTTCATGCAATTATCTATTTTATTCATGCAGTATTTGGAATGCCTACATATGTGCTTCTCAGACTATTCTGGCTTGTACAGGTTATCTATATTGTTTTTATGATAACGGCATTTTTAAAGGTTGTATGCAGAACGCGGTTTATTGCCTATGTAGGTTCAGCGATATATGTGGGAACCGTTTTGTTCCCGGTTCATACTTATTCCAGATTTTACTCATCACTTCCGCAGGAATATGGAATGATATTTATTCTTCCATCGGCATTATTTGCAATAGAGTTTTTCAGGCAATACAGCATTGAGTTAAAAAACAGAAAAGATAAAAAAGATAAACCTGATAAGAAAGAATCCAGAAGGTATCTAATGCTTTTTGCAATAAGTTTTTCAATGACGCTTGCGGTTCATTTCTATAATACAATGATTGCAGGGTTATTCTGCATGGGTATTGCCGCAGGATTTTTCTTTAGATTTTTCAGGTGGAGATATTTTAAGCGCATAATGCTTACAGGTATTATAAGTGTTATAATAGCTGCAGCGCCAATGGTTATAGCATTTGTCTGCGGAACGCCGCTTCAGGGCTCGCTTGGCTGGGGAATGTCCGTTATAAACGGAGGAAATAATTCGGATGATGAGGAACCCGAGGAGGATTCTTCGCAGGATACAGAAGCAGCGCCTATAACGACAGATAATATGCAAAATACAGAAGCGGTGCAAAATATTGATAACTCGCAGATAGAAAATATAGCTTCGGATGTAAATGTCGCCACTCCTGAACCCGTTGTACAAGTCAGTATTAAAGACAAGGTTAAAATAATATTCGAAAAAATGTTTTCGGCAACGGATGAATTTGTAGTTAATCCGGAAGGTGATATATATACTTATGCTGTTTTTGGTATTATTGCTATACTTGCAGTATTGCCATTGATATTTTTTATTGCGCGTAAAACTGATTACGGAGCAGTGCTTTTATCATTATCGGGATGTATGTTTCTTGTAATGTGCCTTCAGTCAGCGGGAAAGCTTGGACTGCCGCAGCTTATGGACGGTGCGAGATGCAGTATATTTTTCACATATCTTATACCGGTTGGAATGGCTTTGATTATAGATGCAGCGTTATATATTCTTTTTGGGTGGATTAAATGGAAGTGGATTATGAATTTTACTTCGTTTGCAATGATTATATGTATAATATGTCTTGCGTTGAATTATGATATGATACGTGAACCAAGGCTTTCAGGCAGCCTTGAATCAAATGAAGCTATTATGTGCGTTGCTAATATACTCAGGGATAATAAAGGTAAGGATGGAACATGGACAATATGTTCTGCCAATGACGAACTTCGTATGACTGAGGAGTATGGATACCATGAAGAAACGATTTCATTTTTAAGAAAGATAGAATATATATCAGAATATTCTCAGGTTACGATTCCTACGCATATGTTATATTTCTTTATTGAAAAGGATGTAATTAATTATGCGGGAGTTATGGGAGATTATAATAAAATCGACCATAGGGTATCTGCCGAATGGGCAAAAGAGGCAGTGCCGAATACCGGAGGATTGGACCCTTATATGAGAACTAACCGTATGATAGTAATGTCTCGTATGTATTATTGGGCGCAGGAGTTTATGAGGCTGTTTCCTGACGATATGGAAGTTTATTTTGAAAATGATGATTTTGTATGCTATGCGGTTGAACAGGAGGATTATGCATTGTTCAATCTTGCTATTGATTATGGATATAACACTGTTGTAGAGTAGGAGAAGCAGGTGAGAAGGTTATGATAACTAAAAGAAAATTTTTCTCAATGGCTATAATTATGGCAGTAATATTTTTTCTTTTTCAGTTTACCGGAGTTGCAAAGGATATATGGAATGATTACGGAACAAATGAATATGCAGCGGAGGCAGAGGAGCTTCCGAAAGAGAGCGACAGTTTTTTGCCGTTATCATATTCGGAGGTGGAAAATGGTGAGGAGCCTTTTGCAGTATATATAGGTCCTGATGAGGATTCAATGTGGGAGATTATGAAGGAGTGGGCGATGTATGCTAAGATGAGCATGTTCTGCTATGAATCAATAGCAGATTATGACAATGTTCTGAACCCTTCTGCTCTTCCGGAAATGATTGTCGTAGATGGTGAAAATATATATTCGGAAAATGATGTGGACCGGATTATACAGTATACTATGCTAGGTATTAACGTCGTATACAGTAATCTGCCGGAATATTATCATATTATGAATAATGATAAGCTGAGAAGACTGCTCGGAATAAAATATTTAACGGCAGGAAGCACAGAGGTTTGTGGTTATCATCTTTTTCAAGGGCTTATACTTGGGGGTGAGATACGGTATATGGCGCTTGATGAGGAGTCTGAAAAAAGGCAGGATATGGAGCTTGAACTTCCCTGGTATATGCTTGGCGGAGGAACTAAAGTATATATGAAGGGAATTATAGAGGATGAAACGGTAAAAGCTGAAGAATATCCTCCGGCAATATGGCGGCATAGTGTAAATAATGCATACGTATTTGCCGTAAATGGGAACTTTATGCAGGATATTACGGCGATAGGGCTGCTTCAGGGTATGCGTGCAGAAACCGTTACCAATATGATATATCCGGTTGTTAATGCCGAGAGCCTTATTATTAACAATTATCCGGCGCTTTCTGACGAGAACAAAGGAAAGATGAATGAACTTTTCAGCCTGACAATGCCGGCTGTATGTAAGGAAGTAATTTGGCCAAGTGTTTCCGCTGTAAAGCTTCAGAATAATCTCGGAGTAACATGTATGTTTTCTCCGCAGAGAGATTATAATGACGATGCAGAACCAAAAGAAGATGATGTACAGTATTACCTTAAGCTTTTTAAGGAAGCTAAGGTTGAAGCAGGACTTTCGTATGTACATTCTGATGATACTGATATTTCCGGAAAGCTTGATAAGGATAAAGAGTTGTTTGATAAAACGGTTTCGGGTTACTCGTTTTCTTCATTTTACGCAGGGGATATGTCAGATTCTGAGATAAAGACAGCGCTTGGCGAAGAATTTCTTAAGGATGTTCAGACTGTAGTGACAGATTATGATTCGGCAAAAGGTATATTAGGGTATGTTGATGCGAATGTTACAAGACAGGCTGTCCTCGCCGAGGCGTATAGCCATACATACAGTGAAAACCTTCGTATGCGAAGTATCCAGTCGGCGCTTGGGTATTCAAACGTCAGTGCAGGTATGGACAGGGTACTTTATCCAAAAGAGGGCGAAGAGACATGGGAGGAGCTTTCTAAAAAATATTCCGGTAACCTGTACACTTTCTGGAGACCGTTTAAAGCATTTGATGCCGCAACTGTATCGGAAAGTGACGCAAGAATCCGTAATTTTTTAAGTATGAATTATAGTTATGAAGATTATGGCGATACAATTAAAATATCGGCGGAAGCAGAAAATATGCCGGTATGGTTTATTTTTAGGACAAATAATAAGGTAATTGATGATATAGAAGGCGGCGACTATACGCTTATTGAAAAAGAGGCGTATCTTATACGTGCAGATGAAAAGACAGTCACTATAAAACTTGAGTCGGAAAGCAAGAGATATTATTACGAGTAGCAGGAGGTAAAGGACATGAGGATATGTATTGTAGCGGAAGGATGTTATCCATATGTTGTAGGCGGCGTGTCGAGCTGGATACATAGTATGATTAACTCTTTTCCTAATACGGAATTTATTGTCCTTGCCATAGTTGCGAACCGTTCAATAAGAGGGAAATTTGTATACGATATTCCCGAAAATGTTACGGAGATTTACGAGCTATATCTTGAAGATTATGATTGGTCAAAAAAGAAAAGTAAGGTAAGGCTTAACAGTACCGAATATCAGGCGCTCAGAAGTCTTATACTTGACAGGCATGTCGACTGGGAAACATTATTTGAACTGTTTGCAAAGGATGATATATCTATTGACAGAATAGTAATGGGTGAAGATTTCCTTCAGGCAGTTAAGGATTGTTATAATCTTAAATACAGTCAGGTTGTTTTTTCGGATTTTTTGTGGACAATGAGGTCAATTTACCTGCCGCTGTTCTTTACGTTAAGCATGAAAGTTCCGAAAGCGGATTTGTATCACTGCGTTGCAACGGGATATGCAGGAATACTTGGCAGTATGGCGAAATATTTTCATGGAAGCCGTGTGCTTTTATCGGAGCATGGAATATATACGAGAGAGCGTGAAGAAGAGCTTATAAAGGCAAAATGGGTAAGCGGCATATATAAAACTATATGGATTGACCAGTTTAAAAAAATGTCCCGGCTTGTCTATGAAAAAGCTGATATTGTTACGAGCCTTTATGAACATGCCAGAGAACTTCAGATAGAGCTTGGCTGTCCGGTAAGTAAAACAATGGTGACGCCTAATGGTATTAATGCTGAGAGCCTTATGAATCTTCCGGGGAAAACCGAAGAAGAGATGGGGAAGATATATGTCGGAGCCGTATTAAGGGTAACGCCTATTAAGGACGTCAAGACAATGCTTCAGGCATTCAGTTTCGCAAGGGAAAAAGATGAAAGGCTTAAGCTGTGGATTATGGGTCCTTGTGATGAAGACGAGGAATATGCAAATGAATGTTTTGAACTTGTAGATACGATGAATATTCCGGATGTAGAGTTTACCGGAAGAATTAATATAAAAGATTATCTGGGCAAGATGGACATGTCAATTCTTACAAGCATAAGCGAAGGACAGCCGCTTACAATTTTGGAAAGCTATGCAGCAAAAGTTCCGGTTATTGCTACTGATGTCGGTAATTGTAAAGGACTTATTTATGGTGAAAATGATGATTTTGGGATTGCAGGAAGAGTTGTCCATATAATGAACATTGCAGAAATTGCTAAAGCCATAACTGACCTTGCAGCTGACCCTGATATGAGACGCAGGATGGGTGAAAACGGTTATAACAGGCTTATGGCAAAATATAAGGTTGAATATATGAAGCAGACCTATACGGAAATATACAGAGATTTTGCAAAAAGCTGCAGCGTATCGTGGGATGAACCGTAAAAAAGGAGAATGAAATGGCAGGTATCGGAGTTAAGTTAAATAAAATATTTCAGAAGAATACGATAACGTCTGATATAATCGGATTTGGCTATAGTACGGTTGTTACTATTGCGCCTATGCTGGTTGTTATAGCAGATATTCTTTTGATGCGTTATTTTTTGGGATTTTCGGATGTGCTTTATTCTACCAGAATGTTATTCGCCTGTACGGTTTTATATATTTTTATATTCGGACTTCTGAGTGCATCTCCGTTTAATGCGGTATTGTCAAAATATATTTCTGATGTTATATATGACGAGCGGTATGAGGATATTCTTCCGTGTTATTATGTCGGTCTTGTTATGAATATATCGCTTAGCTGTTTAATTGGTATTCCGTTCTGTATATGGGAATATGTTGTAGGACACATTGATATATTTTACGTGTTTACCGGCTTTTGCGGTTATATTTCACTTGTAATCGTATTTTATTCGATGATATATCTTTCAATATGTAAGGATTATCAAAGGATATCGCTGTTTTTCGGAATAGGCATGGTATGGGCGTTTTTGCAGTCGTTATTCCTTTATCATATATGTGGATGGCCGGCGGCAGAAAGTATGCTTTTGTCTTTGACAACAGGATTTTTCATTATCGCATGTCTGGAGACGGCGCTTATTAAACGTTATTTTGTCATTAACAGTAACCGCTACAGACCGGTGCTCAGGTATTTTAAAAAATACTGGCAGCTTGTACTTACTAATTTCTTTTATATACTTGGTCTGTATATACATAACTTTGTATTTTGGACTACAGACCTTAAAATGACTGTTGCGAATAGTTTTGTGTGTGCGCCGTCGTATGACATGGCGACATGTATTGCGATGTTTACTAATATATCAGCGTCCGTTATATTCATATCCAGAGTTGAGATGCATTTTCACGAGAGATACAGAGATTATTCGGAAGCAGTAATCGGTGGCAAAGGTGCGGATATTGAGACGGCGAAGAAGCGTATGTTTGGACAGCTGTCTAATGAGCTTATGAACCTTGTGCGTATACAGTTTATTATATCGGTTATATTGTATCTGTTATGTGTCGTTATTTTGCCGCAGATAGGTTATGCCGGAAGAATTATGAGGATATATCCTTGCGTTTGCGCCGGATATTTTATATTATTTTTAATGTATTCAGCAATAATATTTTTGTATTATTATAATGATACAAAGGGCTCTCTTGCAACAGCATTTTGCTTTTGCATTGTAACATTTGCCGGAAGCATTATTGCCAGTTATCTATCTGACATATGGTACGGAATCGGAGTTGTAGCAGGTTCATTTGTCGGATTTGCTATAGCATACCGGCGGCTTCAGTGGATAGAAAAGAATATAGATGCACATGTATTCTGCAGGAGTTTCATATTGCCGAAAAGAAAAAGTATGAGACCATCGGATATGGTATATAAAAAGGAATTGGAATAAGGAGGATTACATAATGAAGACAGCGTTATTTGGTTATAGTAAAAAGGAAGCTAATGAGGAGCTTGAGACAATAGTTAAGAAAAATTCCAGACTTCAGTCAGAGGTCGAAGAGCTTAAGAATCAGCTTTATAATGCACAAAATGAGAAGTCAGATGAAGATTGGGAAGCAGAGGTACACGGGCTTGAATCCAAGCTTTTGGATGCTGAAAATGAGAATGCCCTTCTCAGAAATGAGCTTAAAGCGCTTAAGGCAGAAATGGGTAAAGCACAGAGTGAATATAATGCAGATGATATAGGTGCAATGTATCAGGAAGCTTACGGCGACGTCATGAAGATGAAGACCTCTGCGAAAGAGCATATGACAGAAATTATTAGCGATTTTATGAATAACTGGGAAACAGCTTATAAGAAGATGGAAGCTGTAATAGATAAAAATGCATTTATGAGAAAAAATGCACGGGAAAGCTTCAGTAAATCAGTTGCTGAAATTATGCAAAGCTTTGATGAAATGGAAGCATTGTCTGACAAACTCTGTTCAGGGCTTTCAAAAACCAAAGCAGAAAAAGACAGGATTAAGAGTCTTCTTGAACAACCGGTAAATGAAGTGTTTAAAGGCAATACAAAAGAGCAGGAATAATTAAATGAAGAAATTGTTATTTGTTATTAATACTTTGGGCAGAGCCGGTGCAGAGACGGCTATGATTTCTTTGCTTTCTAAGCTTGACCCGAATGAATATAAAATTGATTTGTATGTACTTATGGGACAGGGAGAACTGTATGAAAAAATTCCTGCGTATGTGAATCTCGTTAATAAGAATTTCTGTGCGGAGTCAGTGCTGTCCGGTGCAGGAAGACGCAACATGGCGAAGAAGGTGCTTCGTTCATTTATAAAAAACGGTGGATTTATAAAAAAATGCGGATATATTATTGTTAATCTGGCAAAAATGGTGAAAGACAGAAATATTAAAATGGAAAAGCTTTTATGGAGAGTTCTGTCTGACGGAGCGGACATTTTTACCAATAAGTATGATTTGGCAGTAGCATATATTGAAGGAGGTTCTGCATATTATGTGGCCGACCATGTGAATGCAGATAAGAAAGCGGCATTTGTGCATATTGACTACAGAAGCGCGGGTTATACAAGAAAATTGGATAAGGATTGTTATCTGTCATTTGACAGGATATTTACCGTATCTGACGAGGTTAAGGAATTTTTTCTTTCTGTTTATCCTGAATGTGGAGACAAGACCTATGTATTTCATAATATAATTAATCAGGATGCCATTATTCATAATGCGAAAGAGCCGGGTGGATTTGATGATAATTTTTCGGGGACCAGAATTCTTACGGTAGGGCGTCTTACATATCAGAAAGCTTATGAAATAGCAATAGATGCAATGAAGCTTCTTAAGGACAAAGGCCGTAATGTCAGATGGTATGTGCTCGGTGAGGGTAATCTCAGGCAGTCGCTTCAAAAACAGATTGAGGGACTGGGACTTTGTGGTGATTTTGTGTTGTATGGCGCCGTGAATAATCCGTATCCTTATTATGCACAGGCAGATATATATGTTCATGCTACAAGATTTGAAGGTAAGAGTATAGCGATACAGGAGGCGCAGACTTTGGGACTTCCGATAGTCGCTTCAGACTGTAACGGTAATAAGGAACAGATAATAAATGGCGTGGATGGGCTTTTATGCGAACTTACTCCGGAGGCTGTATGCGAGGCTGTTGAAAAGTTTCTTGATAATCCAGAGCTTATGGCAAGCTGTGCGAAAGAAGCAGGACAAAAAAATATTGTTAATGATAAGGAAATTGAACTGCTTTTAAATATGTAAGAGGATGGGCGCTTAATATGCTGGGACACAAAAACAGACTTATTAACGGGGACTATGAAGAAAGTACACGGTATCTGAAAAATCCGGATTGCGGCTGGTATCATATTTATACAATATATCCGCAGAACCCTGTTGATAAAGATGCGTTATACTCGCTTATTGCTGATGATGAGAAGCTGGCACTTTTGTTTATTAATATAGGACGGTACCGTAATGAAATCCCCGGAGAAGAAGCGGCTCTCCGCCTTAAGGAAGTTTTTGATGTATTTGTCAGCCGGGGGATGCACATGATAATACGTGCAGCATACGACAATGCAGGTCTTGGAATGACTAAAGAACCTGCTCAGCTGGATATTGTCAGAACCCATATGAAATTTTTTGGAAGTATTTTTCAGGAATATTCAGATTATATACTAACAGTACAAGGGTTGTTTGTAGGAAGCTGGGGTGAGATGCATTCCTCAAAACATCTTGTTAATGACGCGGTATTACGTGAGCTTGCAGAAACTATGTATAAGGCTGTGGATGGAAAATGCTGCATTTCGGTGCGCAGGCCTGACCAATACAGAGTATTAAAGGGAACGATACCTGTAAGCCGGCTTGCTCTTTTTAATGATGCAATCGGTGCATCGGAAAGCGATATGAATACGTACGGCTGCGATAAAAATGTATATGAAGATTATACCGAGGAAGAGATTCGAAGAATTGAACTTCGCTGGCAGAGCAGCAATGTTTACGGTGTGCCGAATGGCGGAGAAGTTCTGTTTGGCGAGAAAAATACACCTGGGAGCGATGCAATAAAAGATTTTGAGGACATGCATCTTACGTATCTGAACAGCGCCTATGATACATCTCAGCTTGACGTGTGGCGAAAAGAAAAATATACAGGCAGAGATATATATAACGGCCTTTCAATGTACGACTATATCGGAACTCATCTCGGATACAGATTTGTTGTGAGAAATGCCGGTCTGACAAGAAAAAATATAATATATGTGGATATTGAGAATGTCGGCTTCGCTGCATTATATAAGGAAGCGGTATGTGAGCTTGAGCTTTGTGCGGATACAGGTGAAACTGTCAGGGTAAATGCGGATTATGATATGAGAAGTATAAAGAGCGGGCAGAAAAAACGTATTGAGATAAATATTTCAAAATATAACGTTTCTTCTGAGAAATACAGCATATACATTAGTATGTACTCTAAAGTGGATAAAGAACCAATAAAGTTTGCAAATAACAGTGCCGGCGCTAAGATGTTTTTAGGTAAAATATGTTGAAAGATGAGTTTTCATATGATATCGTATTATTAAATAGTAACATTAAACATTAGATAAGATGCAAGAGGGGCTGGTTATGGATAGTGCATTAATTTTAAGATTAATTGTTATCGGAATCGGAATAATTATGTTGTCAGTAGATTTTCTGCTTTACTGCCGGAAGAGATTAATTGAGAAATTTTCGTTTGCATGGGGCATGTTTTCTATTATCTTAATTTTATCCGGAGCGGTTCCTAAATTTAATGTGTGGAGCAGATATCTGTCACTGGAAACAGGAATCTTTTTTATTGTTTTAGGATTAATTTTGATATGTTTATTTTATAGTGTCAGTTTAGTTATTTCTGATCTTGTAGTTAAGAATCAGGAGCTTGCAATGCAGGTTTCTCTGCTTAACTGTGAGGCGGAAAAAGTTCTTAAAACATTAAATACAGTTACAGGAAAGGATATAATGGATAACAAATGAAAAAGAATGTTTTAATTATCATTCCGGCATATAATGAAGAAGGTAATATAGAAGCTGTATTAGAACAGTTAGAGAAACCTGAAATTGCAGATATTGCAGATATACTTGTAATGAATGACCATTCATCGGACAAAACCAACATGATAGTAAAAAAGCATAACCATGCCCTTGTCACACATGTTTTTAATCTTGGATACGGAGGGGGACTCAGGCTGGGATATAAATATGCAATCAGAAGACGATATAAATATATTATTCAGATGGATGCAGACGGTCAGCATGATGTATGTAATATTCCGGTTATTTATAAGGAACTTACAACACCCGATTCAGATGGTGTGCTACCCGTCAAGTAGACATTTTAAATATCGAAAGATTTTTGGCTTTTG
>ERZ824480.484-NODE-484-length-52637-cov-6.759518_pt1 | contig 52637 bp, 43 predicted proteins | sample MGYA00519861_ERZ824480 | MGnify/ENA primary metagenome ERZ824480 (study PRJEB31778, sample SAMEA3449152) | human gut metagenome | biome: human gut; feature: human-associated habitat; material: faeces | place: United Kingdom | collected 2010/2012 ... | reverse complement strand
TGTGCTTATTTCTCATAATGTTTTCTTCGCACTTCCTTTCTCATTTTTCCTGTTTCCATCATAACACCCAAACACTATACGTTTCAACTTGAAATATTTGCTATTAAATCTCTTTTTTGATTTTTGCACTGACTGTTTTTGATTTCAACTTACGTTTTTTGTTTTCGCGCTGTTTTAGGGCATTTTCAGTGCAAATAAGAGCACCCGATGGCACATAAAAAGTATCAAATATATTTAATTTACAAAGCTTTGTTTTTGTGGTAGAATATAATCATAGCTGATTTTGGTGCTAAAAATTAAAAGGAATGGTTATAATGCACAGTAATAATGTAAACAAGCTTTTCAGGCTGACGGCAATTACAAATTCGGTGTTGTTTCTGATTGTTATATTCGCGGTCAGTTCCATAAGCTTCAGCACGGTAACCGACATTTTATACAGCGAGCTCTCCGTTGCGAACAGAACGATTTTGTATCAGACAATGCAAAATGTAGATTCACAGCTTAAAAATATTGATATGTATGTGTCAAACCTTGCGAAAGACAGGACAATAAACGAATATATTATAAATCCTTCGCCCGCCCCGCTGGCAAAATTTGACGTTGCGCAGATTGTTGCCGACGCGAAAGACAAAAACGCAATGATAAGCGAAATTTTCATATATTCGGGCGAAACGGGAAAATTTATACCGTTTACGTCGACAAAAAGTTCCGATTTTTTGTATTCCGTGATAAGCAGTGTGCTTTCGGAGGAAAAACAGGGCTGGATTGATGTGGAAAACACAAACGGAAGCCTTGTTTTTGCAAAAAAACTTTACAATAAAAAGGGCGTTATTGCGGTTACGGTAAGCGAAACACTTTTGTATGAAGCAATCAGCAAATACCGCACAGAAAACAAAAACGGTACGTTTTTCGTTATAAACCGCGCAGGAATAGTGCTTTCGCACAGCAACAAGGCGTATATCGGCACAAATGTTGCGACCGAAAAATATACGCAGTACATATTATCGGAAAAATCATCGGACAAGCCTTACGAAACAATGTATATGAACCAGAAAACCCTTATGTTTACAGGACGTTCGGGCTATACAGGCTGGGCATACATAAGCGCAATTCCGGTTTCTATGTTTATGACGCCCATTAACAAGGGTAAAATTCAGATTTATCTTTTATCGTCGCTGATTTTCTTAATTTCGGTAACGCTTGCATACATTCTTGTTAAAAAAATGTATAAACCCGTGGACAAATTTGTTCATTCGGTTGCAACGTCCATTACCAAAAACCACTCGCCCGAGCAGATACGGCAGAATTTCGGCACGTTAAACGACCTTGAAAAGACGCTTTCCGACCTGATTGAAGAACAGAGAGTTTTGCAGTCGGAATATCAGAAAAATGCCAAGGCATTAAGCTGGAACATCATTATGAATATGCTTCTCGGATTTGACACAAACTACGACAAATTCATTGCAACGCTTGAAACGACGAATATTTCGCTTTATCCGCGCAATTTCGTGGTTGTGATGTTTGACATAAGTCCGCAGGACGATTTTAAAGATTTTAAAAGCGACGAATTTGTACTTGTGTTTAACGTTATCCACCAAAAACTCGACAATCTTATAACACAGGAAACAAAGGGCTGCAGCTGTGTTGTCGGCGACCACAGCATATTTGCGGTTATAAGCTTTGAAAACCACTCCGAGGCAGAGAATGTATCCTGCGCAATTTCAATAGCAAACGACCTTATAGAATTTTCCAAAAAAAGTTTTGAATACACCGTCTGCGCGAGCATCGGCGGATTTTACGAGGAGGTTTCGGGACTGCACAAATCATATAACGAAGCAGTTTGCGCTATGAAATACAAAGCTATCAACCAAGGCAACTCCATTTTGATGATTGACAACTATCTTACAAACTACGAAGAAAACGAAAATTTAAAAGAAATTTCCGATGCGGTTAACGTTATTGTTAAGGAATTTAAGAACTTTTCACAGGACGATTTGCGTGAAAAATGCAAGTCAATCCTCAAAAAAATGACGGACGAACACATTACGGTTGAAATTTGCAGGCAGTTTGTTCTTCAGACGATAATGCTTATCGTAAACCAGTACATCAAACCGCTCGAGGTTTACACACATTCGCAGATAAGCGGAAAATACCTTAATTCAAACCAGCTTATCGACTCGTGCACCGACGTTAAAACAACGGTGGACAATATGGAAAAAATTCTTTCGGATATTCTTGAAACCTACAAGCAGAGCCAGAACATAACATATTCGCAGAACGCGCTCGCGTCACAGGTGATTGAATATATCAACGAAAACTATATGAACCCGAACACAAGCCTCAACGCCGCGGCGGAAAAATTCGACGTGAGCGACTCGCATTTAAGCCGTGTATTTAAGGCGTCCACGGGCAAAAGATTTATGGAATATCTCATTTACAAACGCATTGAAAAGGCAAAAGAACTGCTTGTTTCAAGCCAGCACAAGGTAAACGATATTTCGTCGCTTGTGGGATACGACAATCAGATAAGCTTTATGAGAATTTTCAAAAAATACGTCGGCTACACTCCCAGCGAATACCGAAGTATGCACTCGAAAAAATAAATTTACATTTGAAAGGACACACAAAAATGCAAAATCCCGTTTTGAGCAGAAAATGTATTTTAACACCGCCCGAGGGCATATCGTGGGCAAGCGAAATGGTGCTCAACCCTGCAATAATCATTGACCCGAAAACAAACAGGACGCACCTTTTGATACGCACAACCGGGCCTTTTCCCGAAAAGCAGACCGAGGGAAAACCGCTCCCCTACCCGATTTTTCTCGCGTATGCGTATTCGGACGACGGCGAAAATTTTGAATTTGATTTTGACACTCCTGCACTTGCGCCTATGCTTAACACCGAGCTTTGCGATCTTATGACGCTTGATATGCGCGGCGAAAAGGTGCCTGCATATATGAACGGATGCATTGAGGATCCCCGTCTTTTTTGGGTTGAGGACTCGTTATATTTGACCGTTGCGTGCAGAATGTTTCCTCCCGGACCGTTTTGGGAACACGACGACCCGCAGCAGTGTATGCCCGAATGGGCAAAATCGGACGAAAATCCGTTTAACACGCAGAAAAACCCCACCGTTACTCTTTTATACCGTGTGGATTTGGATTTTCTCTCGAAAAAAGACTACAAAAACGCGTTTACATACGTTACAAACCTCACGTCGCCTTTATACGGCGAGGACAGAGATGTTTTCCTTTTCCCCAAGAAAATGAAAATCGACGGCGAAATGCAGTATGTTATGATTCACCGTCCGTACTGTCCGAAGAATTATTCAAAAAGCAATCCCGAAAAGCCGTCAATTATGATTTCGGCGTCGAAAGATTTTTATTCTTTTGCGGAAAATGCGTCAAAAAGGAAAATTATTTATTCTCCGACCGAGGACTGGCAGGAGGAAAAGGTAGGCGGAAGTACACCGCCGATTGATATGGGAAACGGCGAGTGGCTCCTTAACTATCACGGCAAGAAAAACGATAAAATCGGCTACGGTCAGTCGTTTATGATTTTAAAGGAACAGGACAACGATTTTCCCGAAATTACGTATCTTTGCCCCGAAAAGTGGATTGAGGGCGAGGCGGATTTTGAAATGCCGAACAAAGCGGCGATACCTGCAATTTTCTTTACAGATTCGGTAAAATGCGGTGACAAAATCATTGTTGCTTACGGTGCGTGCGACGAAAAAGCGTGCATAATCGAGCTTGATTACAACATTGTTGTATCGGAGGCAAGAAAATATCCGTACAAAGCAAAATAGACACTAAAACTTATAAAAAGGCATTAAAATACCCGACTGTATAAACAGTCGGGTTAAATTTTTTATTTATTCTCTGCCGTGCGAAAATTTGTTCAAAAGCATTGTTATTATAACGATAATGCCTATCACGGCGAAAATCGTCAGCATACCGAAAAGCATATATTTAAGATTGAAAACAAAATTCATAGGATTTATATTCATAATTTTTCTCCTTTCAAATTCCTATTTCATAAAGAAATTAAGAATTAAACCGCCTGCGATAACCGACGCAATCTGTCCCGAAACGTTAACGCCGATTGAGTGCATAAGAAGATGATTTTGCTTATCTTCGGCAAGACCCATTTTATGTACCGTTCTGCCCGACATCGGGAACGCCGAAATACCTGCCGCGCCAATCATCGGATTGATTTTCTTCTTTAAGAAAAGGTTCAAAAACTTTGCAAAAAGCACACCGCCGGCGGTATCGAAGATAAACGCAACGAGTCCGAGTCCCAAAATAAGCAGTGTTTCAAGCCTTAAAAAGCTTTCCGCCTGCATCTGCGACGCGATCGTTATGCCGAGGAATATCGTAACGAGGTTTGCAAGCACTTTCTGCGCCGTTTCGGAAAGCGAGTTAAGCACTCCGCACTCTCTTATTAAATTTCCGAACATCAAAAAGCCTATGAGCGATACCGACGCCGGCGAAACTATGCCTGCAACAACGGTAATTGCAATCGGGAAAATAATTCTCGTACGCTTTGAAACGGCTTTCTGCTCGTAATCCATTCTTATCATACGCTCTTTTTTTGTGGTCAAAAGCCTTATTACAGGGGGCTGAATGATGGGCACAAGCGCCATATACGAATACGCCGCAACCATTATCGCGCCGAGATATTTTGAATTGAGCATTTGAGCGACAACTATCGACGTGGGACCGTCTGCCGCACCGATAACCGCGATTGACGCCGCATCTTTTATGTCAAAGAACACCGATGCCGTGCAAAGTGTGAAGAATATGCCGAACTGTGCCGCCGCGCCGAAAATCATAAGCTTCGGATTTGTTAAAATAGGTCCGAAATCAATCATTGCGCCTATTCCGATAAACAAAATCAGCGGAAAAAGCTCGTTTGCGATACCTGCGTTATAGAGCGTTGTAAGCGCGCCCTCACTGCCCACAGCGCCCGAAAACGGGATATTTACCAAAATCGCTCCGAAGCCGATAGGCAAAAGCAGTGTCGGTTCCATATCCTTTTTGATTGCAAGATAAATCAGCACTCCGCCGATTATCCACATAATAATCTGACCTATTGAAATGCTTGCCAGATTGGTTAAAATGTCGCTCATTTTAATCTCCTTTAAAATTTATTTTACGTCATTGCTGACAATTTCAACTTTCATAATGTTGGTGTTGCCCGGAGTGTCGAGCGGTATTCCTGCGATAATTACCACCCTGTCGCCCACCGACACCATATCTATCTGCTTTGCACAGTCGATAGCGTGACAGAAAAGCTCGTCGCTTGTTTTCTGGAAACGTGAAAGCACGGGATAAACTCCCCACGAAAGCGCAAGCTGGTTGAACGTTTTTTCAACGGGTGTGGGCGCTATAATCGGCTGTGCCGGTCTGAATTTCGACATTCTGCGCGCCGTCTGACCGTATTTTGAAAGCGCGACAATCGCCTGTGCTTTAATATCGCGCGCCGTTGTGCATGCCGCGTCGCACACCGCGTTTGTGATGTCCGACGTATCAAGGTCGTAGTCAACGCCGTCGTAAACGTTCATACCAAAGGCGTCTTTTTCCGCCTGTTCAACGATTTTTGCCATAACCTTAACCGCCGTAATCGGATATTTTCCCGCCGCGGTTTCGCCCGAAAGCATAACCGCCGAAGTGCCGTCAAAAACCGCATTTGCAACGTCGGTGATTTCCGCACGCGTCGGTGTGGGATACGACATCATTGAATCGAGCATCTGCGTTGCGGTGATAACCATTTTTCCCGATTTGTAGCACTGTTTTATAAATCTTTTCTGAATACCGGGCAAAAGTTCATATTCAATTTCAACGCCGAGGTCGCCGCGTGCAACCATAATGCCGTCCGACGCCTCCAAAATTTCATCAAAATTGCTTATTCCCTCGGAATTTTCTATTTTTGAAACAATTTTTATCGAATGTCCGCCGTTGTAGTTTATGAATTTGCGCAGTGCAATAACGTCATCTTTATTGCGCACGAACGACGCGGCAACAAAATCAACGTCGTTTTCAATTCCGAACAAAATATCACTCTTGTCGCGTTCGCTCAAATACGGCATTGAAATCGGTACATTAGGGAGATTTATGCCCTTTTTGTCTGACAAAACACCTCCGCACACAACTTTGCACTCCGCAAAATCCTCGCCTGCTTTAACCACGCAAAGTTCGATTTTTCCGTCATCGAGGAGGATTTTTGTGCCCTCGGCAAGCTGTGACGGAAGCTTTGCATACGTTACGCTGACCTCTTTTTCATTTCCCTCAACGTCATTTGAACGGAGCGTGAAAATATCGCCGTCTTTAAGCGTCACCCTGCCGTTTTTAAAGGTTTTAACCCTGATTTCGGGACCTTTTGTGTCCAGCATAAGCGCAACGGGACTGTTAAGACGCTTTCTCACTTTCTTGACGGTTTCTATATTATCTTTATGATAATCGTGGTCGCCGTGTGAAAAATTAAGTCTGGCAACGTTCATACCTGCAAAAATCATTTTTTCAATCATTTCCTCACTGCAGCACGAAGGACCTATGGTGCAAACTATCTTTGTCTTCCTCATTTTTTCAAAACATCTCCCCATTATAATTAACTCTGATTATTTTACCACTTTTTTACTCAATAATCAATATATTTTTCCAAATTTTATATAAATTTATTCAAAATTTTACAAAACGCATAATTTTTTGTAAAAAAGGCAAGCATAATAAAAAATTCTAAAGGAGATTTTGTTATGAAACGATTTACTCTGCCGAGAGATTTATACCACGGAAAAGGCGCGCTTGAAGCGCTTAAAGGCTTTGAGGGAAAACGAGCAATGATACTGTCGGGCGGCGGCTCGATGAGAAAATCGGGATTTTTGGACAAAGCGGAAAAATATCTTAAAGAAGCAGGTATGGAGGTTGAATTTTTCGAGGGAATAGAGAGCGACCCGTCGGTTGAAACGGTTATGAAAGGCGCGGACGCAATGGAAAAGTTCAAGCCCGACTGGATTGTTGCAATCGGAGGCGGTTCGCCTATCGACGCGGCAAAGGCAATGTGGATAAAATACGAATATCCCGATATAACTTTTGAAGATATGTGCAAGGTTTTTGCAATACCGAAATTAAGGCGCAAGGCGCATTTCTGTGCGGTTTCGTCAACTTCGGGAACGGCTACCGAGGTAACGGCGTTTTCCATCATAACCGACTATAACAAGGGCATAAAATATCCCATTGCCGACTTTGAAATCACTCCCGATGTTGCGATTGTCGACCCCGACCTTGTTGCAACGCTTCCTCAAAAGCTTATCGCGCACACAGGTATGGACGCTATGACCCATTCAATTGAGGCATATGTTTCCACCGCGCACACCGACTATACCGACCCCCTTGCACTGCATGCCATACGAATGATAAATGCCGATTTGGAGGGTTCGTATAACGGCGATTTGGAAAAACGCGAAAAGATGCACAACGCACAGTGCCTTGCCGGAATGGCATTTTCAAACGCGCTTTTGGGAATTGTTCACTCAATGGCGCACAAAACGGGTGCGGCGTTTGCCGACAAGGGCGCGCACATCACACACGGCGCGGCAAACGCTATGTATCTTCCGAAAGTAATCGCGTTCAACGCAAAAAATGCCGAGGCGAAAAAGAGGTACTGCGAAATTGCCGACCTTATAAATCTCGGCGGTACAAGCGCGGACGAGAAGGTGCAAAATCTTATAAACAGACTGCGTGAACTTCAAAAAACGCTGAACATTCCGCTTTGCATAAGAAATTACGGCGCGGACTCCTGCCCTGCCGAAAACGGATTTGTGTCGGAGGATGTATTTTTGCAGAGAGTGTCGGACATTGCCAAAAATGCGGTTGCCGATGCCTGTACGCTTTCAAATCCGCGCGAAATTTCGCCCGAACAGATGGAAAAGCTTTTAAAATGCTGTTACTACGATACCGAAGTGGATTTTTAATATTTGTTAAAAATAACGGTGAAATCTGTTTTCACCGTTATTTTTTTGGTATGTTGTCCAAAATTTTTTATTTGACTATTCGCGCATAATACGTTATAATTAAGCTTATGTGGCAGACATCATATATTTTTTAATATATCTTTTTATAAAAAGGAGCAATCGGAATGTATAAAATTCTAAAAAAAGAAGAACTTAACCCGACTGTGACAATGATGGACATTTACGCTCCGTTTGTTGCAAAAAAGGCAGAACCGGGACAGTTTATCATCTTGCGCGTAGACGAAAACGGCGAGAGAATACCTCTTACCATTGCAGGATACGACAGAGAAAAAGGCTCGGTTAAAATAATTTTCCAGATTGTGGGCGCAACCACAAAAAAACTCAATATGAAAAACGAGGGCGAATATATTGAAGATTTCGCAGGTCCTCTGGGCGTTGCAACCCACACCGACGGGCTTAAAAAAGTCTGTATCGTGGGCGGAGGAGTCGGCTGTGCCATTGCACTCCCCATTGCGCAAAAGCTTAAAGAAAACGGCTGTGAAGTCACCTCGATTATCGGTTTCAGAACAAAAGACCTGCTTATTTTGGAGGACGAGTTTAATTCAGCGTCCGAAAAGCTTTACGTTATGACCGACGACGGTTCATACGGCAGAGAGGGCAACGTTTGCGTACCGCTCAACGAAATGTTTGACGCCGGCGAAAAGTTTGATATGGTTATCACAATCGGACCGCTCATTATGATGAAATTCGTCGTTGAGGCGACAAAAAAGACGGGTATTCCCTGTACCGTTTCTATGAACCCGATTATGATTGACGGAACGGGTATGTGCGGAGGATGCCGTCTTACGCTTATCGAGGACGGAAAGAGAGTGACAAAATTCGCGTGTGTTGACGGTCCGGACTTTAACGGCTACGAGGTTGATTTTGACGAGGCTATGGCGCGCGGAGGAATGTACCGCGAATTTGAAAGACACGCATATGAAGAAACGTGCAATCTTTTTGCAAAGGAGGGCAAATAATATGGCGGCAAAAATAAATATGAACCCCGAGAGAAATCCTATGCCGGCGCAGGACGCAAAGGCAAGAGGCAAAAATTTTGACGAAGTTACCTACGGCTACAGCGAGGCAACCGCAATCGACGAGGCACTGCGCTGTCTTTCGTGCAAGCATATGCCGTGCGTTTCGGGATGTCCCGTAAACATTCATATTCCCGAATTTATCGGAAAAATAAAAGAGGGCGACTTTGAGGGCGCATATCAGGTTATAAACAAATCGTCGTCCCTTCCTGCGGTTTGCGGAAGAGTTTGTCCGCAGGAGGTGCAGTGCGAGGCTAAATGCGTAAGAGGCATAAAAGGCGAAAGCGTCGGAATAGGCAGGCTTGAACGCTTTGTTGCCGACTGGCACAACGCGCACGCAAACGGCGCTGTGAACAAAATCGAGAAAAACGGCCATAAAGCGGCGGTTGTAGGCTCGGGCCCGTCGGGACTCACCTGTGCCGGCGACCTTGCAAAAAAAGGCTACGACGTGACGGTGTTTGAGGCACTTCACACAGCCGGCGGTGTGCTTGTTTACGGAATTCCCGAATTCAGACTTCCTAAAGCAATCGTTAAAAAAGAGGTTGAAAACCTCAAAGAAATGGGCGTTAAAATAGAAACGAACATTATAATAGGAAAAACCCTCACGGTTGACGAGCTTTTCGATATGGGCTTTGAGGCTGTGTTTATCGGCTCGGGCGCAGGACTTCCAAACTTTATGGGAATACCCGGCGAATCGTACAACGGCGTATATTCCGCAAATGAGTTTTTAACACGAAGCAACCTTATGAAAGCATACGAAAGCGACCCTGTAACGCCGATTATGAAAGGCGGAAAGGTTGCGGTTGTCGGCGGCGGAAACGTTGCTATGGACGCGGCGCGAAGTGCACTAAGACTGGGCGCGGAGAAAGTTTACATCGTCTACCGCCGTTCAATGGAGGAACTTCCTGCGCGTAAAGAAGAGGTTGAACACGCGGTTGAAGAGGGCATTGAATTTATGCTTTTGAACAATCCCGTCGAAATTTTGGGTTATCACAATCCCGACGACAGGCGCGACCCGAAAAACGGCTTTGTAACGGGTATGAAGTGCATTAAAATGGAACTCGGCGAGCCGGACGAAAACGGCAGACGCCGTCCCGTTCCGATAGAGGGCAGTGAATTTGTGCTCGACGTTGACACGGTTATAATTTCAATCGGAACCTCCCCCAATCCGCTTATCAAAACCACAACGAAAGGTCTTGAGGTTAACAGACGCGGAGGAATTATCGTCGAGGAAAACGGCGCAACCACAAAAGAGGGCGTTTATGCCGGCGGTGACGCGGTTACGGGTGCGGCGACGGTTATTTCGGCGATGGGCGCAGGCAAAATTGCCGCAAAAGCGATTGACGAATATATTCAGAGCAAATAAATTTTAAAATTTTTTACGGGATACCGAATGTTCGGTGTCCCGTTTTTGGCTTTATAACGGGATTTTTATATTAAATTTTAAAACTGCTCAAAAAAATTAGCAATCTCAGCACGTAAATTGTTAAATTTTTTTGAAAATAGCTATTGACAAACCAAATAAATAGTGGTATTTTATATTTGTTAGCACTAAAGGACTTTGAGTGCTAATTTTACAAAGAAATACCAAAATGAATTAAAAAGGAGTGGATATTCGTGGAACTGAGCGACAGAAAACGCCGTATTTTGAGAGCGATTGTAGACGATTATATCCGCACCGCTGAGCCTGTCGGCTCGTCTTACATTTTAAACAGGCACAAGCTGGGAATAAGCTCGGCGACAATCCGAAACGAGATGGCGGAGCTTGAGGGAACGGGTTATCTTGACAAACCGCACACCTCGGCAGGCAGAGTACCGTCGTCGCTCGGATACAGAGTTTATGTAGACGAACTTATGCAGCGCTACACCCTTACAGTGCGCGAAATTGAAGAAATGCGCGCCTCGCTCAAAAAAAGCTATCTTGAGCTTGGCAATATTTTAAAGGATATTTCCAATACCGTGGCGCATCTTACAAACTACACGACGCTTATTTCCACACCGTGCGTTGCAACAAACATATTAAAAAGCATACGTCTTGTTCCGCTTGACGAAAAAAGCTTTGTAATGCTTGTTGTAAACAGCGGAGGAATTGTCAAGAATACTACCATAACGGCAAAAGGCGGAGTGGACGCAAAGGTTTTGGAAAGGCTGGGAAATTACTTAAACCTCACCTTCTGCGACCGCGAGGTCGGCGCGATTACAAACGAATTTATCCTCGCGCAGAAAGAGATTATGCCCCTGCCCGACGAAATTATGAACCCCGTAATGGGCTTTTTGTCCGAGGTTTTACAGGATTTCACGGGATTTGACATATCGGCGGACGGTCAGGCAAACATTTTGAACTATCCCGAATTTAAGGATGTTAACCGAACGAAAGAATTTTTTGATTTTGTAAGAAATATCGACAAAAACTTTTTGAAAGAAAAAATTGCCGACGATAAAATCAATATTCTTATCGGCGACGAAAATCCGCATCTTAAAGATTTGGGATTGAGCATGGTAATTTCAAACTACAAAATCAAGGATGGTATGATTGGCGGAATTGCGATTGTAGGTCCTACAAGAATGGATTATTCAAAGGTTGTCGCAACGCTTGATTATCTCAAGAAAAACCTTGACAAGTATTTGGACGGAACCGACACCCGTTAAAGGAGATGACTTATATTGGCTGATAAAGAGAAGAAAAATTTGAAAGATGAAGAATTAAAAGCAGAGGAAAATGCCGAAAACGCAGAAAATTCCGAAGCAAACGAGCCTGCCCCCGAGCCCGAAACAAACGAGCTTGAAAAGGCGAAAGAAGAAATAAACGCATTAAACGACAAATATTTAAGGCTGTGCGCCGAGTATGACAACTTTAAAAAGCGCACTGCACGCGAAAAAGAGGCAATTTACATTGACGCGGCGGCGGACGCGATTAAAGAGCTTTTACCCGTTATGGACAATCTGGAGCGCGCGATAGGCAGTATTTCCGACAAGGAAAGCGATATTTACAAAGGCGTTGAAATGGTTTATAAGCAGACCGAGGAAATTTTCAAAAAGCTCGGCGTTTGCGAAACCAAAGCCGTCGGCGAGGAATTTAACCCCGAACTGCATAACGCGGTTATGCATATTGAGGACGAAAACGTCACCGAAAACACCGTGGTTGAAGAATTTCAAAAGGGTTATACTTATAAAGATAAAGTTCTTCGCTACAGTATGGTTAAAGTTGCAAATTAGTACATTTTTGTGTTTTGAATTTTATTTAAAATCGGAGGTAATACATTATGAGTAAAATTATTGGTATTGATTTGGGTACAACAAACTCCTGCGTTGCAGTTATGGAGGGCGGAGAAAGCGTTGTTATCCCCAATCCCGAAGGCGCAAGAACAACTCCTTCGGTGGTTGCTTTTACAAAAACGGGCGAAAGACTGGTAGGTCAGGTTGCTAAAAGACAGGCAATCACAAACCCCGACCACACCGTAAGCTCAATTAAAAGAGATATGGGTACCGACAGAAAGGTTACAATCGACGACAAGCAGTACACACCGCAGGAAATTTCGGCAATGATTTTGCAGAAACTTAAAGCGGACGCGGAAAGCTACCTCGGCGAACCCGTTACACAGGCGGTTATCACTGTTCCGGCATACTTCTCGGACGCACAGCGTCAGGCTACAAAAGACGCAGGTAAAATCGCAGGTTTGGAGGTTCTCCGTATCATAAACGAGCCCACCGCGGCGGCGCTTGCATACGGTATGGACAAAGACAACGAGCAGAAAATTATGGTTTACGACCTCGGCGGCGGTACATTCGATGTATCTATCCTTGAAATCGGAGACGGCGTATTTGAAGTTCTTGCAACAAGCGGTAACAACCGTCTTGGCGGCGACGACTTCGACCAGAGAATTATAGACTATCTTGCAGATGAATTCAAAAAGGCAAACGGCATTGACTTAAAAGCCGACAAAATGGCTCTCCAGCGCCTTAAAGAGGCGGCTGAAAAAGCTAAAATCGAGCTTTCGGGCGTTACAACCTCTAACATAAATCTTCCGTTTATTTCGGCAGATGCAACAGGCCCGAAACATCTTGACATCACACTTACAAGAAGCAAATTCGATGAGCTCACCGCAGACCTCGTTGAAAAAACAATGGAACCGACAAGACGTGCGCTTTCCGATGCAGGTCTTAATCCGTCGGATATTCACAAAGTGCTTTTGGTCGGCGGTTCGTCAAGAATTCCTGCCGTTCAGGAGGCTGTTAAACGCTTAATCGGCACAGAACCCCACAAGGGCATCAACCCCGACGAGTGTGTTGCAATGGGCGCGGCTATTCAGGCAGGCGTACTTGCAGGCGAAGTTAAAGACCTTCTTCTTCTCGATGTTACTCCGCTTTCGCTCGGTATCGAAACAATGGGCGGTGTATTCACAAAAATCATCGAAAGAAACACAACTATTCCTAAAAAACACAGTCAGATTTTCTCGACTGCCGCAGATAACCAAACAAGCGTTGACATTCACGTTCTCCAGGGCGAGCGCGAAATGGCACAGTATAACAAAACCCTCGGAAGATTTTCGCTTTCGGGCATTGCCCCCGCTCCGAGAGGTGTTCCGCAGATTGAAGTTACATTCGATATTGACGCAAACGGTATCGTTCACGTAAGCGCTAAAGATATGGCAACAGGCAACGAGCAGAAAATCACCATCACCGCAAGCTCAAATCTTTCGGAAGAGGACATTGACAAAGCGGTTAAAGAGGCTGAAAAATATGCCGCAGAGGATAAGAAAAACAAAGAGGCGGTAGACGCAAGAAACAATGCCGACACGCTTGTATATCAGTGCCAGAAGGCTCTCACCGACCTTGGTGACAAAATTGACGAGGCAGACAAAACCGAAGTTAACACCAAAATCGACGCGGTTAAAAAGGCTCTTGAGGGCACAGACGTTGAGGCTATAAAATCGGCGACCGAAGATTTGCAGAAAAAATTCTATGAGGTTTCCTCAAAAGTATATCAGCAAAACGGCGGTGCGCAGGGCGCACAGGGCGCAGGCTTTGACCCCAACGCGCAGGGCGGCGCGCAAAACGGCGGTGCAAACGGCGGAAATTACGAAGGCGACTACACAGTAGTTGACGATGACGACAAAAAGTAATATAATATAGCCGAAAGAGAGTAATCCGAACCCGCCTGAAAAGGCATAATTTCGGCATCTTTTGGCTTGTCATCTTTGCAAGGCGTCAGCCTTGCTTCATCTTCCGCACTAAAATCTGCTCAAAATTCTATTCTTTTCAGGTCGAAGAATTTTGAGAGAGCGGATTTTTGATTGCGCAAGGCAAAAACGCAGGTAATCCTGACGGATTGCCGAGTATTTTAACAAAGTCGAAAGCGAAAATCCGCCTCTCAAAATCGGAGTTCGGATTACTTTCTTTCGGCAAGGCATACGGGGTTTGAATCTCTTATGCCTGAGTGCATTTTACAGAAAGCCGTATGTAACATACGGTTTTCTGCTTTTGCATATTACATAAAACAAGGAAAGGCATTGAATTCTATATGGCGGAAAAACGAGATTATTACGAAGTGCTCGGTGTATCAAAAGGCGCGAGCGACGATGAAATAAAAAAAGCATACAGAAAAGTTGCCAAGAAATACCACCCCGACCTGAACCCCGGAAATGCCGAGGCAGAGGCAAAATTTAAAGAAGCGAACGAGGCATACGAGGTTTTGGGAGATAAGGAAAAAAGGCAGAAATACGACCAGTTCGGTCACGCGGCGTTCGACCAGACGCAAGGCGGATACGGCGGTGCGGGCGGTTTCGGCGGTTTTTCCGATTTCGGAGATTTCGGCGATATTTTCAGTTCGTTCTTCGGCGGAGGCTCGCGCAGACGCAATCCTAATGCGCCGAGACGCGGTTCGGACATTGAAGAAAGAATTATGCTCACGTTTGAAGAGGCGGCTTTCGGCGTAAAGAAAAAAATCAAAATCTACCGTGTTGAGGACTGCGACGAGTGCGCCGGCACGGGTTCAAAAGACAAAAAACGCAAGCAGTGCCCCACCTGCCACGGTACGGGCGAAACAAGACGCGTCACCAACACGATGCTCGGTCAGATGGTTAACACCGCGACGTGTAATACCTGCGGAGGTACGGGAACGGTTGTTGAAAATCCGTGCCAGAAATGCCGCGGAAAAGGCAAGGTTAAACGCGCCTGCACGGTTGAGGTCAACATCCCGGCGGGAATTGACACAAACGAAACGGTATCGTTCCGCGGATTGGGAAATCACGGTTTTAACGGCGGTCCGAAAGGCGATTTGCTTGTAACGGTCGTTGTAAAACGCCACGATTTGTTTATGCGAAACGGCACGGATGTGTTCTGCAAAATTCCGATAACGTTCGTTCAGGCGGCGCTCGGTGCGGAAATCGACGTCCCCACCCTAAACGGCAAGGTTAAACAGACAATTCCCGAGGGTACGCAAAACGGCACGCGCTTTACCATTAAAGGCGCAGGAATACCCAACGTGCGCACGGGCATAAAGGGAAATCAGGTTATTGAAATCGTTGTCGAAGTTCCCCAGCGTCTTAATTCGGAACAGAAAACGGCGCTCAAAAAATTCGGCGAGCTTACAAACGACACAAATCACAAACAACAGAAAACCTTTTTTGACAAGGTAAAAGAGAATTTCAAAAAATAAATATTTTAACTTTTGGGCATAGGAAAAATTTTTCTATGCCTGAAATTGTTTATAAAATATTTTCAAAAATATTTCACGCACCTATCACAAAACAGGAATATAATGTAAACAATGCAAATTTGGAGTGAAAAACATGGTAAAAACAAACGCAATGCGCCTTCTCGATAAGGCAAAAATCAAATATGACACCATTGAATACGAGATTGACGAAAACGATTTGTCGGGCGTGACAATCGCAAAAAAAGCAAACCTCGACGACAAAATGGTTTTCAAAACCCTCGTCGCAAAAGGCGACAAAACGGGTTATCTTGTGTTTTGCATACCCGTTGCAAAAGAGGTTGACCTCAAAAAAGCGGCGAAAATAAGCGGAAACAAGAAAATCGAAATGGTGCACGTTAAAGACCTGCTCGGTCTTACCGGTTATATCAGAGGCGGTTGTTCGCCCGTCGGAATGAGGAAAAAATTTGACACGTATTTTGACGAAACGTGCAAAAACTTTGAAAAAATCACCGTTTCGGCAGGCGTAAGAGGCTGTCAGCTTCTTCTTAACACCGGCGATATAACAAAATTCACCAACGCAAAAATTAACTCTCTCACTATGGAGGAATGTGAATGAAAAAGCTTATGCGCCTTGTTGGCGAATATAAAACCGCGGCGTTTTTAACACCGCTTTTTGTAATTTTTGAGGTTATTCTCGAAATATACATTCCTTTTCTTATGTCGAAAATCATTGACGTCGGCATAAAAAACAGCGATATGGCATATGTGTCAAAAATAGGCGGACTGATGATTTTGATGTCGCTTTTAGCACTCTTTTTCGGTGCGATGTCGGGACGTTTTGCCGCAGTTGCAAGTATGGGTTTCGGCAAAAACGTGCGAAAAGCTTTGTTTTACAAGCTTCAGGAATTTTCGTTTTCAAATATCGACAAATATTCCACACCGTCGCTTATCACGCGTCTTACAACCGATATAACAAACCTTCAGAACGCGTTTATGATGATTACGAGAATGCTTGTCCGCTCCCCCGTTATGCTGGTGGGCGCAACTTTTATGGCAGTGCGCATAAATTCGCGTCTTGCAATGATTTTCTTTATTGCAATTCCTATTCTTGCCGTTGCTCTTATCTTCATCAGCACGCGCGCGTTTCCGCGTTTTAAAGAAATGCTCAAACGCTACGACTTTATGAACTCGTCGGTTCAGGAGGATTTAACCTCTATCCGCGTTGTAAAAACATATGTACGAGAGGACTACGAGAACAAAAAGTTTGCAGACAGCGCAAGAAGTCTTAAAAACGCGCAGGTCGGCGCGGAAAAACTTATCATTATGAACGCGCCTTTTATGCAGTTTATAATGTATTCCTGTATGATTTCCATTTCGTGGTTCGGCGGAAATATGATTATTTCCAAAACTATGGAAGCCGGTCAGCTGATGAGCTTTATAAGCTATGTTACGCAAATTCTTATGTCGCTTATGATGATTTCGTTCGCATTCGTCGGACTTGTTATGTCGCGAGCGTCAATCTCGCGTATTGTTGAGGTTCTCGGCGAGAAAATCGACATTACAGATGATGAAAACGACGAAAACCTCACCGTAAAAGAAGGCTCGGTTGAATTCAAAAACGTGTCGTTCAAATACGGCAAGGACAGCGAAAATTACAACATTGAAAACATCAGCCTTAAAATAAATCCCGGCGAAACCGTGGGAATTATCGGCGGTACGGGAAGTGCAAAAACCACGCTCGTCAGCCTTATTCCGCGCCTCTACGACGTAAACGGCGGCGAGGTTTTGGTTGGCGGTGAAGACGTAAGAAAATACAAAATCAAAAATCTGCGCAGTGCGGTTGCAATGGTATTGCAGAAAAATACACTTTTTTCGGGAAGTATTTCGGACAATATCAAATGGGGCGACCTGAACGCGTCCTACAGCGAGGTTGAGGCGGTCTGTAAGGATGCCGCGGCAGATGATTTTGTAAAATCTTTTCCCGACGGCTACGATACCGATTTGGGTCAGGGCGGTGTTAACGTTTCGGGCGGTCAGAAACAGCGTCTTTGCATTGCGCGCGCACTTTTGAAAAAGCCTAAAATCCTCATTCTGGACGACTCCACAAGCGCGGTGGACACTGCGACCGACGCGAAAATCAGAGAAGCTTTCAAAAAGCAGAAGGACACCACCGTTATAATAATCGCACAAAGAATTACGTCGGTGTGCGAGGCAGACAAAATTATCGTGCTGGACGACGGCAAAATTGCCGAGCAGGGTTCGCACGAGGAGCTTATTGCACAGGACGGAATTTACAAAGAACTGTACGAACTTCAAAACAGAAAGTAAAGGAGTGATAATATGCCGCCGTCAAGAAATACAAAACCCGTGCGAAAACCCAAGGACGCGGGCAAGACGATAAAAAGAATTTTAACTTATCTTTTAGACTACAAAATCCACCTTGTATTTGTTGTAATCGGAATAATATTCAGCTCCGTTGCTTCAATTGCAGGTACTTATCTTTTAAAACCGGTTTTAAACAACTTAACAAGTTCGGCAGATATTCCGAAACTTGTAAGAACGCTTATTCTGATGGGCACATTTTACGCTCTCGGAATTATCGGAACGTTTATGTATAACAGGCTGATGCTCACCATTTCGTCGGGCACGCTCGAAAAAATAAGGGTTCAGCTTTTCACGCATATGCAGTCATTGCCGATAAAATATTTCGACACGCATACGCACGGCGAGCTTATGAGCCGTTTTACAAGCGATACCGACACTATGCGCGAAATGTTAAGCCAGAGTATTCCCCAGCTTTTCACGTCGGTAATTTCGGTAATCGGCGTATTTACGGCAATGCTGTTTTTAAGCCCGGTTTTAACGGTTCTCGTCGTTGCAATGCTGTTTTTAATACTTGCAGTAATCAAGAAAATCGGCGCAAAAAGCTCGGTTTATTTTAAAGAACAGCAACGCGCAATCGGCAAGGTTAACGGATATATTGAAGAAATGATTGAGGGTCAGAGAGTTGTAAAGGTTTTCTGCCATGAGGACAAGGTAAAAGGCGATTTTGACGTTATAAACGAAAACCTCTGCAATGCCGCAACAAGCGCAAACACCTGTGCAAACATTCTTATGCCGATTATGGGAAACCTTTCGTATATGCACTATGCAATCACCGCCGCGGCAGGCGCGTTTCTGGTGATAAAAGGCGTTATCGGCGATATCGGAACAATCGCGTCGTTTTTGCAGTTTACGCGTTCGTTCTCACAGCCTATCACGCAGATGTCACAGCAGTTTAACTCGGTTCTTTCCGCACTTGCCGGCGCAGAGAGAATTTTTGAGGTACTGGACGAAAAAAGCGAGGATGACAACGGAAACGTTACTCTCGTTAAGGCTGAAAAGAAAGACGGAAGAATTGTTGAGTCGGATAAATATACAGGAATGTGGGCGTGGAAAATCCCCGAAAAAACGGGCGGATTTTCGTATATCAGGCTTAAAGGCGACGTAAGATTTCACAACGTTACTTTCGGCTACGAGGAAAACAAAACTGTCCTTAACGATGTTTCGCTTTATGCAAAACCGGGACAGAAAATCGCATTTGTCGGCTCGACGGGCGCGGGAAAAACCACAATTACGAACCTTATAAACAGGTTTTACGACGTTCCCGACGGCAAAATCACCTACGACGGAATTAACATCAACAAAATAAAAAAAGCCGATTTGCGCCGTTCGCTCGCGTTTGTTCTTCAGGACACCCACCTTTTTACGGGCACGGTTAAAGAAAACATTCGCTACGGCAATCTTTACGCAACCGACGATGATGTTGTAAACGCGGCAAAGCTTGCAAACGCTCATTCGTTTATAATGCACCTTCCGAAAGGTTATGACACTCACCTTTCGTCGGACGGCGCGAACCTCAGCCAGGGACAGCGTCAGCTTTTGTCAATCGCGCGCGCCGCGGTGGCAAATCCGCCTGTGCTTGTGCTCGACGAGGCGACAAGCTCGATTGATACACGAACCGAAAGCCTTATCGAAAAAGGTATGGACTCGCTTATGCACGGCAGAACGGTGTTTGTAATTGCGCACAGGCTTTCAACGGTCAGAAATTCCGACGCAATTATGGTGCTTGAAAACGGCTCTGTTATAGAACGCGGAAACCACGAAGAGCTTATAGAACAAAAGGGCAAATATTACAGCCTTTATACGGGCGCATTTGAATTATCGTAAATTTTGAAGGGGGACAAAATGGAAAAGACAAAAGTTAAATTTATTAAACTGAACGAAAACGCAGTTGTTCCGACCTACGGCACGCAGTACAGCGCGGGAGCGGATCTTTACGCGTCGGAAGAATGTGAAATCGGCGCGGGCAAAACCGTTATGGTGCACACCGCGCTTGCAATGGAAATTCCTGAGGGTTTCGGCGGATTTGTGTTTGCAAGAAGCGGTCTTGCAACAAAAAGAGGTCTTGCGCCGGCAAACAAGGTCGGCGTTATCGACTCGGATTACCGTGGTGAAATTATGGTTTCGCTCTATAATCAGTCGGGCGAAACACAGGTTGTGGCAAAAGGCGAAAGAATTGCACAGCTTGTTATTATGCCGTATATCGCGGCGGAATTTATCGAGTCCGACGCGCTTTCCGAAACAGTCCGCGGTGAGGGCGGTTTCGGCTCAACGGGAAGAAAATAATAATATACGCAAAAAAAATAAAGGGCTTAAGCCCTTTATTTTTTTAATTTTATTCTTCGTAAAACGCACCGCTGTCGGAAGATGCGGTTTCGGTTGCCGTGCCCTGATACATATTTGTATAACCGCCCGACAAACTTTTATAGAAATTAGCAACTGTAAGGTTCATATAAGGTCCTACATAAATTCCTGCAATGCCGAGCGTTATATAAACCAAAAATAACCACGGTATAAACGAAAGATAAAGCACAAACAAGTCAAATTTATGACCGTGCATCATTCTTTTACTCTGTGTTATCGCGTCAAGCGGTGACATTTCGGGATTTTCCGCAAGTATGTACGGCGCCATTGAATATGAATAACCTTTTATAATTCCCGGAATTACCAGCAAAAGCGACCACAAAGCTATAAATATGCCCATCAGCAAATAAAGCAGAATGGATTTAACGAAATTAACCTTAAATCCGCCGAACACTTTTTCAACCTTTGCCTCTCTGCCCTCAGTCAAGCCGAGATAAATCATCGTCATACCAAGCTCAAACGGCGGTACAACAAGAAGCGATGCAATACCGTACGATAACGCAACGCATACTGCGGTTATAAGTCCCATAATAAGCGTGCACACAAACAGCACACCTATGTTTCCGCGCAGCTGTGACCTTGCATTGCTTTTTAATGTAAATCTGTCCATACACCAAACCACCTTTTTAAATTCTTTTTTTCATTATACATTTTATGCGATAAATTGTCAATTACAAATTTTTTATAAAAAATGTTGTAAAATTTTTCATTTTGTATTACAATATAGTAAGAAAGGACTGATAACTATGGAAAAAACTGTATGGAACACAATCGACCGCGAAAAAGCATATGATTTCGCGTCGGACTACATTACTTTTTTAAATAAATCGAAAACCGAAAGGCTCTGCACCGATTACAGCCTTTATCTTGCGGAGAAAAAAGGTTTTACCGAGCTTGACAACGCAAAAACGTTAAAACCCGGTGACAAGGTTTATGCCGTAAACCGCGGAAAAAGCATTGTTTTTGCGATTATCGGAAAAGACGATATTTTAAACGGAATTAACCTTGTGGCGGCGCATATCGACTCGCCCAGGCTCGATTTAAAACCCAACCCCGTTTATGAGGATTTGGGCATTGCAATGGCAAAAACCCACTACTACGGCGGTATTAAAAAATACCAGTGGACAACCATTCCGCTCTCGCTTATCGGCACGGTTGTAAAAGAAAACGGCGAAATTGTTGAGGTTAACATCGGCGAGGACGATGACGACCCCGTATTCACAATCACCGACCTTCTCCCCCACCTTGCGGCTGACCAGATGTCCAAGAAAATGGGACAGTTTATGTCGGGCGAAGATTTGAACGCGGTTCTCGGCTCGCTCCCGAACGGCGACGAAAAAGACAAGGTGAAAGGTGCAATTCTTGCGCTTTTAAAAGATAAATACGGTATTGACGAAGAAGATTTCATAAGCTCCGAACTTGTGTTTGTGCCGTCGTTCAAGGCAAAAAGCGTAGGTCTTGACTCCTCGTTTGTCGGAAGTTACGGTCAGGACGACAGAGTGTGCGCATACACATCTTTTGAGGCGATTTTGAACATTGAAAATCCCGAAAAAACCTGCGTTTGCTACCTTGCGGACAAAGAGGAAATCGGAAGTATGGGTTCGACGGGAACAAAATCAAGATTTTTGGAAACGTTTGCCGCTCATCTTATAAATTCGGTTAAGGGCGGTTACAACGAGCTTTATTTAAAAGACTGCTTCAGCGCGTCAAAATGCCTTTCTGCGGACGTTACCGCAGGCTACGACCCTAACTACAAGAGCGTTTGCGAAGAGCAAAACAGCGCGTATATGGGCGGCGGTTTGTGCATCTGCAAATACACGGGCGCGCGCGGAAAGAGCGGTACGTCCGACGCAAACGCTGAATTTGTGGGCGAAATAAGAAGAATTTTCAATTCAAACAACGTGAAATGGCAGATTGCCGAGCTTGGCAAGGTTGACCAGGGAGGCGGCGGAACGGTTGCGCAGTACATTGCAAATATGAACATTGAAACGCTTGACTGCGGTGTGCCGATTTTGTCTATGCACTCGCCGTTTGAGCTTGCATCAAAGGCTGATATTTATATGGGTTATCTCGGATATAAAGCGTTTTTGGAAAGCAAGTAAATAAAAAATTACGGTACGCAAAATTTAGCTTTGCGTACCGTTTTTTTATGTATTTTAAAAATTATTCGTTGTAAAAACCTTTGTTATCGTCTATAAGACGGCAAATCGTCTTAACGCTCTCGTGGGTATTAAAGCCGTCGGCAGGAGTGTTTTTGCAGTAGTCAACCATTTTGTCAACCGTTGTGGACGCAACCTGCAAACGTGTGTCGGCAGACGCATAATAAACAAAAATATTGCCGTCGTCGTCAACAATCGCGCCGTTTGAGAATACACAGCCCGAAACGTCGCCCTCGCGCTCTTTTCCTTTGGGTGCTATAAAATATCCGCCGGGGCTGTAAATAACCTTTGTGGGGTCGTCAAGCGCGGTCATAAAGCAATAGAGAACGTATCTTAAACCTGCCGCGTTCATACGCACGCCGTGCGCGATGTGGAGCCAGCCGTCTTTTGTCTTTATAGGCGTTGCGCCTGCGCCGTTTTTAACCTCTTTAACGGTGTGGTAAATTCTTGCGTCGATGATTTTTTCATCTTTAATTTCGGCATTTTCCATACTGTCAACCAGTGCGGCACCGATACCTCCGCCGCTTCCCACGTCGATAAATCCGTCGGACGGACGGGTGTAGAGAAGATATTTTCCGTCGATAAACTCGGGGTGGAGCATAACGTTTCTCTGCTGTGTGGGCGACTTCAAATCGGGAAGTCTTTCCCAGCTTTCAAGGTCTTTTGTGCGGACAATACCGCATTTTGCAACCGCTGAAGATGTATCGTCCACGCTGAAATCTTTTCTTTCACTGCAGAAAAGTCCGTAAATCCAGCCGTCCTCGTGCTTTGTAAGACGCATATCGTAAACATTTGTGTCCATTTCGTCGGTTTCGGGCAGTTTAATGGGTTTTTCTCTGAATTTAAAGCCGTCAATGCCGTTGTCGCTCTCTGCAACCGCGAAATACGATTTTCTGTCGTTGCCCTCAACTCTTGCAACAAGCACATATTTGCCGTCTAAGAAAATTCCGCCTGCGTTGAGAATTGCGTTTACTCTTATTCTTTCAAGAAACATAGGATTTCGCTCGTAGGAATAGTCAAATCTCCAGTTGAGCGGAATGTCCTCGCGCATAAGCGCAGGGTATTCGTAGCGGTTAAAAACGCCGTTTATGCTGAATTTTTTTCTGTTTTTTCTTCCCGTAACCGCTCTGTGGTTTTCGGTTACTTCTTTTATTCTGTTTTCAAAATATTCTCTGCTCATTTTTACCTCCGTAATTCTTATTATACCGCTATTATATCAATCGAAAATAACGTATAATATAACCAAATCAACGAGTTTATTGCAAATATTACGTTTTCCGAAAAAATTTTTTTGCACAAAAAAAGACCGTGCAAATCAAAGCGATATGCACAGTCATTTTTATTATTTTTCAAACATCACACTTTTTTTGCGACAATAATTCTAACTCTTCCGCCTTTCGCCTCTGCCTTGTCGGCATAAACCGAAATGCCCTTGTAGCTTGAAAGATTTTCCGCAACGGTGTCTATCGGCGTGATAAGATATTTATATCCGCTGTTGTCGTAGGTCATTGTGTAAACAATAACGTCGCTTGCAAGCGCGTATTTCGTGTTGCCGACGGTGATGCTCGAACCTGTAAGCTCTCTTACATTTCCCGTGATTGCGTTCATCGACTTAACGTTGTCAACCGTCTGTCCCGAAAGCACAAGCTTTGCGCCCTCGCCTGCCGATACGGGGAGCGAACGTCCCGTATCTGTGTAAGTTGTGCCGTTCGAGTCAAATGTATACTGATAACCGCGGACATCAACCTTGCCGTCAGCGTCTTTTGAGGTTTTAACCTTTGCAGTCACCGCGTAGGTATACATATCACCCGTAACGTCTTTTAGAATCATCTTTTCAATCTCGCCGGCGGCGCTTTTTTCAACATAGACAACATTGCTTGCCGAAAGGTCAACGCCGTCGAGTCTTTGCAGATAAACTTTAGCGTAAAGCGTAGGTTCGTCCTCATATGTTGTGCTTACGTCGAGAATTTGAACATTCTCCGAAACGGCGGTTTTGCCTATTTTCATTTTGCTTGCGTTAACCGTGCCGAGCGCCTCGGAAACCGTAATTCTCGTTGCCTTGCCCTCACCGTTTGCAAATGTCATATTAACCGCTGTGTTTTTAAGCGCCGAATAATTTTTGTCGGTTTTATATTCGTTTTCAACACCGTCGGTGGTAACGATTTTCGCATAAAATGCTGAATAATCGTTGTTGTTGCTGTCTTTGTATATCTTACTGCCCGTTTCGGTGAGGTATCCCACAACGCTCGACGATACACTGCCTGCCGAGATTGCGTCAGCAATTTTTCCGCTTCTGCCGATAAGAACGGTAACTGTATCACCGAATTTAAGCGTTCCCGACGACGAAAGTTTGTTGTATGCGGCCGCGCCCTCAAGTTCATATGTCACGCCCGAAATCTTGACGCTTGTCGGATTGTCGCGCGTGGGCGACGCGTCCTCATAAACGCCGGTAACCTTTTTGGAGTATGCAAGCACCATATTTACGCCCCTGCTGTAATATACAATGTCGTTCGTCTTGATGTCGCCTGACGTGCATTTTACACCGTCGCGCACGATAAACGCGCTTGAAATGTCGCTTACGCCGAGGCTTGACGCCCAGCCCGTATTTGAAACGGTAACGGGACCCCGGAGCGTACCCTCGTTATAGATAAGGTAATCCACCGCGCCGAAATCGTCGTATCGGACGGTTATTTCGTCGCCCATTGCTAGCTTTGCCTTAACCGCCGAAAAACTGCTCTGTTTTCCGCCCTCGTAAACGTCAAGACCGTCTTTGAAGGTGATTTCCTTTATGGTTCCGTTGTCGTGAACCAGCACCTTGTCGTCAAGCACCGAATAAACCGCATACGTTTTTGTGGTATACTCCGTATTCGGCATAAACGCGATAAGCTCGTCGCCGTCTTTTATAATTCCGTCGCCCTTTTTGCCGAGCATATCAAGATTTAAGCTTTTGCCGATTTTATACGTTCCTCCGCTGGTTGCAATTTTGTTCGCGCCGACAGACGAATCCTCTTTCGACGTTGCAACAAGGATAATATCCTCTTTTACCGCGCAGTTGAAAACGCTCATATATTTCTCGGTTGACGAAACGGGAGTCGATTTTGTTTTGCAGTTTAAAAGATTGTAAACCAAAATAACCGCCTCGCGTCTTGTGAGATACGATCCAATCTGCGATTGCATATTGTCAACGAGATTTATATTTTTTGCAATGCCGTAAGGACCGTACGGCCACGACGAGCCGAAATCGGAATTTTCATAGCCGAGAAGCTTTAAAAATACCGTTATTGCCTCCTCAAAAAGCACGTTTTGGTCGGGACGGAAGCTTGCGTCCTCATAGCCGTTGACATACTTGTTTGAAAGTGCAACCTTAACGTAGGGCGCTGCCCAGTGCGTGTACGGAACGTCTTTAAACGGCGAAACCGAAAGCGACGCGGCAACGCTGTTTCTGTGCTCCGACGCGGCAACCGCGATTTTTGAAAATTCCGCCCTTGTCACAAGGTCGTCAAGACGGTAATTTCCGCCGGGGTCGCCGTTTATAATGTTAAAGCTTGAAATAAAGCTTATGTAATTCTCAATATCAGCGTCTGCAAGCTCGCCGTCCGCGAAAACGCAGACCGACGACAAAACAATGCAGAGCGCAAGAATTACCGAAATACTTTTCTTAATCATTTACCTTTCTCCTTCCGAATGGGGTGGTATGTTAGTCGTATCTTAAAGCGTCAATAGGATTGAGCGCCGCGGCCTTTTTCGCCGGGAAATATCCGAACGTTACGCCGATTAGCGCCGAAACCGTGAATGACAAAAGCACCGACGGAATGGACACAACGGGGCTTAAGTCCGGCACAAACCGCAGTGCAAAGCACCCGACCACGCCAAGCAGAATACCGAGTATCCCGCCTATCGAGCTTGTTGTGATAGCCTCAACAACAAACTGGCTCATTATATCCCAAGGCGCCGCGCCGAGCGACTTTCTTATGCCGATTTCGCGCGTTCTTTCGGTTACCGATACAAGCATAATATTCATAATTCCTATACCGCCGACCAAAAGCGATACGCCTGCAACACACGCGCCCATAAGGCTCATTTTGCTTGTCATATCGTTGATTGTGTCAACAAGGCTTGACATATTCATAACGTTGTATGCGTCGCTGTCGTTGAATATTTTGTAAAGATAACTTTCTATTGCCGCCTGTGCCTCGGTTGCAACGTCTTTATTCGCCGCGCAGAAGGTGTATGCGCTTATTGCAAACGTGCCCGAAAGCTTCTGCGCTATGGTGTACGGAATAATTATCGCGTCGTCGTCCGACGACTCGGTGCTGTCCGCCTGCTCCTCCATAACGCCGACAATTTTAAAATTACGTCCGTTTATTTTAATTTCGTTGCCTATTGCATTTTCCGCCGTGCCGTACAGACTGTTTGCGACATATGTGCCGACAACGCAGTTTAAAAGGCGGTCGTGACAGTCGAGATACTGCAAATCTCTGCCGTATTCGGCTTTTTTGTTGGCAATGGCGGAATAGTTTTCGTTTACGCCGGTAACCGAGGTTGTATCAAGATTTTCCGAACCCGATTTCACCACTGCGCCCGAAATGCTTATCGACGGCGTCATACCCGACAAAAGCGCCGGATTTTCGTCCACAAGATTTTGCATATCGTCTATATCAATGCTCCTGTTTCCGCCTCGTCCGCGCACCGAAACGATAATGTTCGTCGCGCCCATACTTTCAAATTCGTCCATAACCATCTGCGTCATACCGTTGATTACGCCGACGATTATTATAACCGCGCCGACGCCGATGATTATGCCGAGCATTGTAAGAAAGGAGCGCATTTTACTGCCCATAAGGCTTTTTACAGCCAGTGTCAGCGATTGTTTGATACTCAAACCGCATCAGCTCCTTTGCTTAATTTTTCCTTTTCAAGTTTCATTTCCGCAACAATATCCTCATTGACAACATCGGATATAATTTTGCCGTCCTGAATACGCACGGTGCGCTTTGTTTGCGCCGCAATGGAGTTATCGTGCGTGATAAGCACGATTGTTGTGCCCTCAAGATTGAGCTTTTTCAACAGCGCAAGGACGTCTTTGCCCGTTTTGGAGTCCAGCGCGCCGGTAGGCTCGTCGGCAAGAATTACCGGCGGACTGCCCGCAAGCGCACGCGCTATGGAAACCCTCTGCTGCTGACCTCCCGAAAGCTGTGACGGAAACTTTGTGAGTCTGTCGCCCAAGCCAACCCTTTCGAGCGCCGCTTTTGCAAGCTCACGCCTTTTGGACGGCGCCATTCTGCGGTATATCAGCGGAAGTTCGACGTTTTCTATAAGATTAAGCTTAGGAATAAGATTATACTGCTGAAAGACAAATCCCAATTCCTTGTTGCGTATGTAAGCAAGCTCTTTTTCGCTCATTTTACTTACGTCGTTTCCGTGGAGATAATATTCTCCTCTCGTCGGAATGTCAAGACAGCCGATAATGTTCATACAAGTTGATTTGCCCGAGCCTGACGAGCCGACGATAGAGGTAAACTCTCCCTGACCGACAAACAGCGAAACGTCGTCCAAGGCGCGTATTTCGCTGTCGCCGTCGGAGTATATTTTAAAAACGTGTTTTAATTCAATCATACGCCTCTCCCTTATGACATTATTTTGATGTTAGAACCTCTGATACTTAGCCTCTGGGACCGTCGCCGTTGCCTCCGCCTCCGGGACCGCCGTTACCGCCGCCCGAGGGAGGTCCGCCCTGGGTACCGCCGCCTCCGCCCATCATCATTCCGAAGCCGGAAGATACGGTTACATCGGGAAGAACTACCGTGTCGCCCTCGTTAAGACCTGCCTTGATTTCGACGTAATCGTCGTCGGTAAGTCCCGTTTCAACGAATACTGCCTTGTATCCGTCGGGAATATCAAGATTTTTGAGGAACGGATTGCCGCTGTTTGACGACTGCTGATTTTTGCCGTTGCCCTTACTGTCCGATTTTGTGCCGTTTGTGCCGTTTGCACCGGGTGCGCCCGACGGCATTTTCTGCTCAACGCCGTCCGAATCGGTTTTTGCTATAACAACGTTTCCGCGTCGGAGTGCCGAAACAGGTATTCTCAAAACATTTTCAACCTTTTCTATAACAATGCTTGCGCTTACATTCATACCGGGGATAAGCTTATCTTTGTTGTCGCTGTTTACGATAACCGTAACAGGATAGGTTGTTACACCCTGCGAGCTTGTGCCGACAACGCTTACTTTGTCGACAATGCCCGAAAATTCTTCGCCCTCGTATGCGTCGGCGGTAATTGAAACCTCCTGACCGACCTTAATATTCGCAATATCAAGTTCGTCTATGTTCATATCAAATGTGAGAATTGACAAATCCGAAATAATTGCAAGCGGTTTTGTGCTCGACGAGGAATTGTTGTCGATTTTCTCGCCCTGCTTGTAGTTTTTCTGAACGATTTTGCCGTCTATCGGCGCTTTGATGCTGTAATCCTCCAAATCGTCATACAGGCTCTTGAGATTTTCTCTTGCGTCGCTCAAACTGTTTTTCGCGTTTTTAACGCTCGAATATGAATTGTCGTAATCAATTCTGAAGATAACGTCGCCCTTGTTTACACGGTCGCCGACCTTGTAATTAAGCGCGTAAACGTCGCCCGTAAGGTTTGCGGTAACAGTCTGCTCTGCCGAACTTTTGAACGTTCCCGAATCATTGCACGCAATGTTGCCGACCATTGCCGTAGCTTTGTCGCCGTCCTTTATCGCGCCGGGGTTGTCAACGCTGATTTCAACGTATTTTACAAGCGAACCCTCGTCCGAAACGGTTGTGCCCGATCCGATATGTGTAACCGTGCCGTTTACCGTGGAGTACGAGTTTTCAAGATTTACCTTTGCGCCCTCGCCCGTGCGGAGCTTTTCCGCGTCCTCTGCGATAAACGTAATGGTAAGCTTCATTTTTGAATTATCTTTAATCGTCGCAACCTGCGTTCCTCCGTTAACCTTGTCGCCCTCTTCAACGCTTAGCGACGTGATAACGCCCGACGTCGGTGCGGTAACGGTCATATCCTTGTTTGTATCGTTGTATTTTTTAACCGCGTCCTCGTAGTTTGTTTCAGCGTTTGAAATGGACAAATTCGCCCTGTCTATGCTGGACTGCATATCGCTGGAGTCGATAACGTAAAGAACCTGGTCTTTTTTAACCTCGTCGCCCTCCTCAAAGTTGCACTGAACGATTTCGCCTTTAATGCCGACGCTTGTAACCTCGTACTGGTCGATTGCCTCAATGGTGCCCGAACCCTCGATAATCTTGGTAACGTCGCCTTTTGAAACCGTGTCGGTGTTAAGTTCGCTTTTGTCGGATTTCTTTCCGCACCCTCTGAAAAGCGTTATTATAAGCACCAGTGCCACAAGCACCGCGGTTATTGATATAAGCTTTTTCCTGTTTTTCTTCTGAAACAAATTTTTTGCTCCGTCTTTTGCTTTTGAGGCGATTTCGGATACCGCCTCTTTCGGAGCTTTTTTTACCTTTGCTTCGTCTGCCATTTTTCTACCCCTTTCCTTTAGCCGAAATTATGATGTGCTACATTTTAAACCAAAAATCGCTGCCGTGTCCGACCTCGCTTTTCACACCGTATTCCGCGCCGTGCAGAATGAGAATGTTTTTAACTATGGAAAGTCCTATTCCCGTGCCGTTTACACCGCGTTTATGGTTTTTTCCCGTTTTGTAGTATCTGTCCCAAACCTTATCTATTTTATCGGGCGCAATGCCGGCTCCGGTGTCGATAACCTCGAAAAGCACTTTTCCGCCCGTTTGTGTAATTCTTATTTTCACCGTTTTGTCGTCGCCGGTGTAATTTACGGCGTTGTTCAAAAGATTGTATACCACCTGATAAATTTTTGAGTAATCGGCAAAAATCACACAGTCCGGCTCAATTTCGGTGATAAACTCATAGCCTTCGTTTTGCTCCAGCACCGCAAAATTTTTAAGCACCGAGTTTACAATTTCCTTTAAATCGACCTTTTCGCGCTCAAGCGTGTCGATATTCGCCTCCATTTTGGACAAATCCAGAATATCGCCCACGAGATATGTAAGACGGTCGGTTTCGTCTATAATAACGCTCAAATGTTCGTTCCGTTTTTCCTTGTTTTCGCCCGACAAATCGCGCACCATTTCGGCATACGACTTTATGATTGTCAGCGGTGTTTTAAGGTCGTGCGACACATTCGACAAAAGGTCGCGCCGAAGTTCATCGGTCTTTTTAAGCTCCGACGACGCAAAGTTAAGCGTGTCTGCCAAATCCTCTATTTCCCTAAATCCTCCGCCGTCAAAATGCGCGTCGTAGTTGCCCGCGGCAAGCTCGTTTGCCGTTTCTGTGATTTTCACAATCGGCTGTGTAAACCGCTTTGCGGTAAAATACGAAAGTACCAGTGCGATTGCAAGTGACAGAACAGAAACAATGAAAAACTGCGTCCGCAGAATTTTCGCGGTGGAATTGAGCGCCAAAAGCGGTGACTTCATATAAAGATAAAATTCATTGCCGTCGGCGTCATATATTTTCGTCGCATATGACGCAACATTCATTTTAAAATTTTGTTCGGTGTGGCGGTAAATTGCCTCTTCCCTGTTTTCCAAGACTTTGTAAACTTCGTTTTTTTCGCTGTCGTTTATCCATTCGGGACGCGGATGCTTGCGCGTTGAAAGCACATTTCCGTCTCTGTCGAACGCATAAATTGAAATACCCTGTTCAAACGACTTTCTTTCTATGTATTCGGCAATATGCTCCGACGAAAGCGTTTTGCACGAAACCTTAATTTCGTTTCCGCTCTCGCGCATTTCCCTGCCCTTCATAGTTTTGTAGAACGTACCGAAAAGTATAATCTGAAGTATCCACAAAAGACAAAGAATAAGCATTGTGAATACCGCGAAGTATTTCCACATTCTTATTTTTATGCTCTGCTCGTTTTTTCCGGATTGCGTCATTTTTTAAATTCTCCCCCTTCCTGCGGTTCAAATTTATATCCAAGGCTTCTTAACGTAACAATATAGTCGCGGTATTTTCCGAGACGGCTGCGAAGCATTTTGATGTGAGTGTCAACAGTTCGGTCATCGCCGTAAAAATCATATCCCCAGACGTCACACAAAAGTTTTTCGCGCGAGAGGGCTATATTTTTGTTTTTCGCAAAATAGAAAAGCAAGTCGTATTCTTTCGGCGTAAGGTCAACTCTCACGCCGTCCACAAAAACGTTCCGCGCAGGTATGTCGATAACAAGTCCGCCGTATTCGAGAAGGTCTTTTTTCTCCTCGGCTTTGTTGTTGCGCGAGATAATAACGTTAAGACGAGCCATAAGCTCTTTGGGCGAAAACGGCTTTACAACGTAGTCGTCTATGCCTATTTCAAAGCCGAAAAGTTTGTCGTATTCCTCACCGCGCGCAGAAAGCATTAAAACAGGAATATCCTTAAGCTTTTTGATTTCCTTGCACGCCGAAAAACCGTCAAGTTTTGGCATCATAACATCGAGCACAACGGCGTCAAAATCGTTTTGACGGCACATTTCAACCGCTTCCATACCGTTTTCCGCCTCGGCAACTTCATATCCCTCAAACTGCGCGTATTCTTTAATAACTTCTCTGATTTTTTCTTCATCGTCCGCAACGAGAATTCTTTTCATTTTGTTCACCGCCTTTCGGTAATTGCGCCTGATTTTTAAAACCAAGTCTGCATTTTTCCAAGCGTTATGATAATACACTTTTGTGATAAAAACGTGATAAAATTAAAAAAAATTGGCAAAGAACTCTTTTGCCAATTTCCTTTAAATCGCTTTTTAATAATAAAAAATACAATATCTGTTTTGAAAAACAAAACATTATTTGTCCATACCAAATCTCTTTCTGAACTTTTCAACACGTCCGCCGGTGTCAACCAACTTCTGTTTTCCGGTATAGAAAGGATGACATTTCGAGCAAATTTCAACATTGATTTTTTCTCTTGTAGAACGTGTTTCGAACGTTTCGCCGCAAGCACATTTTACAACAGCGGTTTTATATTCGGGATGAATTCCTTCCTTCATTTGTTTCACCTCTTTCATACATTTACAAATAAGCAATAATTAGTATATCACAAACTTTTTAAAAAAGCAAGCATTATTTTTAAAATATCGCTATTTTTTTAAAAATCTCTTTATAATATAGTCGTGCGCGGTGTTTTCGAGCGCTGAATCTATATCGGAAAGCACAAATGACGCATCTTTTTTCGTCACCGCATTTTCTATGATTTTGTCGGCAAGCACTGGATTTTTCGGAAGAAGAGGTCCGTGCAGATACGTTGCGACAACGTTTTTGTAAACAACGCCCTCATATCCCGACTCTCCGTCGTTGCCGTGTCCGTACAAAACCTTGCCGAGCGGTTTGTGCGAATTTATGAAGGTTCGTCCGCCGTGATTTTCAAAGCCTACAACCGTCGTGCCGATGTAGTCACTGTCGAGAACTATGTTTCCTATTAGGCGCGGACTGCCCTGGACGGTGTAAATATCAAGAATTTTAAGTCCTTCTATTTTTTCGTTTTCAAGCTGATAGTAATGCCCCAAAAGCTGATACCCTCCGCACACCGCCGCAAGCGTACCGCCGTTTTCGACATACTGCGTGATGTCGCTTTTTATGGTGAGGAGTTTTTTGCACACCAAAAGCTGTTCTCTGTCCGAGCCGCCGCCGATAAACACAATGTCAAGGTCGGCAAAATTTATATCGTCGTCTATGCCGTACGACTTTACTTCGGTTTCAATTCCGCGCGCCTGCATACGTCTTGTCAGTGCCGCAATGTTACCTCTGTCGCCGTATAAATTTAAAAGGTCGGGAAAAAGGTGTCCTATCGTGATTTTCATTTTTTCTCCCCCTTTTCAAGCTTTAAAAGATTTGTCTGCGTGGAAAAGAGCGCGGTGTAGTTTACAAGAACGTAAAGCGTTCTTTTGCTTCTGCCGATTATTTCGGCAAGATTGCCGATGTTGTTTTCCAAAACGTCAAAATCTTTCAAACCGGCATATTTAAAGCGCACCGCAACGTCGTCGCGCCTTATTCCGCCGGCGGTGAGGCTTTTTATGCTCGACTTTGCCATAAGCTCAAAATCAACATCCCAAATCCACGATATGTCGCGTCCGTCCTGAGCGTTGTCGTTGATTACCACAAAAACATCTTTTTCCTCGGTATCGGCATTGAGTGTGGCAATCGCCTGATTAAATCCCGCGGGATTTTTTGACAAATTCAGTATTACCTTTTTACCGCCGATATTAAAACTCTCCATTCTGCCGATTTGCGGTTTGTATTCCGCAAGCGTTTTGCCGATGTTGCCAAACCCGAGATTGAGCGACGCAAACGCGGAAAAGGCGGCAAGAATATTGTAAATGTTGTAAAATCCCTTGTAATCCACCGAAACAGGCAAAATTTTTCCGCCGAAATTTATATCAAATTTCATTATGCCGTCAAGGTCAACGTTTTTCGCGCTGTAATCAAGCTTCGGACGTTTAAATCCGCACTTTTCGCAGTAATAATCGCCAAGCTGGCTGTAGTGATAGTAGTTATATTTAAGTTCCTCACCGCATACAAGGCAAAATCTGCCCTCTTTTATTTCGTTTGTTTCGATGTTTGTTTTTTCGTCAACACCGTAGTAAACCGCGTTGTATTTTGTGCCGAAATAAGTGCACAGAGGGTCGTCGCCGTTGAGAATTAAATTAACCTTGCCGAGCTTGTCAAACGCCTCGGTGAGAAGTTTTATCGTTATGTCAATCTCGCCGTAGCGGTCAAGCTGGTCGCGGAAAAGATTTGTTATAACAATCTTGTCGGGCTTTACATACGGCACAATGCGCCTGATGCTCGCCTCGTCGCACTCGATAACCGCGTAGTCGGCATTGATTTTGCCGAAAATATTCGCGCTTTCGACAAAAGCACAGCACACACCGGGGAGCATATTTGCGCCGACGTTGTTGCACACAACCTTTTTGCCCTCGTTTTTAATCATAGAGTATAAAAGGTTGCTTGTGGTGGTTTTTCCGTTTGTTCCGCAGATGAAAATTATTTCTTTTTTAATCTGCTTTGACAAATACGAAAGAATATCGGGACATATTTTAAGCGCAATTCCGCCGGGAGTTGACGAGCCTTTTTTGCCCATCAGCCTGCCGAGAATTATCGACGCTTTTGAAACTGTAATTGCTAAAATCCGCCTTAAAAACATTTCATCACCTGATAAAAAATTTTTTAAAAATGTATAAACCGAAAAAATTCGGGGATAAATAGAATTGACCTCACAAATATTTTAAGTGCGCCAAGCCTTGCGGTTTGACGTACTTAAAACCCCCTTTACTTGAGCAACGGCTTGATTGGTTTTAAGTCGTTGCTTTTTTATATGTCAAGTTTTAAGTCACTGTCGTCAAAAATTTTGAAATGTTTGAAAATTTTCGCGATTATGTACGTAAGAACCGCCGGGAGAACAATGCACAGGAGCAAAACAACCAAAATGTCGTTTAAGCCGACGCCCGTTTTGCTTAACACTCCGATAGGTCCGACAAGACCGCACGTTCCCATTCCCGACGCGATTGCAACGGGATTTTCCATTTTGAACACCGCCGCCGAGAGAGCGCCCGTTATAAGCGAGCATATCGTGGGCGGAAGCCAGATTACGGGTTTTTTGACGATATTGCCCATTTGGAGCATACTCGTTCCGAGCCCCTGTGCGATAACACCGCTCCATTTGTTTGCGGCAAAGCTCATCACTGCAAAACCGACCATCTGCGCACAGCAGCCTGCCGTTGCCGCACCGCCTGCAATACCCGTAAGCGCGAGCGACGCACATATTGCCGCTGACGATATGGGAAGCGTTAAGCAAATTCCTACAACCGCCGAAACGAGAGCGCCCATAAGCACAGGCTTTAATTCAACAAACATCATTATAAGACTGCCGAGATATTTCATAACAGCGCTTATTCCGGGACCCACAAGCATAGATACACCCACGCCGACTGCGATTGTGACAGTCGGAGTAACTATTATATCCACTTTTGTTTCCTTATAAACAAGCTTGCCGAATTCCGCGGCGATAACTGCGGCGATAAACGTTCCGAAAGGTCCGCCGAGCGCCGACGACGCACAGCCCACCGCACAAAGCGAAAACAAAACAAGTCCCTGTGCGCCCAGCGCTGTTCCTATTGCCATTGCCATTGACGGACCCTGCGCGAGGTTGCAGTAATTCTGCATTTGCTTTAAAAATCCGCTTACCGGCTCATACGAAACATAGTCGGCGATTGTGCCGAAAATTGTGCCGATTAGAAGCGACGCGAAAAGTCCGAGAGCCATTGCGCCGAGCGCGTCGATAAAATATACCTTTGCACTGAGTGATATTCCCTTACGTTTAAGAAACTGCATTTTATATACCGTCCTTTACACATATTACCTTTTAGTATATATCAATCTCAAAAATATTTCAACGTTTTTTGCAAAATTAAGCATATTTTGTAGTTTTTCACAATATATGTGGTATGAGGTGATGAAAATGAGTGCAAGTAAGTTAAGATACTCGAGCCGAAACGAAAAAACGGACAGCGCAAAAGGTCACGGTTTTGCAAAAAAGTTTGCGTTTCAGACTGTTGCAAGCGTGTGCATACTCGGCGCGTCGGTTTTTGCGTGCAATTCAAATTTTCCTTATTCCGAAAATTTTAAAACTTACATAAAACGTTCGCTGAACGTTTCCACCGATATAAGCAAGGTAAAGTCCGCCGCGTCGTTCGCCATTAAAAAAAGCGGTCTTGACAGCATTGAGGTTATTAAAAACATTGACGACCGTTTAAACGAGGGAAATGTTCAAAATCCCGAAATTCCAAGCGAGTCGGACGCCGAGGCGGCAAGCGAAAACATCGAGCCGCCGTCCGAAACCGCACCTGAAATTGAAACGGCGCAAAATATACCTGCGGAAACAAAGTCTCAAACAAATCCCGACGCAATGCCGGCTTTTAGAAATCCGACCGAGGGAAAGATTTCGTCGGTGTTCGGCGGGCGCGTTCACCCCGTAACCGGCGCTGACGGCAACTTTCACACAGGCATTGACATTGCAGGCGTTATGAACCAGACGGTAATATCCGCCGCCGAGGGAAAGGTTATAAAAACGGGCGAGGACAACGCAAACGGGAAATATGTGATAGTGGAGCACACGGGCGGTTACACCACCGCGTATGCGCACCTAAACAAGATCTGCGTCACCGAGGGCGAATACGTAGACAACAACACAAAAATCGGTCAGATGGGCGAAAGCGGAATTGCAACGGGAGTGCATCTTCATTTTGAAATCAAGAAAAACGGCGAACGGCTCAATCCCGAAAATTTTGTGCTTTATAAGCACAAATAATTTTTATAAATCATTGTAAAAGCGGTGAGTGTTTTCAGCAAAATATCGGTAAGCGGTTACTTTTTTGCCGTGCTGTTGATTTTTACGGCGGCAGGGCGTCTGAAAGAATACGCCGTAATCTTTGCCGCGGCGCTTCTTCACGAGAGTGCGCACATAGCGGTGATGAGAATTTTAAAAATAAAATGCGAAAAAATCAAAATTATGCCGTACGGACTCATAATAAAAAGCGAAATGACAAAAAATCCGAATAAGGAAATTATCGTTTCGGCTATGGGTCCTGCGGCAAATTTTTTTGCATTTTTAATATGTATAAATTTTAAAAATTTAACGTTTTTCGCGCTGTGCAATTTTGCACTTTTCCTTTTAAACCTCGCCCCGGCACTTCCGCTCGACGGCGCGGTGATTATAAAAGCCTTTCTTGCATACGCGAAAGGTTATTTGATTTCGTACAAAATTATGCTGACAGTTACAAAAATCACCGCCGTAATAACCGTCATATTTGGTATGATTTTCTTAATTATTACCAAATATAACATTTCCTTATTGATTATCGGTATGTTTTTGTTGTATAATATAAAGAATGAAAAAGAAAATTTAATTCTTTTAAAGAAAAAGCTTTTGTGCCGCGATTTTTTAAACGGTGCAAAATGTTTGAAAATAAAGCATATCGGCGTTGCAAAGGACGTGTGCGCGCTTACGCTTTTAAGCTCGTACACACCGCAGTGCGCGCTCATTGTTTCGGTTTTCGACGAAAAATTTAAAATTATCGGCACGCTTTCGCAGGCGGAAATTTCGGACGGAATTTTAAAATACGGCGCGCGCGTTAAAACGGGTATGCTTTTGAGAGAGGATAAAACCAATGAAAAACAAGCTTAAAAAAATACTGCCGTCGGTGGAAAAGCCGACGCGGTACATCGGAACGGAATTTAACAGCGTTCACAAAGATTTGAACGGCATAAACATACGTTTTGCGTTTTGCTTTCCCGACGTTTACGAGGTCGGAATGAGCCATCTCGGAATGAAAATTCTGTATCATCTTTTAAACTCGGTTGACGATATTTACTGTGAGCGCGTGTTTGCGCCGTGGGTTGATATGGAGGAAAAAATGCGTGAAAACGATATTCCGCTTTTTTCGCTCGAAACAATGTCGCCCGTGTCGGATTTTGATTTCATAGGCTTTACGCTCCAGTATGAAATGAGCTATTCAAACATTGTCAATATGTTAAAGCTTGCAAACGTTGCGCCCAAATCCTGCGACAGAAAAGATGGCGACCCGTTTGTGTGTTTCGGCGGACCGTGCGCTTATTCGTCCGAGGCAATCGCCGATTTTGCCGATTTTTATATGCTCGGCGAGGGCGAAGAAGTTATGATTGAAGTTATGAACGCATACCGCGAATGGAAAAAAAGAGGCGGTACGCGCTTTGAATTTTTAAAGGAAATTTCGCAAATCGGCGGAATTTACGTTCCGTCGTTTTATGAAATTTCATACAATGACGACGGCACGGTTAAGGCGATTGACACAAAATACGATTTTGTGCCCAAAACAGTGAAAAAACGAATTATCGCCGATATGGACAAGGTGTTTTATCCCGACAGGATTATAGTTCCGTTCGGCGAAATTGTGCACGACAGAATTATGCTCGAAATGTTCAGAGGGTGCATAAGAGGGTGCAGATTTTGCCAGGCAGGTATGATTTACCGTCCCGTCAGAGAAAAATCGAAAGAAACACTCTTAAAACAAGCCGAAGCGCTTTTGAAAAACACGGGATATGAAGAAATTTCGCTCTCGTCGTTAAGCACAAGCGACTACCGCGATTTGAAAGACTTCACAACCGAACTGATAAAACTCACCGAGAAAAACAAGGTCAACCTCTCGCTCCCGTCATTAAGGCTCGATTCGTTTTCGTTCGACCTTATGGAAAAGGTGCAGAAAGTACGCAAAAGTTCGCTCACATTCGCGCCCGAGGCAGGCAGTCAGCGTATGCGCGACGTTATAAACAAGGGCATATGCGAAGAAGATTTACTCTCCGCGGCAAAAATGGCATTTGAGGGCGGATATACGAGCGTAAAGCTTTATTTTATGCTCGGACTTCCCTACGAAACGATAGAGGACGTTTGCGAAATAGCAACGCTCGGAAACAAGGTTCTGGGCGAATATTTCTCGATAGAAAAAGAAAAACGTCCGAAAGGTCTGCGCCTTTCGATAAGCGTTTCAAGCTTTGTACCCAAAGCGTTTACGCCGTTTCAGTGGGTAAGGCAGAACACGCTTGACGAAATAAAAGAAAAACAGGCGGAGCTTAAAAAATGTATGCCGAAAAGGATTAACTTTGCATATCACGCCGCGCCCGTGAGCGTGCTTGAGGGTGTGTTTGCGCGCGGTGACAGACGTCTTTCCGAGGTTATTTTAAAAGCGGTTGAAAAAGGCGTTAAATTCGACGGCTGGGACGAGCATTTCAGATACGATTTATGGAACGAAGCATTTGAAGAATGCGGTCTTGACCCGAAATTCTACGTCCGCGACAGGGAATTTGACGAAATTCTGCCGTGGGATATGATTGACGTGGGTGTGACCAAGAAATTTTTGATAAACGAGGCAAAAAGGGCAAAAGAGGGCATTGTAACCCCCAACTGCCGTGCAAAATGCGCAGGGTGCGGAGCTTTATCTTTCGGAAGAGGTGTGTGCTTTGAATAAATACAGGCTTAAATACAGAAAAACCGACGATGCAAGATTTATTTCGCATCTCGACTTTGTAAGGACGATAACGCGCACGTTCAGGCGCGCAAATCTTCCAGTAAAATATTCCCAAGGGTTTAATCCGCATATGATTATGACTGTTGCGCTCCCTATTTCTGTTGGTGTTATAAGCGACGCGGAATATATGGAAATTGAATTTACCGAAGATGTGCCGTGCGGTGAAATTGTGTCGCGTTTAAACGAAAACATTCCGCTCGGGCTAATCATCACCGACGCGCGAAAGGTATCCGAAACCGACACACCGCTCAGCAAAATCGCATATGCAAAATATCTTGTAAACGTTGAACACCGCGGAAACTGTGATATAGAGAAAATTATGCAGAACGAAACTCTTGAAGTTGACAAAAAAACGAAAAAAGGCATAACTCTTACAAATATCAAGCCTATGATTTCGTCTGTCGGTTTAATAAGCGACAATGACGGCAATGCTGAATATGAAATGGTTTTGTCGGCAGGAAACGTGCAGAATTTGAAGCCCGAAACGGTGATTTCAGCTTTTGAAAAATACTCGGATGGCTACAAAGCTGATTTTATAAGCATTACGCGCACGGAAATGTATTTTGACGGGTTTAAGTCCGTTATGTAAGGAGCGTTATAATGAATAACGAATACGAAAAACTAAAAGAGCTTTTAAACAAATACAGCTATGAATACTACGTTTTGGACGAGCCGTCGGTGACCGATTACGAATACGATATGCTCCTTCGAAAGCTTATTAAAATGGAGGAGGAAAACCCCGCGATAATTGCGCCCGACTCACCGTCGCAAAAGGTCGGCGGAAAAATTTTAAAAGGCTTTGAAAGCGTTGTTCACGCGGTTAAAATGCAAAGCTTGCAGGACGCGTTCAGCGAAGATGAAATCCGCGATTTTGACAAACGCGTAAAGGCGGTTTGTCCCAATGCCGAATACACCGTTGAACCTAAAATCGACGGACTTTCGGTGTCGCTCGAATACGAAAATTCGCTTTTGGTGCGCGGTTCGACGCGCGGTGACGGACAGGTTGGCGAGGACGTTACAAACAACCTCAAAACGGTAAAATCAATTCCGTTAAAAACCAACGTTCCCGTTGAACGTCTTGAAGTGCGCGGTGAGGTGTTTATGCCTAAAAAAAGCTTTGAAAAGCTTAATTTCGAGCGCGAGGAAAACGGCGAAACCACCTTTGCAAATCCGCGCAACGCCGCGGCAGGTTCGCTCCGTCAGCTCGATTCGTCCGTGGCGGCAAAGCGTAATCTTGACATATTTATTTTTAACGTTCAGTCGGTTACGGGAATTGAATTTAAAACACATCTCGAAAGCCTTGAATTTTTGAAAAAGGCAGGGTTTAAGGTTATCGACGACACGGAGGCATTTTCGTCAATCGGCGGCGCGCTCGAAAAAATCGCGGAAATCGGAAACACGCGCAAAGGGTATTACTACGATACCGACGGCGCGGTTATAAAGGTAAATTCTCTCTCCGACCGCGAGATTTTGGGCGAAACTGCAAAGGTTCCGCGCTGGGCGATAGCGTTTAAATATCCTGCCGAGCAAAAAGAAACAACAATAAAAAATATTTTTATAAACGTCGGAAGAACTGGCGTTCTCACCCCCACAGCGGAGTTTGAAACGGTAACTCTTGCCGGCACGCGCGTGAGCCGTGCAACGCTCCACAACCTTGATTATATACGTCAGAAAGACATAAAAATCGGCGACCGCGTGCTCATTCAAAAAGCCGGCGACATAATCCCCGAAGTGGTAAAATCGCTCACCGAAAAGCGCACGGGAGAAGAAACCGACTTTGATATGCCGAAAAACTGCCCCGTATGCGGTGCGCCCGTGCACCGTGAGGCCGGCGAGGCGGCATACAGATGCACAAATTTTGCGTGCAGTGCACAGGCGGTGCGAAACATCATTCATTTTGTGTCGCGCAACGCTATGGACATTGAGGGAATGGGGCCGTCGGTTGTGCAAAAACTCATTGACGAGCATCTTATAGAAAACAGCGCCGACATTTATTCCATAAAAAAAGACGACCTTGTAAACATTGACAAGCTGGGCGAAAAATCGGCGCAAAACCTTATAAACGCAATCGAAAATTCAAAGAAAAACTGCCTTTCGCGCCTTTTGTTCGGGCTTGGCATACGCCATATCGGGCAGAGCGCGGCGCGCGAAATTGCAAAGCATTTTAAAAATATCGACGCGCTTATTTCCGCGTCAGCAGAGGAAATTGCCGAGATTGACGACATCGGTATGATTATGGCAAATTCGGTGCGCGAATTTTTCGACGAGGAGCGCAACATTAAGATTATTGATGAATTTAAGGCACAAAGCGTTAACACCGAATATATCGACGAGGGCGCAAACTTTGACAACCGATTTGAGGGCAAAACCTTTGTTGTGACGGGTACGCTCGAAACGCTCAAACGTGCCGAGGCGGAAGCGCTCATCGAAAACTACGGCGGTAAAGCGTCAAAATCGGTATCGAAAAACACCGACTACGTTTTAGCCGGCGAGAGCGCGGGCAGTAAGCTTGACAAGGCGCAAAGTCTTGGAATTACGGTGATTGACGAAACCGAATTTTTAAAAATGGTTGAAAATTAGAAAAAAATGTTGTATAATAAAAAATCAGGAAAATTTTTTTCAGGGGAGTTGAAAATATGAAAATTTCAAAGGACGAGGTTTTGCACGTTGCGTTTCTTTCGCGTTTAAAACTTAACGATGACGAAATCGAAAACCTCAATATGGAGGGCGTTATCGACTTTGCGAACAAGTTAAACGAGCTTGACACCGAAAATATCGCGCCGACAAACCATATTCTTGACATAAAAAACGTGTTCCGCGAGGACAAAATCGAAAAATCGTTTGACCGTGACGAAATTCTTAAAAACGCACCGCAGAAACAGCGCGGATGCGTGGTTGTACCGCAGACGGTTGAGGAATAATTACAAGAGGAAGTGACAAAAAGATGAATTTGTATGAATTAAGCGTTGAAAAAGCCTCAAAAATGCTTAAAGATAAAGAAATTTCAAGCGTTGAGCTGACAAATGCCCTGCTTGACAGAATTGATGAAAAAGACAAAAGCATAGAAGGATACATCACCGTTGCAAAAGAGAGCGCATTAAACAGTGCAATGCTTGCCGACGAAAAAATCAAAAACGGCGAAATTTCGCCTCTTACGGGCGTTTGCGCGTCGGTTAAAGACAACATCTGCACCGACAAAATTCTCACCACCTGTGCGTCGAAAATGCTTTACAATTTCGTTCCGCCATATGACGCAACGGTTGTTAAAAATCTTAAAGCGCAAAACAGCGTTATCATAGGAAAAACAAATATGGACGAGTTTGCTATGGGTTCGTCCACCGAAACGTCTTATTTCAAAACGACTAAAAATCCGCACGATTTAGCTAAAGTTCCGGGCGGTTCATCGGGCGGAAGCGCGGCGGTTGTTGCGGCGGACGAGGCAATTTTTGCGCTCGGCTCGGACACGGGCGGTTCAATCCGTCAGCCGTCCGCATTCTGCGGTGTTGTCGGATTAAAGCCGACATACGGACTTGTTTCGCGTTTCGGTCTTGTTGCTTTTGCGTCGTCGCTCGACCAAATCGGACCCATCACCAAAAACGTTACCGACAGCGCGGTTGTTTTAAACGCGATTGCAGGCTATGACAAAATGGACTCCACCTCTGCCGATGAGAAAACGGACGACTATACAAAATCGCTCGGCGAAAGCGTGAAAGGTCTTAAAATCGGTATTCCGAAAGAATACATCGGTGAGGGCATACAGAAAGAAGTTAAAGACGCAATTATGAGCGCGGCAAAGGTTTATGAAAGTTTGGGCGCTGAAATTTTTGAATTTTCACTGCCTATGACAAAATACGCGCTCCCGGCATACTACATTATGTCGTCTGCCGAGGCAAGCTCAAACCTCGCGCGTTTCGACGGCGTAAAATACGGCTACCGTGCGGAAAACTACACCGACCTTACCGATATGTATTTGAAAACCCGCTCCGAGGGCTTCGGCAGTGAGGTTAAAAGGCGCATTATGCTCGGCACATATGCACTCAGTGCAGGTTACTACGACGCTTATTACAAAAAGGCTCAGCAGGCAAGAACGCTTATCAGAAATTCGTTTGCCGAGGCGTTTGACAAATTCGACGTTATCTTAACTCCGACAACGCCCACAACGGCGTTTGAAATCGGCAAAAACATCACCGACCCGATTACGATGTACTTAAACGACATCTGCACCGTTTCGGTTAACATTGCAGGACTTCCGGCTATCAGTATTCCGTGCGGATACGACAAAACAAATATGCCGATAGGTTTACAGCTTATCGCAAAACCGTTTGCCGAAAACACGCTGTTCAAAACGGCATACGCGTTTGAGCAGAACACGGATTTTGCGCACAAAAGCCTTGAAAAGGAGGGAAAATAAATGAATTACGAATCGGTTATCGGTCTGGAGGTTCACGCAGAGCTTTCCACCGACACAAAAATATACTGCAGCTGCGAAAACAAGTTCGGTCTTGACGTTAACACCTCGGTTTGCCCGATATGTATGGGTATGCCCGGCACTCTCCCCAAGCTTAACAAAAAGGTTGTGGAATATGCAATAAAGGCGGGACTTGCGCTCCACTGCGACATCACGCACTATTCAAAGCAGGACAGAAAAAATTATTTCTATCCCGACCTTCCAAAGGCTTATCAGATTTCGCAGTTCGACCTTCCTCTGTGCACAAACGGATATGTTGAGATAAACGTTGACGGCGAAAAGAAAAAAATCGGAATTACGCGTATTCACATAGAGGAGGACGCAGGAAAGCTTATACACTCTATTATGGGCGAAGGCTCAATGGTTGACTTCAACCGCTGCGGTGTTCCGCTTATAGAAATCGTTTCCGAGCCCGATTTAAGAAGCGCGAAAGAAGCGAAAATCTACCTTGAAACGCTCAAAAACATACTTCAGTATATCGGCGTTTCGGACTGCAAAATGGAAGAAGGCTCACTCCGATGCGACATCAACGTGTCAATCCGTCCCGAGGGACAAAAGGAATTCGGCACGCGTACCGAAATGAAAAACGTAAGCACATTTTCTGGCGGAGAAAGGGCGATTGAATACGAAATTGCGCGCCAGATTTCGGTTATCGAAAACGGCGGAACAATCGACCAGGAAACGCGCAGATGGGACGACGCAAAAGGCGAAAACACGCTTTTGCGTTCAAAGGAGGAGGCGCACGATTACCGCTACTTCCCCGAGCCTGATTTAATGCCTATTGTGATTGATGATGAGCAGATTGAAGAAATAAGAAAAGATTTGCCCGAACTTCCGAACGTCAAGGTTGAAAGATATATAAACGAGTACAAGCTTTCCGAAAAAGACGCGTCAATCATAATCGAAAACAAATATATGTCGTTCTATTTTGACGACTGCATAAACTTAAACGGCGAGCCGAAAACCGTTGCAAACTGGCTTTTGGGCGACGTTTCGAGATTTTTGAAGGATAAGGAAACCGATTTTGAAAACATTCCGTTTGCGCCCGAAAAACTGATTGAGCTTATTTCGCTCACGTCCAACGGCACAATTTCAAATTCTGCGGCGAAAAAGGTTCTTTTCGAGATGTTCACATCGGACGACTCACCGAAACAGCTTGTTGAAAAACTCGGTCTTGCGCAGATAAGCGACGAAAGCGCGCTCTACGACTTGGTTAAATCGGTTCTCGACGCAAATCCGCAGTCCATTGCCGACTACAAGGCAGGACGCGACAGGGCACTCGGCTTTTTGATGGGTCAGGCAATGAAACTTTCAAAGGGCAAGGCAAATCCGCCGGTTATAAACAAAATCTTAAAAGAAATGCTGGACAAGGCATAAAATATTAACAAAAAATTAAAAATGTGTCGTAAAGATGAACAAAACACCCATTTTTGTTCATCTTACACAAAAAATAACGGTAAAAAGTTTGTATTTGGTATATAAATTCTATTGATTTTTAACAAATTTAATGATACTATATAACCATACCAAACACAACAAACTTTTTTCATTTTCCCTCCTTTTTTCATAAAGGAAATGCCGGTTTTATAATCGGCATATTTTTTTGCCCTTTTTGCCCCTTTTATAAGCCTTCTCTATTGACTTTTTTCGCCAAAAGTCATATAATAAATGTTAATAATGCCTTTCGTTCGTATAGAAGGGCGACAGAGAGGAAGTAATACAAATGGTAAAAATTACGTTAAAAGACAAAAGCGTTATGGAAATCGAAAACGGTGCGTCCGTTTATGACGCCGCAAAAAAAATCAGCGAAGGTCTTGCAAGAGCGGCGCTCGGCGCGCGCGTTGACGGCGAGGTAAAAGAACTTACATTCAAGCTTGAAAAAGACGCAGAACTTGAAATTCTCACGTTTGACGACAACGACGGCAGACACATTTTAAGGCACACCGCGTCGCACGTTATGGCACAGGCGGTTAAACGTTTGTTTCCCGAAGTTAAGCTTGCAATAGGCCCTGCAATCGACAACGGATTTTATTACGATTTTGATTATGATAAAGGCTTCACACCCGACGATTTGGCAAAAATCGAGGCGGAAATGAATAAAATCGTCAAGGAAAATTACAAGCTTGAACGCTTTGAACTTCCGCGAAAAGAAGCCATTGAATTTATGAAAGAAAAAGGCGAGCCTTACAAGGTTGAACTTATTGAAGATTTGCCCGAAGATGCGGTTATAAGCTTTTACCGCCAGGGCGATTTCACCGACCTTTGCGCCGGCCCTCACCTTTTCTCAACAGGCACAGTTAAGGCATTTAAGCTTTTGAATATCGCGGGCGCATACTGGCGCGGAAGTGAGAAAAACAAAATGCTCCAGCGCATTTACGGCACGGCATTTACCAAGAAAGCCGAAATGCAGGCATATCTCGACGCGCTTGAGGAGGCTAAAAAGCGCGACCACAGAAAACTCGGCAGAGAACTCGGACTCTTTATGATGAACGACGCCGGTCCCGGTTTTCCGTTCTTCCTCCCCAAGGGTATGATCCTTAAAAATCAGCTTCTCGACTACTGGCACGAACTCCACGCGAAAAACGGCTATCAGGAGATTTCCACTCCGATTATGCTCAACCGTTCGCTTTGGGAAACTTCGGGTCACTGGGAGCATTACAAAGACAATATGTATACAACCGTTATCGACGAGCAGGACTTTGCCATTAAGCCGATGAACTGCCCCGGCGGTATTTTGGTATACCAGGCAGAACCGCGTTCTTACCGCGATTTACCGCTCCGCATGGGCGAACTCGGTCTTGTTCACCGTCACGAAAAATCGGGTCAGTTGCACGGACTTATGCGTGTTAGATGCTTTACACAGGACGACGCGCACATCTTTATGATGCCGAACCAGATTAAAGACGAAATCAAAGGCGTTGCAAAGCTTATCGACGAGGTTTATAACCTTTTCGGATTTAAATATCACGTTGAACTCTCCACACGTCCCGAGGACAGTATGGGCAGTGACGAGGACTGGGAGATGGCTACCGACGCGCTCCGCGGTGCGCTTGACGAACTCGGACTTCCCTATGTTGTAAACGAGGGTGACGGTGCGTTCTACGGCCCGAAAATCGACTTCCACCTTGAGGACTCAATCGGCAGAACCTGGCAGTGCGGAACAATTCAGCTCGACTTCCAGCTTCCGCTCCGATTTAACCTTGAATACACGGGTGACGACGGCGAAAAACACCGCCCGATTATGATTCACCGTGTTGCATTCGGCTCGATTGAAAGATTTATCGGTATATTGATTGAGCATTTTGCAGGTGCGTTCCCTGTTTGGCTCTCGCCCGTTCAGGTGCAGATTATCCCGATTTCGGAAAAGCACTTCGACTATGCGCTTAAACTTAAAGAAATTATGGATAACAACCATATCCGCAGTGAGGTTGACCTCCGCAACGAAAAGCTTGGCTACAAAATCAGGGAAGCACAGCTTAAAAAGACTCCGTATATGCTGGTTGTCGGCGACAAAGAGGCACAGGACGGCACAGTTTCGGTTCGTTCGCGCAAGGACGGCGATTTGGGAATAAGCAAAACAGAAGATTTTGTTGCAAAAGTTGTTGAAGAAATCAAAACAAAAGCAAGATAAATTGCGGTTACAAAATTAAATTTTCCGTAAATTTAAAAATCCTTCCGATTTTTCGGAAGGATTTTTTGTTTTATTTTTTTACATTTCCCACGTCGGTGACAATTCTGTACCCCGCGCTTTCAACTCTGCGTTTTAAACACTCTATGCACTGCGCCGCCTCGTCACCCGTGCAGATTTTGTTGTCATAAAGCGTGTAAAGCTTTCGTACGCTTGTGGGCGATAAGTTCGGCATAACAACATTTGCGCCTGCCTTAAGCCCCATTTCACGCCCTTGAGGATGAATTGTGCCGAGCGCGGTTGTGGACGGCAAAAGCACGTACGGAAACATCAACCGCAAAATTGCAACAAGTCTTAACGTAAGATAAAGCGAACCGCTTTCAAAATTTTTAAACGGCGTGTCCTTGTGCGTGATATACGGTCCTATTCCAATCATATCGGGCTTTAAATCCTGCAAAAAGCGCAAATCCTCAATAAGCATTTCATACGTCTGATACGGCGAGCCGACCATAAATCCCGAGCCTGTCTGATAGCCGATTTTTTTAAGATTATAAAGGCACTGTTTGCGGTTTTCAAGGCTCATACTTTCGGGGTGGAGCTTGCCGTAATGCGCATTGTTTGCCGTTTCGTGGCGCAAAAGATAGCGATCCGCACCGGCATCGTAATATTTTTTATAGCTTTCAAAGCTTTTTTCGCCGAGTGAAAGAGTAACCGCACAGTCGGGATATTCTTTTTTTATGCCCGACACTATATCGCAGATAACCTCGTCGGTGAAAAACATGTCCTCACCGCCCTGGAGAACAAACGTGCGGAAACCGAGCCTGTACCCCTCTTTTGCGCACGATAAAATATCGTCCTTTGTAAGACGGTAGCGCTCCGCATTGCCGTTTCCTGCGCGTATTCCGCAGTAATAGCAGTTGTTTTTGCAGTAGTTTGAAATTTCGATAAGTCCGCGGATATACACCTCGTCGCCGTAATGCTCACGGCGCACCTTATCCGCACACTCAAACAGATACCCGTCAAACTCATCGGTCTGCAAAAGCGCCTTAAATTCGCCGTCGGTTAAGTTTTTATTTTTAACAAGCGCGTCAACCGTCGCTTTAGATATTTCTGTATTCAATCCGTCCACTTCCTTTGCATTAAATTATACTAAAAAACTATGCATTAGTCAAGCGGACATTAAAAATGAACTGCCCTTTTGTTTTATTTGCCGTAGGTGTTGGTTATAAGCGTTCTTATTTTTTCCGTTCCATCATAGGTTTTGGGGGGATTTGGCACGCGGATAATATCCGCCGACGTGACATACGCTTTCACACTGTCTGCCGTGTAGTATTGGTCGGTATAATCATAAATCTGGTCAAATACCGACGTTTCAATTCCCTCTCCGCGCAAATTGTAAACCATATGCAGACTCTCGGCAAGGTCTTTGTAACCGCGCATACTGCTCCAAATGTTTACGTCGCCTGCGTCAAAGCGCGCCTCTATGTTCTCCTTTATCTGCTTTTCAACGGGAACTACTATGAGCGCTTTCCCGTTTTCGTCTACAATAATCCTTTTCACGATTTTTGCCGTTCCGTCCGCGTTTACGGGATTATATGCGTCCTGCTCGTATACCGTGCCGATATAAACCTCCTCGCCGTCGGAATAATATGCCTTCGGGTCGTCTGTGCGGATTACGTTAAACTGAAAATCGGGAATATGCCCCGACTGAATAAGTATTTCAAAAAGATAAATCGGCACATATGTTAAATCGTTATATAAAATCGGCACTCCTTGGATTACAACATTTCCGTAATTCGGCGCAAGATATGCAATATCCTTGCCGATTTCAAGCCCCAATTCCGTCGGCGCATCACTGCTTTCGCCGTTTACACTGCTGTACCGTTTCATTCCGGCGGGGAGCGAAACTTCAATCTGCCCGTTGTCGTATGCTATATCGGTAATACCGCAAATATTGAGCGTTTCGCGCAAAGGAAGATAATACAAATCCTTGTAAACAAACGGCTCGTTTTTGAAATTGACAAACTTTTCGCCGTCGTAAACCTGATAGCGCACGTCCTGCATATCCGCCGCGGCGGCAAGGCACGCACCGAAAGCGAACACCGATATTATCACCGCAAGTGTGATATACGACGCAAAACGCGCTCTTTTGCTCACATTTGTGCGCATTTTTGCAAATCGGTGCTGTAATATTTTCCCGTTTTCGCTCATTTTTGTTGTATAAAATTTTTCAAACATTGTTAACCTCCTATCCTATTCTGTATCCTCTTTCAACAAGCAAATCCAAAACCCGTATAAATTTTTCGTTTGTTTCAAAATAAACTTTTTCTGCATTCGGAATTTCTTTTGCGGATATAATTTTTTCGGTTCTACTTATCCACATCTCAAAAATTTTACTCACTTTGTGCACTCCTCGGGCGCAAATCAATGCGGTCAAATTCTTTCAGTCCGTTTTCCGCGGTTGGGTCAAACGTGTTCAGAGTGACTGTGTTCTCGTCGGCAAACGCGATGTAAATATCTTTATTAAAATCGGGATATGACGCCTCATAAAATATTGAGCCGTCCTTTTTACTGATAACAGTAATCGCATTGTCCCTTGTTTGAACAACGAGATATTTTTTACTCTCTATACGGCCTATAATCTCCCTGCCGAGGTTTAACGCGGTATCGTTCGCCTTGCTTTGTACAGGTCCGTTTTCATTTATTGTCACCGTCATATTTTCTTCGTCAAGCGTGAGCCTGCCCTCATAATATGTATCGTTTGCAATGTCGTCCCAGCCTATCATACTTGCCTCTTTATAGCTTATTTCGTCGGGCACAAGATACATAGCAACCGCGCGGACCGAAACATAAGCCTTGTCGTCACTTATCACAACGGGCGGTGTCCACATATCGTTAAAAATACAGCTTCCGACCTGGCAATAATACTTTTTGCCCTTGGGCGATACAATTTCTATAATCGGCATATTTGTATTCGCCGAAGTCGTCGCGCCGTACATCTGCTCTGAAATTTCGTCAACCGCGTAACGCTCCTCGCCGTCCCACGCATACTGCGGAAACGCTTTGTTTCCTTTCATAAAGTCGGGAACGGTGCTTTTGTCAACGTCATAATTCACCGTGCAGTTAAGATATTCAAAAACCTTTCGCAAAGGCAGATAATACTTGTCGCTGTTCGGATATTTTTCACAGTCGAAATGCCTTATATCAACGGTGTGACGCTCGCCGTTTATAATTAAAGTTCCGTTTCCGATTTCCGCATTTTCCGCCGCGGCGGCAAGGCACGCACCGAAAGCGAACACCGATATTATCACCGCAAGTGTGATATACGACGCAAAACGCGCTCTTTTGCTCACATTTGTGCGCATTTTCGCAAATCTGTGCTTTAACATTTTTCCGTTCTCGCTCATTTTTGTTGTATAAAATTTTTCAAACATTGTTAAAACCTCCTTTTTAATGATTTTTATGATTTCTTTTTCTGTGCCAAATCCAAAATCGTTTTCATATAAAGGTTTTTCATATCGCCGTCCATATTTTTAACCACCGCGGTATCACACGCCGTTTCGCACGACTCTGCGATGTTTGTGCTCAAAACATACGCAAACGGGTTGAACCAATGCAGAGCATTTACGGCAAAGCTTATGTATTTATACAGCAAATCGCGCTTTTTAAAATGCATAAGCTCGTGGCGGAACACCATTTTTTCGCTCTCTTTGTCAAGCGGAACGCTCGGAAGATAAATCACGGGAAACACCGTTCCCACAAGCATAGGCGACGTGTCGGCGCGCGATATTCTCACGCGGATTTTGCGTTTTATGTTAAGCTCGTCTTTCACCTCGTCAAACGTGCGGTTTTCCTCCAGATTTATACTGTTTTTTCGGTGCTTTGCAAGAAAAACACAGTAATTTGCAGCTCCGAGAATAAAAAACACAATCACGCCGATAAGCCATAAATACGAAAACAAATCAAAAATATTTATTCTTATTTTCGGCTTTGTCACGGGATTTTCGGCGGGTTTAACGCCGTTTTCACCGCCGTTGTTTATTTTCGTGTCAACAATATTTGCGTCCGTGCGGTTTGTATTCTGACGCGTTGTCACAATCTGCGGTGCGTATTTTTGCACGTTTCTTTCGGGAATGAATTTCCACGCAGGCACGAGCATACAAACGATAACCGCAAGCCAGATGTATTTTTGCCAGCGCGCCGAAAATTTTTTGGACGTATACGGCTTTAAAATCATAAGCAAAAGCGTTAACACCGCGCCCTCGGCGCTTAAAACAAGCACTGTTTTAAAGATTTCGCGCATCATTTTTCACTGTCGAGCATTGCCCTTAATTGCTCGATATCCTCCTTTGAAAGTTCGTCGTTTTCGTAAAGCGACGCCACCATATTTTTCACCGAACCGCCGAACATCTTTGATATAAACGACTTTGTTTCGCTGACGCTGTAATCGTTTTCGCAGAGCACGGCGCGGTAATAATGAAACTTTCCTTTAGCGTCGTATGTGATGACATTTTTCTCGCAAAGGCGCGAAATAAGCGTTGCAACGGTGTTTTTCGACCAGCCTGTAAACTCAAGCTCTTTATAAATTTCGCCCGTCGTCATACTTTTTTCCGCTTTCCATAAAACCTTCATAACTTCATATTCCGATTCTGTAATTGTTTGCCTCGGCATTTTTATAACCTCCAATTTATAAACTACGACTGTCGTTAATTTTATTATATAACTACATTTGTAGTTTGTCAACACTTTTTTGCAAAAAAATAAAACCACCAGTAAACTGGTGGTTTGCACTGCCCCTATAAGGGGCTATTACAGGC
>ERZ824480.478-NODE-478-length-52943-cov-6.335218_pt1 | contig 52943 bp, 37 predicted proteins | sample MGYA00519861_ERZ824480 | MGnify/ENA primary metagenome ERZ824480 (study PRJEB31778, sample SAMEA3449152) | human gut metagenome | biome: human gut; feature: human-associated habitat; material: faeces | place: United Kingdom | collected 2010/2012 ... | reverse complement strand
TTACAACACAGTATGCGTATATTGAAATTTATTTACATATACTTTTATGTATTTTTGTCTCACAAAGCAAAAAGAGAAGATGATTGACCTGCTCCAACCACCTTCTCATCATTTACACACTATATATATTTTTCGCTATATGCCAGTCATTTTCTTTTGCTCCCGAAAAAGAAATTTTCACTGTCTGTGCAATAAGTATTTGCTTTGCTGACCGCCTCTCTCTGCAAATCTTTGCACTTCGCTTCTGCCAAAATACTCTATGTATATTGTTCACAAAGAAAAAAGACGATCAATTTGCATTAACCGCCTCAACCGGATTTTATTTAAGCAAGTCCTTAAATGCTTTACCGGCCTTAAATGCCGGGACTTTTGAAGCCGCTATCGTGATTTTCTCGCCCGTTCTCGGATTTTTGCCTTCACGAGCTGCTCTTTCACGAGACTCAAATGTGCCGAATCCCACAAGCTGAACCTTGTCATCCGCTTTAACGGCACTTTCAACCGTATCAATAAATGCTTTCAATATGTTGTCTGCATCTTTCTTTGATACGCCTGCTTTCTCTGCCATTGCAGCTACTAATTCTGTTCTGTTCATTTTCAAAACACCATCCTTATTATTTAATTGTTACCGTCTGATAAAAATGTGCAAATTTAAAGATATTCTTTTTTTCATTCTCTTTTATTTATCATCAGCCGTAATTGTGCTTTTTATTGCACCGTAAAGTATCAATGCGCCTCCGAATATTATTGAAATCGTCAAATGCCCGTCAAGGCTCGGGATAAATATTGTAAGCATCGCAGCAAACAAGGTTGCAAATACAGGCTCCAATCCGCACAGTATGGCTGTTTTTGATGCCTCAACATGAGCCGTTCCCCTAGCAAGAAGCATTGATGCTATGCCGCCCGAGAATACTCCACAGTAGATTAATCCAAGAACTGCAGGTATGTTTGAAAAATCCATTTGCGTTTTGCCAGCAGAGTGAAGAAAAATCCACACGAGAAACATAACTGCTGCAGAGCCTGAAAGGTGTATTATATTAACAGAATCCTCATCATATTTCGTTGATAAATAATTAAAATAAACCAAATACAATGCTGTAAGTATGGCGCATATGAGTGACAACAAATCACCGTACCCAAGCTGAAAACTTATGCTAAACGGGAACAGACTTACTATTCCGGATATAAACAAAAATCCTGCAGTTATGGTAATGAGTCCGATTACCATATTTTGTGACGGTTTTTTACCAAACAGTAAAAACATTATAATCGGCACATATATTGCATTCGTAGTGATTATAAAGCTAGAATTTGCCGGATTAGTATTAGCCAAACCGATAGTCTGAAAATACACCTGTGCCGCGCCGAGCACACCGAGCATAATACTATGGAACACCATTTTCCTGCTCTGAAATTTTATCTTCCGAAAATCAAATGCTGCAAGGATAGCGGCACTCAAAAAAAATTTTATTACAAGCAGGCTCGTTGCGTCGAATGTCTCGCCCACAAATTTGAGCATGGAAAACTGTAAGCCCCACAGCATAGCACAGCCGAGAAGCATCGCCTCATATTTGTATGTTTTTTTATTTTTCATTTATTCTCTCCTAAAACTCCGGTATGTATTCTTTTGGCTCGTCAATCCATGTTACCTTTCTCACACACAGGTTTTTGAACTTCAGCTTGCTACAATATGCTTCAAAACCGATTTTCCCATACTTGTAGCCGTCGATCGGGGTGGGATCGGTTACCTCAAGCACAAGCTTGCCATCTACAACAACAAATATGTGTCCGTTTATATCGCCAACTGCCATGTGATATACTTTGCCCGGCTCAAAATCAAAAAGCTGAGTACCTGCATTAAATGTATACTCCGGTGAACGCTCAAAACCTACCTTGCCGTCCCACCATCCTTGCAGTCCGGCAACATATGCAACATCACGGGTGTTCGTTTCATCGTTCCAACTACCGTGCCACATAACATTTATATCATGAGTACACGGCAATATTGTCTGTGCATCAAACTCCATCATGACCGGTCCAAAATAATCTGCCTTCGATACAGTCATAGCCGCAAAATTTGTTCTGTTTTCACCAATTAACCATCCATCCTCAACATACCACTTACCGGCTTTCACATCAAAATCCTGTTCTAAGCTCTCCTTGGTGAACGGTCTGTTGTATAGAATCTCCATTTTCTCAAAAAACAACTTTTTCTTCATTAATTGTACCATTTTGCACCCCTCGTTTCATCGCGTTTTTTAACTCATCTGTACAAGTGAAATTATATCAAATGATGTTTGATTTATTAAACCTATTCTTTTAATCAAAACAATATTTACTGTTGAATTTTCAATGATAGGTGACACTTTTCTTGAAAAATCACATATGCTATAATATCATGTGGTACAAGCAATTTACTGCTTTGCACCTACTTGCTACATCACTCCAAGGTATTTACTAATCACTTCATTTGGAGTAAGAAAGCCTAAGCATAATATTCCTTCATGTCGGCATTACACGGTAGAGCAAAAATATCGTTTATAAGTTTTTCTGCCTGCTCTCGTGAGCGTGTCCACGGATCCATCATTACAAGGTCTGTCAGATATTCAAGACTGTGATGTTCAAATGCGGCAAGCTCCATTTCAACAGGTGCAATTCTGTCACGAAGAAGGTGTGCCATAATAGGCTTCGGCAGCCCGTTATTGTGAATTGGGTGAATGCCGTGTTTATCAACACGCGCGGCAATTTCAACTTCATAATCTGTCGGAAGCCCTTTCATATATCCTCCGTCATTCAATATGTTTACAACTACTTTATTATCGACATCAAATGCAAGAGCCTCTATAAGCGGAATCATAGGTTCGTCAGACGGCATATCCGAAAATGCCTCTGATACCTTAACCGACTTATCTTCTACAACCCGTTTTATTTTTTCTATATTTTCATCACATACCTTAAAGTAGTTCTGATACCACTGATAAGGCTTGCTTTCAAAACGATCTTCTATTTTTTCGTCCGTATGGTATTCCCAGCCCCATGCACCGCCACCGGCACTTGGAGTATCACCTATCGGAAACAGTCCATATCGCCTGTATATGTCAATCGCTTTTTTACCGATTTCATCTGCCGCAAGATCATCATCCTTATCGGCAATTTTACCTTCGTGCTCGTCAATCCACTTATCTAACAGTTTATAGCCGTCTTCTCCGCCATACCGGAAACTTGTAAGCCATATAAAGTGATTTACACCCGCAATTTCATAACCGAGTTTATCTCTCGAAAGTCCCATCGCATTTATGATTTTATACACACCTGTATAACCGTGGCACATACCAATTATTTTAGCATTCTTATATTTTCTCGAAAGATATGTAACACCACCCTGTACCGGATTTGCGACCATTATATAATAGGCGTTCGGACATATATCCAATACATCAACAAGGATACTCTCCATAAGACGAAGCTGATGAAAATTAATAAAGAATGCCTCATCGTGCAAAACATGGAAGCTGCCGCCAAAACGATAGCCATTGTCATATGCAACCTTGATTCCTTGCTTAAACCTATCATGTCCGTAATCAAGAGCAACATTCAAAACATAATCAGAGCCTTCCAATGCTTTGCGTCTATCCATGGTTTTTTCAATATTAAGTTTTACACCTGTTTCCTCGGAATATCTTGTGCACAATCCATAGATTGCGTCAAGTCTGGTTTTATCTATATCCATAAGTGTTACTGTGCATCCATCAAAGTGCTTATTTACACATATATCTTTAATAAGATTAAGCGAAAAAATCGCACTTCCGGCACCTATTATACAAATTTTACACGACATTATTATTTCTCCCTTCATCCGCATGCAAACTCATCTGTATGAGTTTGCATGATAGTATATATAAACTGCAAAATATCAGCTCAAAAAAGCTGACACAAAACTTCAAGATTTGTCCCATAGAACACATCGTTTTGATTGCTTATCATGCTGCAAAACCTATCAAACATCTCCCACCGTTCCGGATATATGTCAAATTCATACGAATGTCCCCAAACATAGAATATCTTCGGTGTTTCAGATTTAATTTCAAGAAAATCACGAGCCATTTCAAAGAGCTTATTCCACTCTCCGTGAGAGTAAATCGTTCCTTTATACTGATACAAATCAGCATACGGTTCAAAACTTCCTGTGGTTGCTATAGTTCTCGCATACTGAATTGGCGTATTTTTCTTTATTAAATTCACCACACGCTCATTGCAATTTACACCGCCGCATGGATACGCCATACCTTTAACATCATACCCCACCAACTCTGAAAGATTTATTCTGTCTCTCTCAACCTGCCGGATAACTGTTTCGTCATTTTCAATTTCCGTTAGGTTTGGATGCGTCAGGGTATGTACCGCCACTTCATGACCTTCGTAAATATATCTGACATCATTCGGATTGTTTTTGTCATGAGTCACAACACGATTTTCGCATATCAAACTTCCGGGCAAGCCAAGCAAATCTGAATTAAGATTGAATGTTGCCTTGAGATTATATTTATTAAAAATCCCTATCAGACGCCTGTCCTGAGTCACACCATCGTCATAACTAAAGGTAATTGCTTTGTTTTTACCTCCCGGGAAACAGTTATTCATATACTCCACTCCTCCTATTTGTGCTTTTTACAATATCGCCAAGAAATTTTGCCAACAGTGAGGGAGCATCTCCCCACTGTTATTACTTGATATACAAAACAAATTCAATATTCTTTTCCAATATCGAATCCGAATCAAACATTGAAACATTAATTTCCATTTTGCCGTTAGTCCACACTTTCAATTATGTCGAAAAGCTTAATATCTTGACGCCGTAATGATTTCCGTGTTTCTGGGGATATGGATAAGGTACATACTCTTTTTTAGCAGAAGATGTGTAAAACCGTAACGAGTATGTAAGTTCATATCGTAATAACACTCAAACGATCCAATCCCACAGCATGAAAAATCAGAATTGTTACTTTATAAATCTAATAAAACAGAGCATCACCTTTCCCTGTGAAGCGGATTAATGCCTCCAACAGGTAAAAATCTCCGTATATAAGAGGGATGTGGCGACTCTCCTCACGATGGTACATTTCACTGCAATTCTGCAAAACGGACTGTTTGGCGTGTGAAAAATCACAATTCTTATAGAGGATTTTCATCAGATAATCTGCGGATGATGCATAAAAACCGCTTTCATTCTCCGAAACATATTTCTTGATCTCAAGAAGTCCGCAAGCACATATAGCGGCGGCGCTTGTATCCTCATACCTGGGAATTTCCGGCTGCATGAAATCTATAGGCACATATTCTTTAGTGTGCGACATAAAATACTGAGCTGCCTTTTGGGCGCAGTCAAGATATTTTTTCTCTTTGGTGTAGTGATATGCCATTGCAAATCCATACACCGCCCACGCCTGTCCGCGGCTCCATGATGACCCTTCCTTGTAACCCTGTCCGCCGGGTTTGGCTATGACCTCGCCGTTGTCGGCATTAAACACAACTATATGGTTTGCACTGCCGTCCTCACGAATGAAGTGTTTTATCACGGTGTCCAGATGCAAATTTGCAATCTGCCCGAAACGCGGGTCTTTTGTTGTTTCGCTTGCCCAAAAGAGCAGCGGCAAATTCATCAGACAATCAATGATTACATAATCCTCTCCGAAACTGTCGGGATTCATGAATGTTTGATTTTTGTCCCATGCTTTTATGTAGCCTCCCGCTGTGTTAAACCGCCCGGCAAGGATTGTCGCGGCGTGAAGTGCACGCGTTACAGAGCGGATGTCACCCGTTATCTTGGCATCGGCAACACTCGTCAGCAAAAACTGAAACCCCACATCGTGGGAGAGAGAATTAAACTCGTCGATTACTTTATCAAAGAAAACTGTGCATTTTTTCGCGAGTTTCAAGTATTTTTCATCCTTGGTGCATTTATATAAATACCATATCATCCCGCCGTAAAAACCGTTTGTCCACCCAAACGGATAGGTCGTTTCCTTTATATATCTGCCGTTTGTCGTGGTGTACGGATATACAAAGTCTACTTCCTCCGACACCCAATCCAGCTTGTTCATAACTTTATCCAAAAACTTGTCATATGTTATTTCCACTTTTTTATCTCCTCTCAAATGAACGGTCTTCTGTCAAGAACCAGACGAAGTGGCTTTGTGCTTTTTATCATTCCGGGGACTGCTTGTTGCAGCTCGGCAAGTGCACATATGCAGCCAAACAAAGCATGCAAGTCGTTAAAATCATCGTGCGATTTTTCATCCACCTCGGACAGAAAAGCCGTGTAACCAACCGCAACATCCGACAGAGCCTTTTTGCACTCGACAAACCTGTGCGCACTTTGTCTGCTTGCACGGTTTGTGCAATAAACCCAGTCAACCATACTGAAACCGATTTTTGTCGGATCAAGGAATCCGCCCGGCTTATACTCATTTTCGTAAAGATACAGACAGCTGTCTATAATTTTATCGGGATATCTCAACGGCATATGTGCATATTCAAGATTAAAAAGATAGTGGAATGTGCCGGCCAAGTAATAAAATAAAGGAGCTTTGCTCCGGCTTATCCACCTTTTCCCGATAAATCCCGTATCCGGGTCGGAATTATCCCATAGCCAATCGAAATATGCGTCACACCAATTTGTCTCGGCGTTTCCCGACAAAACCAAAGCGGCATAGATTCCGGCTCCTTGGTGCGATGCGTCCCACGGGTTTGTCAGCCACGGGAGATTCTCCAAAAGACGAAAAAGCCCTTCTTTTGTCGAATAATCCTCAAGCGCGGTCATGGAGCGGAGCGGTTTTGCGTCAAACAGTTCCAGCGCCGCTGTGCAGTGTGCAGTGGTATGTATGGGGTGATGAGTCTTTTCGGTAAAAAGACCTGTTTCTTTGTTTTGCAAACTTTGCAGGGTATCTATCCATTTGGCGCGCTCTGCAGAATCATGCGGAAATTTCCCTATTGTGTACAAAATGTTTGCGGCATCTGCACAGCCGTATTCATTGACGCCCAGATCACGGGTGAATGATTCGTCTTGCCACAGCCACCGACTATATGCACCGGCTTCGCCGGATTGGTGAGATTTTACGGTGCGGTGTATTTTCTTTATTATGTCATCTGCATTAAACATTTTTTGCCTCCGTTATCATAATATTCTCCTTTGTGCCATACGGAATATAGCCTCCGCTGTTTTTCTCTGCTATCACAAGACCTACCGGGTATTTCATCTTTATCTTAGTTCACTTTAAGGACAACCTTACCAACACTCTGTCCTTTGTAAAGCAAATCGTGTGCCGCTTCAGCTTCGGTTATCGGCAAAATTTTATAAATGGTAGGTTTAACCTCCCCGGTTTTTACTTTGCCCCACACATTTTCGACCAGCTCGGCAAGAATCTGTGCCTTAACCTCCGGAGTTCTTGAGCGTAATGTACTTCCGATAATCCTTACATTCCTTACATATATGTTCTTGAGATCAATTTCGGTTTTCTGTCCGGCAAGAGCTGCAATCATTATCCAGCGTGCTCCGTGTGTCAGATAATGAATACATTTACCCATTACTTCGCCGCCTAGGCAGTCGATTGCAACATCAACCGAATGACCGCTATCAAGCTCCTCTTTCAGTACAGATACAATATCTTCTTTTGTCGTAACGACAACCCTGTCTGCTTTGAGGTGCTTAACCTTTTCTGCAATTTCATCTGTGAGAACGGTAGTTATTACACGCACCCCGAAAGCTTTTGCCATGGGAATCACAACACTCGCAAGACCGGATGCACCCGCATTCATAAGAAGTGTATTACCCTCTTTTATTTTACCTTCATAAAACAAATTAAGATAAGCCGTTGCAAATGCTTCGGGAATTGCAGCCGCCTCAGCCATTGTGCAATTTTCGGGTACCGGCATAAGCATATCATACTTCACATTCACATACTCGGCATAACCACCGCCGCCCAAAAGCGCACAAACCTTATCTCCGATTTTCCATTTTGATTTTTCTTTTGCTCCGTCACCGATTTCCACAATTTCACCGGAAATCTCAAGCCCCATCCAATCAGGGCATCCGGCAGGAGGCGGATAATCGCCTTCTCTTTGCATTAAATCTGCACGGTTGACAGCAGCATATTCTATTTTCACCAGACAGTCGTCTGTCCCCACAACCGGATTCGGAACATCCGACCAACTTAAACTTCTATCATCATTTACAAGAATAGCTTTCATAGCTAAAACTCCTTTCTGTGTGTCTTTGCTAATGTATTATCCCTTGACGCCGCCAACATTTACGCCACCGATTATCTTCTTCTGGAATAAAGCATATATCAAAAATGTTGGTATGCATGAAAAGACAAGAGCCATAAAGTAAGTATTCATTTTAATTTCCGGCTCACTTTTCAATCTATAAATTCTAAGTGGCAGCACCTCGTTTTTGCTGAGATAGATAAGTGGTCCCATAAAATCAGACCAAGCCGCAATGAGTACGCCTATTGAAACATAAATAATAGTCGGCATACTGAGCGGAACCATAATCTTGAAGAATATTCCCAAATTACTGCACCCATCAATGCGTGCCGCTTCAACATATGAATCAGAAAGTGCGTCAAATGCATTTTTGAACAAAAGCACAGCAAAAGTATCGGAGCATTGACCGAGCCAAATAGGCCAGTATGTGTCCAAAAGGTTTATGCCTATGTTAAAATCCAATGCGAACGGAAAGTGCAAACATGTTATGTAATTCGGTACCATTCGAATTTGATACGGCATCATCATAGTCCATACGACTAACACAAATATAAATTTTGAACCCTTCGGCTTAATTTTAGAAAGTGCATAGCCCCCAAGTCCGCAAACAAGCAGCTTAAAAACCAGGGAACCGATCGACATGACTAAGGTGTTTAGGATTGATTTCTCCAAATGAAGTGCAGTCCATGCCTCAATAATTCTGCTCCAAGCCTTTGAAAATGTCAAATTCTTAGGGAAGAAACTGAATGAAGAATAAATTTCTTGTGTATCTTTGAACGCAGTTGCTATAGTCCAAATCATAGGCACAATGGAGATAGCAGCAACAATAATCAAAACAGCAAAGAATATCCAATACAAAGTGCAGCCTTTTGCTGAACTTAAGTCAGTTGTTGCTATTACTCCGGGTTGTTTTTGCTCAAACTTTTTTATCATATCCGTTCCTCCTCCCTTAATATCTTTCCTCAACCTTTTTATTGAGCTTGAAGTAGAAAATTGTTAAAACTATGAGCATAAGGAATATAATTACACCAAGAGCCATAGCTTGACCGGTTCCTTTTCCTGCACTGTTGAAACCGTACTGATAGAGCTGCAAACCAAGAGAAACAGTAGCACCGTTGGGACCGCCGCCCGTCATAGCAAGGGGTTGATCTACAATCTGGAAAACGCCAATAATCTGACTAACCAAGTTTAAGAGCAGAACGCCTTCAATTCCCGGGCGAGTAACATGCCAAAATCTTTTGAACGGACTGGCACCGTCCAAAATTGCAGCTTCGTAAAGTTCGGCGGAAACACCCTGCAAAGCAGCAAAATACAACAGCATGGCACTTCCGAAACCTTTCCATGTCATATATATTATTATTCCTATTTTGGCAAATGACGGATCATTAAGCCATTGCTGCGGCTCAATACCAAAAAATGAAATAATCATATTCAAAAGACCTGACTGATCAGGCAAATAAAGATAGTACCAAATAAGCATTGCAGAAATTCCCGGAATAATCGTAGGAATGTACATAAATGTTCTAAAGAACCCCTTAAAATGAACAACTTCATTAAGCAAAACTGCAATGAAAATCGGAGGTAAATACCCTATAACAAGCGACCAAAATACATACTGAACCGTATTCTCAAGGGTTTTTATAAACTGTGTATGTTTAATAACCATGAGATAATTATCTAAACCACAAAACTCCTTAATTCTGTAACCCTGCATTCTAAAAAAAGACATACCGATACCGATAGCAGTTGAGCGCCAGATCATAAAATACAAAATCACAACAAGAGGCAATAAAATCATCCAGCCAACCAGATTATTCATTTTCAAACCCGATTTATGAAGTGTAAGATTTGTTTTGCCGTTATCTTTTAATTTCATTACTCCTCAAATCCTTTCACACAACGAATAAAAAGTGCGTTGCGTTTTGTGCATCCGGTGTCCGATACATCAGACATCGGATGCACAATTATGCGCACAAATAAATCAGTCTATCACATTATCGAGGTAATTGAGCTGGAAATCGGATGCCGCTTTTTCAACAATTGATTTACAATCAGCATCTTTATTTGAAAGCACCTCCTGAATGCAATCATCCAAAATCGAATACAGTTCCTGTGCACAAACAGGTTCCTCTGCCCTTACCTCAGCAGGGCAATTTGCGCTGAACTCATTAAATAACTTGCACTGTGCTTCACTTATATTTGTATATTTTTTGCGTTCTTCATTAAGCCATTTTTGAGCCGGAGTATTTGAATTCCACGAGCTAAACTTCGTGTAGCCTATTGCCTGATTTACTCTTTTTCTATACTCCAAATCGGCAATTGAATTTTTCTTAAATTCCTCAGTTGCATCATATGTGAACTGCATTTCAAGCCATCTGAGAGCTGCGTCGATTTGTTCGTCAGTGCATCCGGCACGTACTGCAAATGCACTTCCGCCTATAAGTGTAACATGCTTTTTAGGGCCCTCCGGCATAGCGAACATACCAAATTCACTCGGTTTCATATCATATGACGTAACGCTTTCTGCGATACTCGGATCTGAAATTACCATTCCTGCACCGCCGGTCGCAAAGGTCTTGAAAAATTCGTTGCTGTCTATAAGTGCGCTCGCGGGAAGAACATCATACTTCCACCTCAAATCCTTTACATACTGAAGGGCTTCAACCATTTCAGGGCTGTTAAACTTAGCCTGCCACTTGCCGTCTTTGTCTTTTTCCATAAATTCGACACCGAAAGACCAAGCCAGCGGAGTAAACAACCAGCCGCCATATTTGCTTGCCGACGGAATAATGATACCCGGCTTACCGGTTGCCTTTTTAATTTTAACGGCAAAATCCGCAACCTCATACCAATCTTTCGGTTGCATCGGTGTGCCGTCTGCATTAACAAGACCTGCTTTTTCAAAGAGTTCTGTATTGTATGCCATACCCAGAATGTAAGCCGAATTCGGAACTGCAAAAATTCTGCCTTTGTCATTGCTCACAACCTTCAAAGCAATTTCATTAAATGCCCCGTCATATCCGCGTTTTTTGAGGATATCGGTCAAATCTGACGAATACTCCGAAGAAATGATTTCCGGCATTTCGGTATAACCGATGCTAAAAAGAATCGGAAGTTGTCCGCCTTCAGCCTGTGCATAAAAAGTTGAGCGATCAAACTGCCACGGCACACCTTCTATAACCGCATCAGTGTTTTCCGCCTCATAGCGAGCCTTTCTCTCATTGAGACTGTCCATAAGCTTTCCTTCGCTTGTTGCCCAACCTCCGACAGAGATAATCATTTTTCCGTTTTCATCACGCTCAACTTTGCTTTTCCCACAACCTGCGAGCGCCCCGGTCAAAATAACCGCTGTCAAGCACATAGACACAGCTTTGATAATCTTTCTTGTGTTCATCTTTTTGCCTCCTCCTAATTTGTTAATTTTTTATAATATTTATTACTTCCGGAGCATCAACAATCGTTTCAACCCCGTTTTTTGTTTTTGTTGCAAAAACTTTAACCTTGCCATACGGCGTCGGATACACTACCCTTATCCATTCAAGACCTGCAAGTTTGGGTGAAATCCTAAGACTTTTACATCCTGGTTCCAATATTTCAATACCGCCTATCTGCTCCATAAGGTACGGAGTCGGACCGCTTGCCCAACCGTGACACAGGCTAAGCCGTAACTGTTCGTAGCAAAACTTTCCAAAATCGCCATGAATGTCCTTTTTGTCTTTCGGAGTTAATGCATCAATAGCACCTGAGTTTTCAAGCCATGCTACATCAAACTCCTCCCAAAAAGTTGTTGCACCGACTTTGAGCATTTCTCCCCAATATTTTTTTATCAGTTCCAGTGACTCTTCCCATTCACCAAGCTTTGCTTTTGCTTTGAGTACATAATATCCCATAAAGCATGACATATCTTTCGGCAAGCTTCCCGCAAGTACTTTTTTTGCATAATGTGCGTCTCTTCCACTTAAAACAGTGAGCGCTGAAACGCTTTTATTCGTTTCGTGCTGCGGCTTTTGTTTTAATAACTCCTCCAGACATTTGCTGCATTTTTTTGCATATTCGTCATTTTGCAAATAACCGAATATTTTGATTGCACACTCAAGTGACATACACCCTATTGCCCAGCGTCCTTCCATCTCACTTTCGGTATACTTGCTGCTCCAATCAACAAATCCCTTCATCTCATTTGACGGGCCTTCAAAACCCGAATCAGCCCACTCAATTATATTTTCGCAGAGCTTCATAAGATAGAATTTCTGTTCCGCAAGATACTTATAATCACCCCAATGCATGAAATAATCATAATTGATAATTATCCACCACATACTGTAACTTGCGGCGTTGTTCATCCATTGATTATCGGGTGTCGTATTTTTAGCAAGATTAAGACTGTTTTTTATCGCAGGCAAATTTCCAAAAACTGCACTGATAGTAGAAACCTCGGGATGCATATCGCCGATCCACACCAAACGGTCGCGTTTTACACCGTCCCAAATATAATCATGCGTACAAAGTTCTACGGTGTATGCACCTGTTTTCCAAATTTCATTGATAACAGGATCATTGCATTCAAAATCACCTATGTACTCAAAACTCTCAATATCGCAAACCGCTTTTACCGTTTTTATGTATAAGTCGGCATTAACCGCTTCCAACTTTACAAATCTAAAACCTGTGTCACCATATCTGAATGTTCCTAAAGATACCACATCAATAAGCATATCTCGTATTGTATGATTATTTCCCGAATTTTTCTCGCCTATTGTACTGCGCGCCTCAGTAACACTTTCACCAAAAACAACCCTGCATTTCGGTGCTGCAATATCCGTACCGATAGTCTGTACCGCCATTTCGATGCCTCCGCACAGTTCAACACCAAAATCAAGCAAAATATAGCCGCCCTTCTTTATCACCAGAAAATCATCATTTAGGTTTACCGCAGATGACGATATAAGCTGTAATTCCCGATTTTTATATAATTGATCTGTGTTTTCGACTCCGCACGCCTCTATAATGCGTCGCGGCATAATATATTTTTTTTCTGTCAATGTTTTCAACTCCATGTTTTTAGCCGCTAATCTTAGCTATTATTTTTCTATTACATTATTTTCAGTAAGTGGTACCAAGTTGTCAGTCCACACATAAAAACTCAATTTGTCGTATTCTTCTGTGTTATCAAGCTCCATAACTTTTGACACAACAGTATCACCAGATTTTAGAGAGCAAGGCATACAACGCAGCCAAGCAAGGCTATCACCGTGATATCCCGCAAGAAGAATTCTTGCTTCAGTATCAGCAGTTATTGTCGATGTCGTTCTTGCATACAAACGAACTTTGTCCGGCGGATTTGAAAGATCAATCGGCGAACCATCTTCTGTCATTATCGAATCACCGCAAAATGCCGTTTTAATTCGGCTTAACTCTGCATAAGAATACTGCCCCGAAATTCCGTCATATACAATCAGAAGTCTGTCATCGATTTTTTCTACAGACGCTCCGGTTGCTGTTATCGTCTCTGTGAGATTCTGGTAAATCGTCTTGCCGTGCACAAACTTTTCAATTCCGGAAATGTTTCCGAAAATTTCACTTGCCTCACCGACTGCCAGATATGTTTCGCCATCCTTAAAAATAATATCTGCGTCAGTAGCCGTCCCGTTTTGCAGCAATTGTTTTGAATAAAGATCAAACACTATGCTGCTGTCAAGCAATTTTTCCGTTGCACCCGAAACCACATTGCCCTCAACATAATCAATCGACACATCACTGATATCCGCCTTAAAGACATTTGATCTTGTGCCGAGAAAGTATCTGCGCCACGGTTCGAAAGAAAACCGTAAAACATCGCCTTTCTTAACACGCGCCACAACATCAATATCTTCACGGAAATACGAGCTGTCATATTCTTCGTCATAACGCACAGAAGATTTGCCTACACGACTTGACCACAGCTTATCACCGTTTAAGAAAAGCGACGAACATACACCGGCATAATTTTGTGAAGAATAACCCGGTATTTCGTTTCCGGCACTGTCATAGGAAATGCTGTTTTCGGTTTGCCATACGGTTATGCCGGGAATCTTGCCGCTTATGTGAATCAGACCGTCTTTCGTTATCGGAATGTCAACATTCGGTGAGCCTCCTTGACTTCCGAGATCAGCCGTTGCACCGTTAAGTCTGAAGAAAACATAACTGTCATTTTCATTATTCAGAATACCCCTCAGTACATTTACCTGCCAGTAATTCTGATTTGACGAATATGACATATCAAATTTCTTATCATTATAGACTGCATAAAGCTTTGTTCCGTTTGTTTTTGCATTGTTGATATAATCTAAAAGCTTGGTGCTTTCGGTAACGGTAAATTTGTCACCCTGTCCGCCCGATGTTTCATTTATCGGCAATGAGCCGTCATAACTTGTAATTTCATATTCGTAGGAAACCACAGGTTCTTTGCCCGCATCCGGTGTCATATCAAAAGCAATCACATCACCGGTTGCGGCAAGCATTCTGACATCAACGATTCCGGAATCGGATTTCGGTATGTACTGCAGCCGTACAGCCTTATCGTTTTTTCGGATTTTGATCATGATGCCCGCCGCGTCCGATGTTTCCGCTGTCAGCTTAAGCCGATAACGGGCATTTAAGCTGACAGTGAAATTTATCGTTTTATCTGAACTGACCGCCACATCCTGCTCACTGCCAAAGGCGGTGCGTTTCTCGTTTATTCCGGCTCCGTACACACAAATGCATGAACTGAAAATCGCAAAAACGCAAATCAATGAAAGCAATCTTTTGATGTTTATATTAACCACCTTCGACACCTCTTTTTATTTATCGCAAGCCACAATACTGTTAGTTATTCAAATCTTTCGCATTACACAAAGGTCTGATTGAATTATTCATATCCCAAATGAAAATTTTTCCGCTTGCAAAGGTTGTACCCTCCGTCAAAGTATATGTTTCATTCAATGCTGTCTGCCCGAAGCCGGCGGTCGGTTTTTTAATCAGTTTTGCGTCAACCAAACCGTTATCCTTGTCGTAAAGTGCAAATATAACGGCTGATCCAACCTCATTGTCAGACAGATTTATAATCTCGCCGGTAACTGTATATGTTGTATTGCTATTTGAAACTTTCAAATTCTGCACCTTGCAATTGTCTGAATAATACTTAATCATAAAATTATCAAATGTGGCAGTTGCACCGTTAGATACACCAAAGTACAGTCTTGTGAATATATCAACACCACTCAAATCACCGCCATTATATATGGTATCTGTGATTTTTTTACACATATACTTACCGTTAATATAATACTCCACTGTTCGATTTTCAAAATCAAACACAACTTTTATTCTGTATGTTTTATTTGCCGAAATGGAATCAATTTTCTCCGAAGTACCTGCATAAAATCCGTTTGCAGCATTTGAATCCGCATTAGCTCTGAATATACGCCTGCCGCCGGCACTTGTATAAGTATACATAACGGCCGTTCCTTTATCCATTTTCATATCAAATTCATAGCTGAGTTTTCCCGTGTGTGTTGTTCCGGCTGTAAATGTTCCTCCGTTGACTCCGCCTTTTCGAATTGCTTTATATATGTTTATAAAGGCTTCATTTTCAGTATTTGTATTTCCGAGAGGATTTATTTTAATGACTTGCTCCCAGCTGCCTTCGCTTCCGCCTTCAACAACAAGTTTACCGTCAGTAATTGAAACAACTGCACTGTTGTTATCAATCTTCATCCATTTATTGATAGTCTTGTATGTTGTATTTATTTCAGCATTTTCAAAATCTTCGGAAAGATATGCTAAAGCAGTTATGAAACTTTTCGAAACAGAAACATTCCCGACAACGGACGATACATTATTTATGTTTATCGTATAATTTCCACCGTTTAGGTTGTTGTAATAGGCTCTTATAACCTTAGCTGAAGGCTTTTCAACCTTTGTTACAGCTACACTTTCGGTGTTATTTGCGCTATTGATGATGACGTCTTGTGCAGCAATCTCATTGATAACATCATAATTAAATGTGATGTCTACATACTTAGCCGCTTCGTTAGCTTCAACACTTGTAACCGACATAACGGGATCTTTAACAATATTCACATTGTCGATAAATGCAGTATTCGTGCTCAAATTACATACAAAAAGCAATGAATTAACCGATGTAAAGCCTTCTGGCAGACTGTTACCGGCGTTCAAAATTTTATGATCGAGATATGTAGCCAAGATGCTATTGTCCATATCCACCACTACATCGACATGTCTCCAGCCTTTGCTATCACATTTATCATCATTATTTCCGCGGAAACCTGTAGCCCAACCTCCGTGAAAATATTTATCGGTAGCATTGGCAGCTTTTTTTATCTCAAATCCTGCCGCTTTGCTAAAATTCGCACTAGTTCCTGCTGTAGGTAAATTGTCATTCGTAAGAGTTTCGCCGCCGACATACATTCTTAATGTACGCTCAACTGCTTCAGCTGCATTTGTTGCAATCGTTTGCGGATCAATATCAAAGCTGAAAAGCACTACGCCGCTTGTAATACTCGGTAAATTCAAGCCAAATGTAGCATCTCCCCAAGCCCATAAGGTGTTTGTTGTTGTTTCAGAACTTAATGTAGTGTTATTCTTATCAATAAACGGATTAGAATCAGCTTTTCGCAACCAGTAACTTGTCATATCTTTTGTCCGAGTTCCGGAAAAGTCATCTGTAAACGGCAGTATAATAGTGCTTGAGGTATCTTCAGCCGAAACAGTAACAACTGAGAAACACATAACGCTCATAACGATTACCAATAATAAGGACATAATTTTTTTCATTTACTAAACCTCCTAAATAATCTAATAAAATTATTCTCTTTTGCGATGCCGATAAGCTTAGTTGCATTGTTCAAATTTTACTGCAGTTGAGTTGTTTCCGTCACGGATTTTTATGTTTTTGACACTGTCTTCGTCAACTTCGCACGCTGCGAAGTGAACAACCTGGCTGACCTCAACCGGTGTATCATATTCCAAACCATCAAATGCGGCTACACCGCTTTTGAAGATATAAACAGGAGAGTAGTTTTTATATTTTCCCGTTTGTATCTTTTCGTTCCACGCATCATTCCAAAGAATTCTGTTATTCAACATATACAAATTCTTGACGCAGTTGATATAGAACGAATACCTTCCCGTGCTTAACTGTAGTATATTACCCTGAATAAGTACACCGTCAATATTAGGCTCGCTGTTTGCGTCGGCATTATATGCACGCACCTGAATCGGCGCAAATACATGTGAACCTTCGGTTATTCCGTCACCGTATGTACGGTTGTTACGAATCGTAAATGACTGCGGGAAAGGTCCTTCAGTCGTTCCGATCTCATCCTCTGCCGCCACCGTTGAACCGCCGTTGTTCTGCACATAGTTGTTCATAAAGATTACATTTCTCGAACGCGAGATATATGCGTGTCTTCTTGACTGGATAAAACGCGAACCCCTTATGCATGTTCCGTAACCTGCAGCCATATTGTTGTAAACCTTATACTCTGTACCTACTTTCACCTCCTCCGGAACTTCTCGGTCAAGCTCAAGAATTTGTTTACCGCTCAGTGTTTTGGAATCAACCGACTTGATATAGGCATTTCCCAAAGCAGTAGTGTTGTTTACACGACGGGAAAACAATATTTCATCTCCCGATCTCCAATTCTGGTCATAATCGACTGTTACCGTCTTTCTGTCATCGGAAATTGCTGTGATAGTTGAGAACTCGCCCTTTGTATTAACATGGTCGTCTATGTTATTCCAGAGTTCGCAGTTTTCGATGAGCAAAGTGGAACGGTTTCGCCAATAATGAATACCGTCCGCCGCCGATGCCGTCAGCTGGCCATCCTGCGTACGCATCTGATAATTTCTGAAAGTTATTTTCCCGCCACACAAGCCGACAGAAACGCCAAGTCCGTGAGAACCGCACAGAATCACGCCATCCATCGTGATGTCAGAACTAAGAAAAATATTTATACCCGCAGTTGTGTCATCTTTTCCTTTAACCGACATATCGTATGTCTGCCATTGGAATTTGAAGGCAAAGCCATCGCCCGGATCAATATAATGGCTGCGCGACTTAAGTGCCGAACAGTAAAGCTTCACCAAGCGTCCTCCCAAGTGCTCCATTCCGTCAATGTCGTAGTTATCATACGGTATAAACTTCAGATGCTTTTCACCAATATCATAAACCTGACCGAATCCATATGAACCACCGATAGCCTTAATCCACTCGGTCGGAGCCGGCATTGACGCAGACGGCGGAATCTCCATCGTGAACCAGCCTTCACTTTCATTAACCTCTTTAATAATACCATGTGAGGTCGTAGCCTCCTCGTAGATAAAGCTTACATCTTTGAATTTAACATTTTTGCAGCTGCGTAAACTTATGCTTGAATTTAAAGGACGCTCAAACAGAATAGTACTGCCGTTACCTTCAAAGACAAAATTTTCTACGCCATAAATATAGAAAAACGGCGTCATGTCAACTCTTTCGCTGACTCTGTAGGTCTTACCTTTCTCAAGCACAAATTTTGCCGGTTTGCCTGACATTGTTGCTGCGTGAAAACCTCTTAGTATAGCTTCGCGATCATCCGTTACACCGTCACCGACTGCACCGTAATCCTTTGCATAATACACAGCAAATGTATCTTCGCTCGGATAATTGGTGCCGGTTGTAATCTCAATCAAAGCCGGCTCGTTAAAACGGTAATACTCAACATGATAGTTAAGTGTAGGATTTAAGCAATAAAGCGGAACATAAAGCTTACCGTTATAATTTACGGGAGCACGCTCCAAAATGTATCCGTCATTCTCGCCGTCCGTTCCATCATTCACATAGTTTGAAGGAAGCCTTGTGAGGTTTTCTCCCGGAATAGCCGTTTCCTCAATTTTAGCAACGGTATTCGAGCCCTTGCCTGTTGTAACATTTGAGGTGTTTTTGTAATATGTTGTAAGGTATTCGGCTTGATTGGGATAATCGGCATGTGTATAATGTGCTATTCTGTCCCCCGCCGTAAATTGCAGAGTAACCTTATCTTTTATAAGAGTGTTGCCGTTAACAACTGTTCCGCCAATGATATTTGCAAGTGTGCCGATTTCAATCATAGGCTGATCATCGGAATGAATCAATGTCACACCGCTTGTGACCGTACTGTCAAAGTCCACCGATACATTTTCAACTGTTTTTAAGCCAACATTGACTGCGGCTGCCTGATAACGCACATTTGAAACACGCGGTTCATATGCAGGCTCCGAAAACGCCTTGACAGAAACGCTCTTTTGCAGCGTTGCACTTCCAAAAATGCTTGTATTTATGTATTGAGCGCCATTTCTACTACTTTCAGACCAACCATACATTGTTCTTTGGAAAAATGTTGTTGCTGCGGTGTTCACCTGAACATCAAAGCCAACTGTTTTTCCGTCTGCCGGTGTTATGGTCTTAAAAGGAATGACCATCTCAACCACATAGTAATTATCAAAAAGCTTTCCCGCAGCTTTAATCTCTTCACTATTGTAGTTTGATGTTGTCACCATGCCGCTAAAATCTGATCGAATCTGATAGTCGTCATCACCGTATTTTGTGTCTTTATTAAACTGTTCATCAACGAAAATTTCAATTGAATCATTTTCATATGCAGCATCATTACGATTAGTAAATTCTTCTCCGTATATTTTTGCAAGGACATACATGTTTTGTTCATCCCACAAGAGCTTGAACCAACCCCTGTAAAAATCCTCATTTGTTTCTCTTACAATGTCGATTACATTATAGTTTGTTTTGTCCCAAACTCTTTCGATTTCGCCATCAATTACAGGTGTGCCGTATGCCATCTCTGTATGTTCGGCAACCGGTGTCGTTTCCGAAGCGGCAAACGCCGAAGGGATAACACCAACCATTAATGCAGCAGACAAAACAATACTCAAAATCTTCTTAATCAATCAATCCACCTCCATTTACTGCAACAAGCATTTCCGAAAATTCGGGAATACCGAAAAGCGTTGAAATACCATCGTGTATTACAACAAACCTATCTGCGCCCCACACAACGGTTTTCCCTGATGCTTCAGCCAAATTTCTGATCGGAACATATTGCTCATTGCCAAACTCAACAGTATTCTCTTGTTTTGCCTCAAAACCGAGTTCTTTAGCAAAAGCTTCGGTTACATATGTTGTGCCGTTTTGAATAACCAAAGCTACTGATTCAGACTTACCGTTAACATACGCTCTGTTTGCTGCTGTATCAATAACAGTACTTCTGTTGATTTTCCACCTTGTAGTCTGACTTAACACATCACCGGAAACATATCTTATTTTTATATCCTCAATGTTAAGTGAAGTTCCGTTTGTCCACCTTCTCCATTTGCCGAATTTGAATGTCAGCTTATCACCTGCCTTAACCTCCTGTGTGACATCTATATCATCAACAAAATAAACTGTGTCAATTTCTTCATCATATTTTACGGAAACATCACCGCCCACGCGGTTTGACCAGATCTCCCTGTCATTTAAGCAGACCTTAATCAGCATACCGCTTGTTCCCTTATTAACAGGGAGATTACCGCCGATTTTTATTATTCCGCTCTCCGAAAGCACTAAATCTATCGCCGGTTCGCCACGCTGATTTGCCGGGGTTACGGCTGTCGATGTAATCTTGCAGGTTGCGTCACCGAGAACATCCGCACTCCACGCACCCGAATCAAATGACATCGGAAATTTTGTGTCATTATACAGTGCATAAAGTGATACATCAGAATTGGCACTTGAACCGATTTTGGACGAAAGAGTAAATTCATCATCAACACTGCAATTTAACTCCGTTGAACCTTTTGCGCTCGAAAACGGCTTTGCACCGTCAAAATATTTGACATCAGCACTCCATTCGCTGTAATTATAACCGGAATAGTCATTTGTTTTAACTTCAATGTCTATTGTGTCTTCGATCTTTGCTGTAAAACGAACATCAACAACTCCCTTTTCACCACCGGGAATCATTTGCTGCCACATAAGCTTGTCATTGTGATAGACATACACTATACTTCCGCTGCCGCGCCTGTCAGTACCGGTAATGCTCGCTGTGACCTGATGCTTCCCGTTTTTGCTCACTTTGTACCGAGTTACCATTGAACACTTATCCGACGGCATCATTTCATAATCGTTCATAAATGCAATGCCGTCAGAGGCAAGAAAACGATCTGAATCTTCATCGTACATAAGCTCGGAAAGCTCACCGTCCATGCGCTGCATATATTGGTATCCTTCTTTGCCGGCAGCTCCCGAATATGCTTTTGCCGTGTATGATACAGACGGCCACCAGCTTATAACATCATAACCATTTGTTTTTTTCGCATTAACTCTGAACCAAATTTCATCACCTTTTCTGATGTTTACCTCTATATCATAGCTTGGAGTTTCGCCAAAAGGAATGTCTTGCTTCCATAGTGTTTCATCGCCCTTTCCGATTGTTGCAAGTACGCCGTCTCCGCCATCATTTTTGGAAATTGACCACCCAATCGTTCCTTGAAGCCTTACAACACCTTTTTGCTGAGCGGTAAACAAATAACCGACATCGGTTGTTGGTCCGGGAGTCAGAGCATTTGTTTTAATAACCCCCACCGGGTTTGCCTCCCATCTGCTATTTGCAAGGCTATACACCATATCGGTTATCTTATCTCCATCAAATTGTACAAAGCGAAAGTTGTTCTTTCCCTGTTCAGTTTCAAATGTGCAGGAATAGGTTTGAGTAATGACAGCATCAGCCGCATACGCCGGAGCCGGAACATAGGCAATCATAAGGAGAATTGCAAGTAGCATACATATTTTTTTCAAATCAATCACTCCTCTCGCCAAATTAATTTAATACAAGTTTATCTGATATATCAACAGGATAAAATCTGCCTGTACTGTTTGTAACAGCAAAAACACTTATGCTCCAACCTTTATAGGAAGTTTCGTCACTGTTTTTGTCATACACCGGCATTGTAATAACCACGCTGCCATTCTTATCTGCAATATGCTTTACGGCTCTTAAACGGTTGGATGAGTCGTACACCATAGAATAAAGCTCTGCCTTAAACGATGCATCTCTGTTATATAATTCAATAGCTACATCCGCACCTTCAGCTACATTTTCAATTTCATATACCGATTCTCCGCCCACGCTATAATCTGCAGCCTGCAAATATTTAATTACAGGATCCCAAATTACTGTCGCTGCGGTTGATGAAACAGAACCGATCTCGAAAAATAACATATCGCCTGCCGAAACATCAATATTAATGTCGTATGGCTCAACCCCTATATTGTCGTTCTCTGCAATCGAAGCCCACCAAATATAATTATCATTAGACTTAGTTATATCGTTGTCATATTCATTTTGATAATCAATGAGCTCATATTTTGAATTTGTATGAGCTATACCGGCTTCAATCGGAGCTTTTTGACCGGCACTATATGCCATTCTAATATTATTGTTTGCCGTAAGGTTTACCTTTCCGGAATACGGTGCTTTCCACACGAATGCTGTCTTATTATCAACAGAAGAACCTTTTGCCTGCAATCGACCGGTCGCCGTAACAAAGTTTTGTATTGAGCCGGACGCCGTATATAAGCACCAATTTGTTCCTTCAGTCGCTTTGGTGAGATTAACATAATTGGAATATGATCCACCATCGCGATATTGATAAAACCAGCCGTTTGCTCCTTGTGTCGTTGGACTGTAATCGGCAGTAAGCGCATAATTCGGAATTATTGACGCCTGTACAAGTAACACTGAGGAAAGTAATAAAACACCACACAACACTACACAAAATAATTTTTTCATTTTATACACCTCACCGATAGATTATCGTCATCATTGTCGTGTTTGACGCATTTCCTATTGTAAATATTTCATCCCCCGGGACTATATCAGTAAAGTTTGCCTTTTCAGCAATCCTCCTACTTTTTTCGTACATTATAACCGCTCCGCCTGTCGGAACAATTACCTTTGCATCCAACGGCGAAATTTCACCAACCGGAAGTGTTTCCGATACCAAAAATCCGGAACTTGTAATGTTAGCTGCATATCCGAATGAAATTAATCTGTCTCCGTTATGTACCGTTCCTATACCGTTATGACCTGTATCAGATGCCTTGTGAACAACCTTTATCTCCTCTATACTGTTAAGAGCATTTAATGCATACTGTATAAAGTCACCTTCTTCAACAGTCAAGGTCTTATCCGTATAATCAACAAGCGGTTCACCCGGAAGTGAATAGAGTTTTATAAGGTTTCCGGCTGTATTGTAGCCTTCTACTATATCTACTTCCTCTTTTTCGTCGTTAAGTCCCCTCGAAAGATTCGTAACAAACATAAAATCATTATCAACAGTAAGTACGCTTCCGGCTGCACGGACTATCGCATAACTTACTTTACCCATCGGTGTTAAATCGTACAGGGAAACATCATATGTTTTGTCTCGTTTGAAATATGTTCCGTTGAGCAATTTATATTTTTCAATTTCTTGACTGCCATCGCTCGGAACATAAAAAACTTTTGTTGAAGAATCGACAGAATATTTATAGTCCAATACATATTGCTTGCGTACATACAGTGATTCTTTAACATCAAGCGAAAATTCATTGGGATCATAGTACGGTGTATCCTTACAATAAGTAATTTTCTTTATTATATCATCCTCTGCCTTATATTTTATAAGTTGTTTGCCTGCTACTTCGTCTCGCAGTTCTTGCCACTGAACACTTTTTGAAAGCTCACTAATCTTTTTGGACACACCGTTTATGTTTACTTTTTCCTTAAGTCTAAACACTTCCATCTTACCATTATCGGTATAAATTTTAAATTGTATATCCGATTTGATTTTATCATCATCAGAGTAAATCGCAACTAAATATCCTATATTGTCAGAACTTCCGCCGCTTACAAAATAAACGATTTCGCCATTTGTATTGAGATAAAACTGTCCGCCTGCACCGGCTTCAATCTCAGGAATATTGTTTTTCTTTTGAAGCGCCTTCGCCGCATCGCTAACCGGATACTCCTTACCGCCAATATCAGCACAATCCATGCCGCCATTTGTCCCTATTCCGTCAACAGTTCCGGATACTGTCTCTGAGCAAGCCATAAGTTTAACCCATTTGTCGGTATTTGTACCTTCCGATACAGCCACCGATACAACCATACCGCTGTTAAGATCATCAAGAGTTGCGGTCTGACCGTCCAATAAAATTCTTACATAACTGTCCTTCAGCGAAAGTGTTGTTTCTCCGTATTTCAAGTATACTGCCTGATCTTCGGTAACAACCTTTTCAACAATGCAATCTTTATATTCGGTTATGTTGACAAAATCAATTATTCCGTCATCATCTCTGTCCACCAAATTTATATTCACTGTAGATGAATCTTTGAATTTTGATTCGTCAAACGCAATGGCTTTACCGTTATATACCATATCGGTTATTGAAGAAAATTTTAGAGTCCTCGTTTTATTGCCGACATAATACTTAATTTGTTTATTTGTTGCATCACTTATGCTATCTCCCCAAATTTCAGTGATAGTATTCGATGACTGTTCTTCAACATATATCAATGTGGATTTACTGCTTTTTTCATTAACCTTGACATAAGCTGTAACATTACTTCCAAGATAATCGTCAGCATAATGATTCGGATCAAAAACCTTCCCGCCATCAATTATTACTGTACCATCACCCGCACCGTCATTTGCACGGTTCAAAGAGGTGGAGTCGACTGCCGTTATTGTTCCCTCAATTATTTCTATGTCAAGAATTTTTGAAAGTAAATTTTCATCGCTCACTTCATAATCTGCATATCCGCCGCTGAATCCCCTGAGTTCCACCATATCTGCATGAAGAGCATTATAGATAATCTGGGCAACATCTATTCGATGAATATATGTATCGGCAGCTACGGCGACAGATTTACTGATATCCAACCTCTTTGCTGCGGATATGTATCCATTCGGAAATCCTCCCTGAACTTCAGCATATGCACCGCCGCCTATCAGTTCAACAAATATTTTCAAAACCTGTGCATAAGTCACATAATCATTAGGTCCAAATCTTCCATCGCCATAGCCCGACATAATGCCATTTCGTACCACAGTGTCTATATACGGTCGATCAATCTCACCCACATCAGTAAATTTTTTCTCCGCATCTGCCTCGACTTTATAATCAAGCAGTCTACACAATATCTGAGCAAGTTCAAATCTTTTCACAAGGCTGTCATTCCAAAATTCACCGGTATATTCATCCGTTTGCATTATGTTAAGCTCGGTTAAAAATGTAACCGCTCGATTTGAATGAGAATTTGATTTAGCGTAAGATGTAACCGGTGCTGCAACAATATTGCAAGCAATCACGGAAAACATGAGTATGAATGCTAAAACTCTTTTTTTCATTTTTTCGCTTCCTTTCTGCAACAATCGCACTTTTTCTCTGTATTGTTTACTGCAAGCATCTATTGATAATAACTGCAGCTTCAGCGCGTGTTGCATTGTTCTTGGGGGCAAAAGCACCGTCTCCCGTGCCGCTTATAATTCCAAGCGAACCAAGTGATTCAACTGCCTCAAGTGCATATGGTGAAATTTCGCCTGCGTCACTGAAACTCTTTTTGCCGGACGAAATATCATTTCTGCTTGCCGAGAGAGCGCGGAATATCATTACTGCCATATCTTCGCGAGTAATCAGATTACCTATCCCAAAGTGTTTTTCGGATATTCCGTTTACTATTCCCATATTAACAGCAGTTTTTATGTATGATGCATACCATTCGCCCTCTGCAACATCCTCAAATTCAACTGCACCGTTCTGTGTCTTGAATCCAAACGCTTCACAAACCAACTTAAGGAATTCTTCTCTTTTAATTCCGCGCCCGGGTTCAAACATATTGCCGCCTACTCCGGAAATAACGCCCTTGTTATACAGGTTAAGAATCGCTGTTTGTGCCCATTTGTATTCGGACAAATCATTAAAAACATTGTTATTGTTATTGCTATTGTTATTTTGTGGATTGTTTCCATTATTTGTTGTCGAACCGCTCTCAATTGAAAAACTGTTCTTTCCGCTTGAACCGCCGGAGGAACCGCCGCCACGGTTACCCGTGTCGATTGTCGAATTGTTTTCCTGTGCATTTACAACAGCTGTTTTAATTGCTCTTGCCAACGCTTCTGTCGTCTGAAATCTGCTTTGATCATTGGCAGTTTTAATTGTTCTCATTGCTGCGTCAATAATATTTTGATTCGTCTCGCTCTCGAGAGCAGCAAGCATATTTTCTGACAAACCATCATTTACAAGTTCTTTATTGTTTATAAACAAATCCGCAAGTTTAGTGTATGTCGTCGATGAAATCATACTGAGCAACATACTCTTCTTTAATTCCTTTGTAAACACCTCGTAGTTCTTAAAACCTGAAGCATTATTAAGCTTTGCATTTTCAACAACCCAATGCTGCTCTCCGACTGCAAATTCATCGAATTCTTTTTCTTCAACAGCTATTGTTTCAATAGTATCGTTATACAAAACAATGTCCGCTGCTGCTTCCTGAGTATTTTGACCCAAGAAACCAGCCGCAATCAATGAAGCGTTAAGTATTTTTGAAATGTTTGCCGCAGTAAGCTGAGATTTATAATTTCCAAGAGAATTATTCAAGGCAAGCTTTTCTGAGTCTGTCATTGATTTATACTTTCCAACCCAAACGCCCATGCCTTCATACAACTTTTCATTTCTGATTGCTGATAAGCCGTCAGGAGGAACAAGTGCTTTTATCTCATCACTGTCAGCAGCTTCCGTAATATAATTAAACACTTGTTTTGCACTTCTTTTTAAGTCGGCTATACTTTCATCATTCATAAGTCCGTTTGTATACTGCACACCATATCGCGCATCACGCTGATTGCTTTTGCTCATTCCCTGTGAATCAAACGCAAGCCACAGCTCCGAAAACAACGGTGTACTTTCATTATCATACAACGAAATAACACCATCAAAACTTCCGTCATCATTAGTTGTTATGATTTCAAAGTGCTTAGTATCCGTGCCAAACGGCACAACCGAACTGCCTTGTGTGTATAAAAGCACAGACATTTTTTCGTTTCCGACAGCTTCACTTCCATTAGACAATATACCGCTATATGTCAATGCTTTGCCTCGCATCGAAACGCTCAATTCATTAACCGCAGCAGATTTTTTGGTGGAAAAGGCTACTTCATAATTCTCCTCAAATTTATCACCATATACATCTTCCGGCACATTGGTGAAACTGATACGGAACTTATTTCCTTCAGGAAATACTTCATCACCATTAAGCGCCCATGTAATACATTTGCCGCCATCATATGCAAATGCCGCCTGCATCTCGCTCCATCCGGCGTCTGTATATCTTTCAAGTTTTACAGTATCCTTTGACACTGTTGCGGGGTTAAGAGCATAATTGAATTCAGCTTTGAATGTATTAATGTCAGCAAGGCTGTCTACAGAAGCAAAATTCGAACCGTCAGATGATGCCGTCACAGTTGTAATTGCCGGTGCAACAACATTTGCTGTATCAAATATAAATTCAGCTCTACCGGGTTCCATGTCCTCACCGTTTATCGCCTTCAGATTTTCACTAAATTCTAATTTATATTTGCTTTGCCCGTCCAGCGGTTTACTCGGGAGAATCAAAACTGTTTTATCTGCATCATTGTAGGACACACTTATCGAAATATCCTCATCATTTTCACCCAACTTAACGAGACTGATATTTTGGTTAGTCACAGTTGCAGAATCAAGCGCAACATTAAAGGGGACATTAACCTTTATTATTCTTTTCTTAATGCTCTCCATCCTGCCTGTCACACCGCTCATATCGCAGTATGATACATTATCTGTAATTATTTCCGGTCTTTCCAGAATAGGTGTAGATATCGTCTTTACTATAGGTTCAGCAAGCTTTGCCCCATCAATCCTTTTTATATCTGTTCCAAATTTGAGTTCATATTTGGTATTCGGTTTTAACTCATTGTCCGTGGTTATTGTAACCGAATTACCTTCGTTCATATCGTAAACAACCAAAGCTTCAACAACGCTGCCACCATCTGTCTCGACAAGCGTTACACTGCCATTTGCTTCAATCGAAGCTTTGTCCATCGGGACATTAAACGAGGTTTTTATAATTTTAACCTTTGAAATCAACGCCGTTCCGCTTTTATCAAGCATTATAATATCATCTATTTGAGGTTCCGATAAAGTTTCGAGCGAAACAGCTCTTTCAACTGGGTCGCCAATGTATATACCGCCAGCGGTTTTTACATCATCATTGATTACCAGCACATATGAAGCACTGATATCAAGTGCCTCCTGCGGCATAACAGTAGCTGTATATGCCGTCTCATCATAATCGACAGCTGACAAAACAGTTTCACGAGTCATGGAATTCACGAGTGTAATTCCGCTTTCAACTGATTGTTTGTCCATTGCACCGGTAAACGGAAGTTTAATTCCGCCAAGCCATGTATGCGAGGTCTCTCCGATTTCGGGCATCTCTTCAATGTATTTCGCACGAATATTATCGATATAAAAGTCTATTGATTTTGCTCCGCTTATAGGATTCGTAGCCTTTAGCGCAAATATGTAATCGTTTGAACCGCTTTTCAAATATGATGTAGTTCCCTGCTCTTTTCCGTTAAGCGAAACTGTTACAGTTGCATCTTTTCGGTCGAGCACCAATTTAACGCTTTGCCATTCCGAAGATCTGACATCAGCTTTATACTGTGTTAATGTGCCTCCGCCGTTACTTGACCAAAGTCCTAAATATGCATCACTCAAAACACCCAAACGCTCATTATCGTTCACATTATTTGTTGCAAAGAAAACATTGTTACCGTTTGTATACACATCAAATTCATATACAAGCTTTCCTGTGCCGCTGCCATTGCCTGCCCAATCTAATACATTATATTTTATACCGGTATTTGCTGTCGCAGAGGCAATTTTCAGTATTTTGCCATGTTCTGTCCCCAGCGGATCGTCCATAACTTCAACTATGCTGCTGCCCCACATCGGAGCCAACCTACCGGACATTGAACCATTTTCAAAATCAACTATGCCGGTATCAAGTTCTGCCGGATCGGTCGTGTATGAAACACTGATGTCATCAACATAGAAATTCGACTCATTGGTAAATACATCACCATTTTTTGTACCCAAAGTACCACGCAAACCCATTTGCCAGTAATTTCGAACCGGATATTTTGAAGTGCTTGCCATAGGAACCCAATACCAATCCCCTTCGGCTTCCTTAAATCCAAGTCTTTTTCCATATAAATCGACTTTTATCTGAATTTCACAAAAATCTTCAGTCCAAGTTTCCTGCGGTGTATCCCACTTATCTCCGACAGACTGACCCGAACCGTCATAGCTAATCCACAAACCGTTGCTATAGTCAATAGCCGCAACGCCTATATAACCATCCGGGTTTGCCGCGGAATATGATGTGTTAAGATCAATGCACCCGTCAGCTCCAAGCTTTATCGATACAGTCTGAGGTGTTCCGTTTATATTTTCCCATTTATATTTAAACTTATATGTTATGACACCGCCGTCAGTTTTCACAGGAGCAAGTGCGCCGGCATTTACGCTAAAATTCATAGTGTTTGCATTTCCTTTTGCGTTTTTGCCGTAAGTTACTGCTGCATTGTCCCTAATGAACATATTGCCCCATAACACATTGAGATAATCGTTATAACTTGATGTTATGTTGTAATCATCATTTTCACTAAAATCAATAACTCCTGAAGAAACCATCGTTGCATCTGCAATTACAGGTATGACCTGCGATATCATCGCACATGTCAATATTGCTGATAAAACCTTATTCAGTTTTTTCAAAACTCATCGCTCCCTTTATCAATTTTCAGGTATGAATAAGTCAATGCTTTTTGTTGAATGATTTATTATTTTTTTTGAGCAATCATTCATGACAAAGTGTTATAATGTAGATATACACGATTTCGCCTAATTTCTTTTTATCAAAAATCATTGACTATAAAGCAATTATATAGTATAATGTAATGGAATACAACAGATATTTTTTGTTTTTATAGGGGTGACTTTTTTTGATGACCTTTGACACAGTAACACATTCCAGAGAAATTTTTTCAAACAATATAAGAATAAAAAGTTGGAACACGCCTTCGTCCACCCACAGCCATGATTTTTTTGAAATTATATATGTAAAAGAGGGTAGTATTCTCCATTCCATAAACAATTCGCCATATACACGAATGTATCAAGGGGACTATATGTTTATAGACATCGGCAGCCACCACTCATTTGATATGGAGAATTCAACAATTGTTAATGTAGAGTTTACTTCTCATGCCATAAGTAAGCATCTTCCGCTATGCAACAACATTTTTCAGTTGCTTGCATACTCTGCATTTTCCGTTATAAGTTCAACGAACAGTGTGTTCCCGTCGGATAAAATTTTGCACGATGACTGCGGTCGGTTATCAACATACATTGATATTCTGAAATCTGAAATCTACGAAGAAAATGACGATGAGCATTCAGTGATTCTTCCATACATAATAAAACACAATTTAATTGCAATAATGCTTCATATTGTGCGCCCTTATCTTAATCAACCTGTATATAATTATGAAAACGTACTCGTAAAAAAGATGCTTGAAATTGTTGCTTTTCATTATGCCGATCCCAACCCTCTAGCAATTGCAGCGAGTCAGCTTTCATATTCACCGTCAACTCTTTCAACATTATTCAAAAACAATACAGGAAAAAAATACAAGGAATATATACAGTGTTTCAGGATTGACAAAGCCAAACATTTACTTACCTCCACATCAACAAGCATCTTAAAAATTGCAGAAGATGTGGGATATGTTGACACAAAATTTTTTAGTCGTATATTCAAAAAATATGAAGGTATAACACCCACGGAATACCGCAAAAAGAACAGAAATAATGTACCGGTTATCAGCATTGCTGTTGAAGAATTGAATTAAGTTTCTCCATTTGCTCCCGTTTACCCAAAGGGCATTTCACACATATTTCAGTTATATGTGAAATGCCCTTTCATAAACACTACCGTATAAACTTTTTGTATCTTATAGTCCTTTTTTCTCCAGGCAAAAGAATAAAATAATTATCCTCAAAAAAATATTTTCCTGCAAGCTCAACATCTATTGCGAGTCCTTTTGAAAGCACAGTCAACTTTCCATTACCATCATCAACCACTTCATACTCACCAAAATGATTAAAAGCGGCAGGCGATGTATTATAAAAAATTGTCCTATCTCCGGATATGTCACAGATTAAAACCTCATCATCTGTAAGATTTACATCCGCCTCATTGATTTCGAACACAACCGCACTCTCGTTTGCACAACAGATGTAATCATATGTCCACTCCTTAATTACAGATGATTTGCCGACCTTACGGAGAGTCATTTTGCCACTTGCATCCTCCAAGGTATCATTACATAAATACACCAAGAACTTGCCATGTTCACGCCTCAGCGAGGCTATAACCCCCTTTGCACTACGCTTAAAAGCATAGTATGCTGCTTTAGGGAAATTATAAAAATCAATCAGCGACCACGAACCGTATGTGGGCCAGCAATCGTTTAGTTGCCAAAACAATATTCCTGATGAAAACCATTTGTTTCGCCTATAAATTTCAAGCGAGTTTCTAACGCATTCATACTGCACATATTGCAGTTTTCTCAATTTATCTTTGACACTTTCAAATTCGCCCATAATTTTTTCGGCAGATTTAACCATATAGTCGTATAACCCCAAAGGTGTGAGTGCCGGATTATTTCTGGTGTGTGCAATCTCTATTTCATTGTTATCCCCGAAAATATCGGCCTCTGTCATAAAATGCTTCATCATTTCAGGCGAACAGATACCAAAAGCAGGCGCCTCTGCCATAAAGCGTGAAAGATACTCTTCCATTCTCTGCACATAATCCTTCATATCGCTGGTTTGTATATATGAAAACATAGCACCAAGAAACTGAGTGTTATGTGTAGTACCGCATGTCACTGATCCGTAAGGAACCCCACCATAAGGACTTGAAGGTAAAAATCTTCGATTATAATCCAGTTGTTTCATTACATTGGCAATAACACCCCTGACTACTCTTCGGCCATCATAATCCGGCATATTATCATTTCCGCGTATTGCATTCTCATTATCCCCCGACCAAAAAACAAGACACGCATGATTTCTCAACTTATATGCTGCATATTCTGCCTCTTTTTTTAAATGTTCGCAAAAATCATTTTCGCTGTCAGGATACGCACCACACGCCATTAACATATCCTGACTGACCATAATACCAAGTCGATCACATTCTTCATAAAAGCAATCAGCTTCAAACATACCGCCGCCCCATACTCTTATCATATTAACATTTCCATCAGCCGACAGGTTCAACGCATCTTTTATTTTCTTTTCTGTTTGCTCAGAAACAAACGGATTTGTCGGAACCCAGCATCCTCCTTTGCACATAATGGGAATATCGTTCACTGCAACTGTAAATCCACAAAATTCACTGTTTTCATCCCAATTATCCCACTCATCCTTCAAATGTGCGGACTTTTTTAGTTCAATACATTTTTTCCAATAATCAGATCCCTCGGCATCAATTTTTTCAATTATTTTTACCGTCCTAATACCAAACCTTTGTCTTCTTTCGCTGATCATTGTTCCGTTTTTATCTATCAGCCTGATTTCGAGCAAATAAAGCGGACTTTCGCCATAACCGCGCGGATACCACCTGAGCGGATTTTCGATAGTTATATCCTGATATTGATACTCCTCAGCAATAATAAGATTTTTTTTGAATATTGTCATTCCATTCGGATCTGATATTGTGTATTCCGCATACACATCATGGCATATACCTTCAAAATGCGTATCTATAACAATTTGTGCCGTATCGTCATCCGCACTTTTTGTAAAAACATAGACATTATCAAGCTCGCATTTTTCCTTTTTTATCAGGTAAACTTCCTTTTCTATTCCGCAAGTAACAAATCGTTCAACCCAATCCCAACCATATGTACACTGCATTCTGCGTTTGTGCAGTCTTTCTTTTGTAAATGCGCCATGTAGTTGCGGCATAGCGGCAGTCCGCTTTGTGTGTGCATAAAACACAACCTGTATTTCGTTTTCGCCGTTTTTAAGCGCCCTATCTACACAAAACGAGTGTTCAATGAACATATTATCTGCACTGCCAACTTTAATATTATTCAGAAAAACATCGCACTCGACATCAAGACAGTCAAACTTTATATAGATATTTTCCGCATCTTCAAAAACACAAGTAAATGTTTTTGAATAAATCCAGTTGTAATCCTCAATCCACTGACACTTTTTGAAATTATCACGGTATAAAGGATCGGGAATTACCTTTTCGCGATACAAATCTGTATGAACACATCCCGGAACCACTCCATCAAATTCCATTGTTTCGCCCTGCGGAGAGATACCTTTTATATGCCAAGCACCGTTCAAACTTAAGATTTTCATTATTCCCCCCCAAATCACATTCCACAACATTTTAGCAATAGATTAAACAACTTAAGTTCATAATCATATGTATATGGATTCTTTTTTTTACCATGTATATATGCGGCAAAGTCCATCATCATCGGATTATATCGATCATAACCCTCGCTAATGATTTCAGTTGAATTATCACGCCATATGTCGGTTACATCTGATTTATATGTTATATGCGCTTTAGAAACCAACTCAGAATCATTGATGCTTATTTTAGTTTCAAACGGCTTTATTTCAATTGTTCCCTCAGTTCCTGTAACAACAAATTGTCTGCGTTCAAATCCGTTCGTTTCACAAGCACAAACTTTTATAAATGATGATCCATAATCATAATCAAGGACAACAAATCCAAAATCCTCCGCATTATTCAAAAGTTCCTTTTCGGTACTTGTGTTAAACACGGTTATTTCCTTTGGCTCTCCTTGTATTTGCAATATAAGATCAAGCAAGTGACATCCCAAAAAATACATCATTCCGCCTTTATAATTGCCAAGCCACTTTCTTTTCTCCAAATCGTGACACACGCTCATTTGAGCTTCTATGCTAAATACTTTTCCAAGTTTACCCTGCTTAATATCGTCCATGCATCGCATAATCATAGGATTATATCTATACATATAGCCCATTTGAAACGGTAAGTTATTATCTTTAACAATCTTAATTAATTCAGCAAAAGTTTGAGGATCCTGCGTTCCCGGTTTGTCTAAATGAATGGCAATTCCTTTTTCAGCAAATATTTTCGCATAGTGTGTAGCATTTTCTTCCTCGCACTCTATCGCAACCGCATCCAAGTCATTCATATTGAGCAACTCATCAACAGATAAAATATTTTGTTCATCCCTAAATGACGAGCAAATGCTTTCACCGGGTTCTGCCAAACCCACAAAATCATACACATTATTCAAAGCAGTTATGCTTTTATATGTTGGAAACGCATGGTCATGCCATGTTCCCACCTGTGCAATTTTTATAGGTTTCATTATATTTCCTCCCAATCAAATTGAATAATCGGGAACGATTTGTCTGTTATCAAACGCTGATAAACCATTTTTGCATCCTTCGGTGAATGTACTTCTGCGATCATTGCTTTGAAATCCAAGCGGTTTCCATGAATAAGTCTCATCACAGCCATCATATCATCGTGGGTTGACCATTCACCCTTATGCGACTCCTCGAAAGGTCTTGCACTTGTGTGTGCTCCGAAAAGTTTAATTCCGGGACCATGAACCTTATGATAATAATCGATTGTAAAATCAGAATTCCTCGTGCATCCGAGCAAGGCAACTCTCGCACCCCTTGCACAGCAGTCTAAAACGGAGTCAAGAGCTTTTCCAAAACCGGTTACCTCAATTGCAACCTTAACTCCTCCATTCGTTACAGACTTTACATTTTCCGCAAAATCAGCCTTTGATGAGTCAAAAGCAAAATCAGCTCCCATTTGAAGAGCAAGATTTCTCTTTTCCTCCTGTAAGTCCGCAACAATCACAGGATATGCTCCTGCTGCACGCAAAAGTTTCACTGCAATCATTCCCAAGATACCGTATCCCATCACAATTGCTGATTCACCTATCTCAAGCTCACATTTTCTGACCGCAAGCATAGGAAAAGTTGCAATATACGCCATTGCAGCTTCATTAAGTGAAACATCGTCAAATTCTATTTTGTGAACATTATACTCAGATGTAACGATATATTTATTGTGAGTTCCGCAGGAAACAGCAACCCGGTCGCCCGGTTTTACACTCGACACAGCCTCCCCGACTTTTTTAACTATGCCAGCAAGACTGTAGCCGCAATATCTCGGAAAAGGAACTTCAGCGGTTGTGTTTATAGAAACATTTTTGTCACCAATCAAATTCGCGCGTTCTGTCCCGCTGCTTATCGTTGAAACGCCAATCTCCACCAAAACTTCATTTGCAGCAATATCATCGCTAATTTCCATCTCAACAAGCTCAACTTCACATGGCTTTGTAAACACTATCCTTGTATTCTTCATTACAGACACCCTCTTCTGCTTTATTTGATTATAGTATACAACAGTTAAGCACTAAAATCAACGGACTATTTTCGATATTTGAAGGGGGATTTTTTTCAGAAAAGCATATTTCTAACAGAACCGACTCCGTTTCAAAATACGGAGTCGGTTCAAATCAGTCGATATATACAGTATGATGATAATTTTTGAAGCATTGCCGTACATCAAGCCGGTTGCAATCATATATTCATATCGTTTTACAGATGTTTTCTTATCAGTTCAGCCAGCTTAAATCCCATAATCGCATGACCTTCCGGAGAAGGGTGTATAAGATCAGTGGTAACAACTGAAGTTGTAGGCTGAATTTCCTCCGCTTTTATTATAAAACAACTATTTCTTTCGATGCTTTCCTGCATTTTAACTATTACATTTTCAATTGTTTCATAATCAAATGAAGAGTCATATTTCGTATGAGGTCTGAGCGGTGTTATCAAAAAAATCGGCTTATCAGGATTTTTATCCAGCATTTTCGAAAGCATATACTCACCGCGTTTTTTTATAAAATCAGCAGTTGCTTCTATATCATAGTTTTTAGACAAACAATAACTGTACATATTTGTTCCAAGTTCAAATATAAACGCATCGTATTTTATATTTTCGGCAAAATAATCCGCAATCTCGTTCTCGCACAAACACGAACCCGCCAATCCCTTATTCATCACCTGTGCGCCCAAAAGCTGCCCGGCAAAGGATGCATATGTAAGTTGTGTATTTCCGCTTCTTGCACCGTGCGTTATTGAAGATCCATATGCCAAAATTGTTTTTTGAGGTTCTTCATCATTGTGAGGCGGTCTGATTTTTCTCCCATAAGTTTCTATTGAATCAACCGCAACATACCCGCCTTGAATTACAAGCCTTATAACATCCTTCGAAAAGTTGTCGGCATTAAAAAAATCCGGATTTTTGACAGAATCACATGGATTGTCGTTTATTATAATTGAGCAGTTATGACTTATGGGATAACCCGAGTCAAGTCTGTCACCTCTATACACCAAAACATGAGAACCCTCATTTTCAACAGAAAGATTTACTCTTACTCTGCCCTTTTCGGTTTTAACAAAGCGTATTTCACACCCCGTAGATTGCTTACCCATATCCGCACCATCGGGTGATAAAAATTTATCTAAACAGCTCGGATATCTCCGTAAAAACAATCTGCCGTCACGAAGCTCTGCCTCGCCAACATTAAATAGCTTTACTATTTTCAAAAGTTCTTTTCCGCAATACATAATTTGCCTCCACGAAAGAATTGATCGCCACAATAACATATTTCACGGCGCAAAGCAAACGAAATTTGTTTTTGTGTTTTGAATACCCCAAAACATATTATACAATCTCAATCTCCGGCGGAGCCGATATTTTTGTTACTACTCTGTCGTCGCATTTTTCTGCACGGACATCAATATTTCCGTATGCCGTAGGATAACTGACATCAATCCAATCCAAGCCTGCAAGATTCGGATTTATGCGTACCTTCTTAAATCCCGGGCTTAAAATCTCAATGCCGGATAATTCTTTTGACATAAATGCCGTTGGTCCGCTTGCCCATCCGTGGCATAGGCTATGCCTAAATCCCTCATAACAGTAACGACCGAAGTCTCCATGTATATCTCTTTTCCCCGTCGGCACAATCTCGTCTATTCTAGCCGAATTATTCATCCATTCAATGTCAAAATCCTCCCAAAATGTAGTTGCTCCCATATTCAGCATACCGCCCCAATAGCTTTTAATTATATCAATCGCATCAGAGAAATCACCCATTTTTGCTTTTGCAAGCAATACATAATATCCCATAAAGCATGACATTTCGGATGCGGAATTACCGGATAGTAAATTTGCCTCATAGCTCGTATTTCTTCCGCTTAAAATGTTCAATGCCGCAATTCTCTTATTTACTTCAATTTTACACTTTTCCGCACGAATTGAATCCGAACATTTTCGGCAGCGATTGCCGTATTCGTCATCATTCAACATATAAAACAAACTTGATGCTTTTTGAAGTCCTATTGCAAAAAGCGACTTTACGCCCTCTATCTCGCTTATTGTATCCTTGCTGCTCCAATCAACGAATTTTCGTACATTGCCGCCATAACCGCATTCCACCCATTTAATAGCCTCGTCACACATTGCTTTCAAGTACTGATACTGTTCCTTTAGATAATTTATATCACCATAATGCATATATATATCATAGTGTATGATTATCCACCACATACTATATGTGGCAATCTCATTCATCCACGCCCCTGCCGGGGTGTCATCTCTTACAAAATCAAGGCTTTTTTTAATTGCCGAATCATTTCCGAACACAGCAGTTATTGTAGACACCTCCGGGTGCATATCTCCTATAAACACACATTGGTCACGCTTTATCCCATCCCATATGTATTCATGCATATTAAGCTGAACGGTCTTTACGCCAATCCTCCATATATCGTTCAATAATCTGTCGCTGCATTCAAACGATCCTATTTGCGGTATTTCCCTAAAATCCGCATATGCCTTTATTGATTTGATATATATTTCGCTGTCCAATGACTCTATTCTTACAAATCGAAAACCGGTTGCGCCGAACTTCAAAGTCGATTGCGTACACATTTCAAGTGTAACATCCCGCATACTATGATGGTTGCCGGAATTTTTATCTCCCGGTTCACTCATTGCTTCAGAAACACTTTCACCGAATGTAATTCTCAGATGTGCTGAATTTGGATAGCTTGAAACCTGTTGATTTGTTATCGCAATTCCGCCGTACCACTCATCTCCGAAATCCAAAAGTATATAGCCGCCGGTTTTTATGACTGCGCAATCATCATAACGATAACTATGTTGCAACGGTTTATCGGCAAGCAACATATCATCATTTGTTACACCGCAACTTTGTACTATTCTTATGGCTGTAATATATTTCAATTATATCTCCTCCTTGTGTAATTTCTATACACAGAAAATTATTTAGCTCAATTTCATCACCGCAGCCGATTTTACAAATGTTGTTCTTGTAATTTATATATGCCATATGCCTTTATAGTTTACAACAATCAGGCGTTAAAATCAACGGACTAATTTTTATATTAAAGGGGGGTTTTTTTTTACCGCGTTTGAAAAAATGTTATCAAAACTTGATCGGCATTAAACTATGTTGGTAATTTTCGACAATACCACTGCTTGACATTTGCGAGGATGTAAACACATCCTTTAAGCGGATATTATTTTCCGTAACAATTTCCGCTTTTATCAACAGACAAAACCTTATAAAACAGCTTTTCGTCATCAATCGGGATTGATTCTGCAATGGTTGATGCAATTTGACTTTCGGGACTCGGCTCAAAATCCATATTTTCGGATGCATATACCCGATAATAGTAATGATCTCCTCCGCGGATCTCATTCCAGGACAATCTGCCGCACTCTACCTTTAAATCCGTTGCATAAACTTTATAATCTCTTTCCGTATAATCTGTTGTGATAAATGTAACACTTTCAGGTTTTAGCTCTATTTCGTCCCCGTCCTCTATCTCATATGCATATGTCTGTAAATCACAGAATTTATTTTTCGGCACATGGTTGGAATCGTATTCATACACACGCGCTTTCTTTTAAAAAACCATTTGCACAAGCTCTGACCGTTACAGTATTCTTATGTCGATTTACAATTCCAACGGAAACAGACATATCCTTATTCATAATTCCGCACATTCGGAGCATAGGATCCTTACTGTCTATGTTCAAAACCTTAAAATTGCGCTTAAACAGCTTGACACCATTTCGCACCGTACCCGGTTTCTGCATATGCGTAGCTATATGGATCGGGATAATCCGTATAGCTCCAAAATATACAGGCATACACCCCTGCATTGATTGCCGCAAAAGCCATTTCCGTAAGCATCAAAGCAGCGTGGGCTTCTTCTCCGGTTTCAAAGTATCCGCATGTATCCACAACAGTGCCGCTCTTATAGGTAAGCTGTCCGCCTGATTTCGTTACGCCGATTTCTCCCAATATCAATCGTTTTCCATCATTACATATCGCCTTGTCAACATATTCCCTGCATTTTTCATAGAAAAAGGAATAAAAGTCCAAGTTGTAAATATCATGGTTACTTTCATAGATATGGACGCAATAGTCCTCTGTGATCTGATCCATATTTTCAATTGCCCAATCAATACTTTCCCAGTTTTCATATCCTGTAGCATCCGTTGCTAATATCCCTACATCCAATCCGTGATTCTGAAAGGCTCGGTATAGCATTTCATGATACCTTTTAAACAGCGGCAAATCATGATTTAACCACCCGTATTTCCCCTGGGTAAGCTCGTTGGAAAAGCAGTAATAGCGAATATGCCTTACCCCCTTTTCCTCAATCAGATATACTAAATTCTTTGCAACATCATCGCAATACCTCTGCATTTCCTCCTCCAAAAAATGGATTTTCCCCTTTGCACTGGTAAGATACACGGGGGTTTCTGTCCATCGGTACATTTTTTCGTAGCAACGGGCAAAATCATCCATTGCCTGCTTTGTCCAATCGGAATAGCCCGCAAAGGTGCGCATAATTCACGGGGAAATTTCTTGGTAGTTTTTACATAAAACCTGGTTAAAATGCTCCTGCTCAATGATCGGTAAAAGGCATGCCTCATCGGAAGTTGCTTTGCTGACAATCGTATGAAGGGCGGACTCATAGATATCACCGGTAATTTCGGAACTGATAATCCAGTCTATAAGGCTTCTCATACCGACATTACCCTCACTGATACCGGATTTTCTGCAATATTCAGCCATGTCATTTACAACCTGTACCATCTGTGAAATCTGATACTCGTCAGTTGCGCCCGTCACGCTCATGGCACGCTGGACCATAACCTCCGGCGATGGAAGTTCAACGTCCCGTACCAGACTCATTCTGTCTATAACAGACTGATTTAGTCCGCGGCAGCCTTCGTAACTAACATTTGTAGTAACCACAACAACCGCATCAGGATGCCGTTCTATGATTCCACCTGTAGGCAGTGTAATTGAACCGGACTGTTCAAGCAATGAGTTAAGTCGGACACCCTTATGCCTGTCGAGCATATCGTTTGCATTATCAGATACAATTTTTCGTTCTTTTTGTTCTTGGCTGCGCGGAGCAACCGTTCATATTCCGACTTATTCAATTCCTTATCCGCACTTACAAACATCTGCCGCTGAACCTTTACATTTTTTACTCTTAAATCGTACCATTCATTAAATCCGAAGAAGCTGTTTAATGATGACAGTATCGAATTTACCGATGCAGGGGCATACAATTCAATCAAGTGTTCTTTGTATAAAAGCATTTCGGCTTTTACGATTTCTCTGCCGCCTACCCACTTTTTGAATGACTTGACATCTCTGTTATACTTTTCTACCGTAACTGCACTTTTTTCTTCATTCAGAAGGTATTTTCTGAATTTTTCAATCATGTTTGATGTAATTTTTCTCATAGTCTGACAACTCCTTTGCTTTTATTATATCACTTATCGGCAATATAATAACTGTTCCGTTTGTTGTCAATGTGATAAACCTGTTTCACCTCGCATTCAACAACAAACAATACCATAAATCTTTGTACATATCCATACCCAAATGCAACAAAAAGGCAATAGAAAAAGCGGCAATAATTTTATGCCGCTTTTGTAGTATAACACTTAATATTTTCTTACAGATGACAGTTTTTCAAGTCCGTGTCTTTCTATGTATTCGTATGCCTCAATTTCATCTGCAAACCTCATTGCATCGGTGAATTCTTTGACATACTGCCCTGTGTTTCCTATCATCCGCAAGCCAACACCCGAATTTACCGCTATAATCACCGTTTGATCCATAGCCGCCCATACATCTCCTTTATTTAATGCTCAACCTTGAATTTACTCCAATTCTTTGCAACATACATCTCTGTCCCATTTTCAAGAGCTTTGAAATGCTCTGTTCCGCAATGAATTTTAAGCTGTTCGGGAGTACGCAGGCCAAAAAGGTCGGTCGTTCCTTTTGTTTCAAGTATGAAGTACATCTTTTTGTCTCCGTCACGCTCCAAATACACAGCCCAATCGGGATTATATGTGCCTATCGGCGTTTCAATTTTGAACCTCTCCGGTATCTTAAAGAACATCTTAACATCAGGATCGTCATCAAGCGCTTTTGCAAACGGTTTTTCTATTGTGGAGCTGTCATAAATTATATAGTCATACACGCTGCGATTTACCGCAACTGCATTTTTATCAAGATTTGCCGATAACTCCTCCGAATCGAAAATCTCCTGCGCGTAATACTCCTGCCCGTCAAGCTTAACATACTTGATTCCGTCTATCGCCAAAGCGTGGCGGTTTTTCTTTATGATTTCAAGGCATCTTTCCAAAAACGCCTGCGGATTGTTAAGAAAATCTCCGCCTCTCCCGCTCTCAATGATTATCCTCGCAACGGTTGCTCGCTTTATAAGTGTTTCTTCACTGATAATTCCGAGAATATACGGAAGGCTTGAATATGTATCTTCCAAATCCATCACACGCATTTCCCTTTCGGTATAGGTTACGCCGGGATTCTGAATGTTTATATTTGCCGTTTTGGAAACAAGCCTTGCTTTCGGAATCTGCTCCATAGTTTTAAGCTCTTTCACGCAAGTTTCTACAAGCTTTTCGGTGTTGATCCGCACACGGTAAGCCGTTTTCTGCTTAATCTTGTTCCACAGCTCCATAAATTCAGGCGACAGCATTGCCTGCTTTTTAAGATGCACAATAACCTCTTTTGACGCATCTCTGACCGGAACTTTATTATCAGCCTTCTTAACAACGCTTTCCAAGCGTTCACGGGCAGCCTCGAATTTTTTCGGCAAATCAAGAGTACCGCTGAGCAGTGCATTTTTCATCGTGTCCTTTATTTTTCCCGACTTTGACACATAGCCTTTATCCTCAAAGTGCTGCATAAGCTCCTGCGCATCGTCATAGCTTACTTCCTTTTCAACAATAACCGTTTCAGTATATGTTTTACCTATTATATCATCTGCTTTTACGGCGGTATTCTCCGTTATAGCTTTTTCGATAGACTCTTTTGCGGTTTCAAGTTGTTTCGGAAGCTCTATGGTTTTCTCAACAACTGCTTTCTTTGCCGTTTCGGTGGGCTTTCCGCTGTCATCGACAAATCCGTGATCCGACATATAATTCATTATAAGCTGTGCGTCCGAATTATCAACTTTCTTTTCGGTAACGATTTTTTCTTCGTATTTCATACCGGAGAAAAGGCTAATCTGAAGCACACCGAATTTAACGCCCGTTTCAGTTTCAATCTCTTTTTGCAGTGTTTCGGCAAATTCAGAGAATGACTCGTTTGCCATAACATGAAGAATGTTAATGTTTTTATCTTCTATCCTCTCTCCGTCCTGATTTACACAAAGTCTTAAACCTCTGCCGACTTTTTGGCGGCAGGTGAAGGTCGATTTCTGCTCAATAAGCGTGCATACCTGAAAAACATTCGGGTTATCCCAGCCCTCTTTGAGAGCCGAGTGCGAGAAAATAAATCTGAGCGGGCAGTCAAAACTGAGCAGCCACTCTTTATCCTTCATAATCGTGTTGTATGTATCGTAATCGGCAACGGTATCGCCTTTTGTGTCCTTGAATGTTCCTTTCTTATCCTGCGAAAAATAGCCGTTATGCACCTTCTCCTCATTCGCCGTGAACTTTGCTTTAAGCTCCGCATATTTTGGCATATTCATAAGCTCATTATAGCACTTTTCAAACATTTCGGCATAGATACCCTTTTCGCCGTCAGCCGTTCTGTACTTTTTAACCTCATCAATAAAGAACAGCGAAAGCACCTTGATGCCTTTTTCGGTATATCGGAGTTCCTTGTCAAGATGTGCCTGAATGGTTCTTCTGATCTGTGCTTCTTTGATTATATTCTCGTCTACGCTGCCGATTGCCTTGCCAAGCTTTACAAACTCGGTGTTTGAAAACTCCACCATTTCACTTTCAGGGGTGCAGTCTATTCCGGCAACGGAATATCCCTCATACAGTTCTCTTTCTCCCGATATAAGAAATAAATCGTCATTCGGCTTTACGGTTACGGTTTTTCTCGATACAATGCCGTCCTTGTTCTGCACATCAATTTCAAGTTTCGCGCGGAATCCGTTGTCATTCGATACCGACAAAAGCTTTATATATGGCTTATTAAAATCATTTGCCACTGTGTTTGATGAAACGCATATCTGCTTTACAAGTCCCATTTGATAAGCGTCAACAGGTGTCAGACGATAAAGCAAATTCATCTTTTCCCTATGGGTTGCGGAATATCTGAACACGCAAAGCGGATTGAGCGAGCTTATCGCCTCTTTCGCTTTCGGCGTATTGTCAACCGACTGTGGCTCGTCAATAATAACGACAGGGTTTGTATTTTGTATGTATGACATTGCCGTTTCGCCGTTCAGCTTGTCCTGTGCCTGATTGATGATGTTTTCCGACTTTTTGAAAGCGTCGATATTGATTATCATAATTTCTATATTGCTGCTTGTGGCAAACTGTTTTACTTCCGAAAGCTTTGCGGAATTGTATATAAAATATCTGTATGGCACATTATCGTATTGATTCAGGAAATGCTCCCTTGTGGTTTCAAGAGATTTATATACACCCTCACGAATGGCAACAGACGGCACGACAACAATAAACTTTGTAAATCCGTAGCGTTTGTGCAGTTCAAAAACCGTCTTTGTGTAAACATAGGTTTTTCCCGTACCCGTTTCCATCTCAATGCAGAAAGAGCGCATACCGTCTTTAATGTCGGACGGGGCAAGGTTGTTTCTTTTTTGTACCTCGTGCATATTTGCGTTTAACTGTTCATCGGATATGAGTATTCCGTTTCCGATTCCGAGTTCATTTTCCACCAAGCTGAGCTGCGGCCCCTGCGTGATTTCGAATGTTGACTGCATTTTCTCCTGTCCGGAAAATAAATCGGCAATGGCGTTTACTGCGTCCGTCTGAAATTGTTGATTCTTAAATTTTAGTTTCATTGTTTGTCACCGCCAATATTCGTATCATTCGTGTTACCATATTTAACGTCATATAAACTTTTTTCAGTTTCCATAATCCACAATTTAAATTTATTTAATATCGAATAAATAATATCACCGCTTCTTTCAACTGCTTCCAAATCATACTTTTCCAAACACCCATTTGCATATACTTTTGCTTCCATTTTTTTATAAAGTTCTAATTCGTCTTTTTTTGCATCATTAATTTTTTCAATCGATATTTGATCCAAAGGTTTCGGCATTACATCAAAGTTTTTATACAGAAATTCATAGAAATTTACAATTGCAAAAAAACACTCAAACGAATTAAACGCATCATCCGTCGCCTCATTCAATTTATTATAGCTCAAATTTCGAGGAATAGATCCAAAAGAAGCGAAAAATGCGGTACGCAACTGCTGTTCCCTTCCCTTAAACAATTCCAATGTTTGTTCGTAAAAATTCACGTTTTGTTCTTTACGTTCAGTATATAAAAGTATAATTAAGCTTGCTAACATACCTAATGAGAGATTAAGGAACATATTACTTAACCACTCAAATATCCATACATTTTGACAATGATTGATTGCAGCAAACACAAATGAAAACACCATCCCTGTACCTAACACGCTTGCATTTATTCGTTTCCAGAATACGGCATTATATTTCTTTGGAATACTTTTCAGCGGTGTTATTAGATTTTTATCATAAACACTTTCAATTCCTGATAAGTATTTTTCATTCCATTCTTTATTGATTTTCATATATTTACACCAACTTTAACTCAATTTGTTTATCTCTCAAAATATAATGCGCATTTGAAAGGGCGGTATCGTCCTTAAAGCCCTGCTCTGCACAAACAATTTTCGCCGGAGCATATGCCGCCATTGCGTCTATATCCTCGGCGGTTATATCGTTATAGAGAGCAATCATCAAAAGGAAGTCGCCGACAATATACACGATTTTACCGTCAATTTCTATGTACTGAACAGCCGTGTCAAGCGGAACACCCATTTTGAGCATAATTTCATAGATAACATCCATATCTGTTCTGTCATCTTTTATGCTGTCAATCATTGAGTTCATACGCTCGGTAAACATTTCAAGCTGATTATCGCCCGTAATCGGCGTGCTGTCCCAAAGCTTGAGATTTGATGTATCAAGCCTGAAGACCTTAAAACCGATATCAATTATATTTTTTATTGCGTATGACCATTCATTTTCAGAACTCGGCATTCCGCATCCCCAACCCTCGCCTTTTAAATTTCCGACTCCGGATGTAACACGCCTCATAATCTCCATACCTGCTCTGCGTATGCGTTCTTCGCCGATTTCGCATATCGTTTTGTATCCTGCCTTGTATGCCTCAGATTTTTCATCACACAGTTCCGGCAGCTGAACACAAATAAACTTTCTGTTGCCGCCGTCCTCTGCATTAAGCTGCATTACAGCGTGTGCAGTTGTAGCACTGCCGGAAAAGAAGTCGAGAATAGTTGCATCTTTATGCGGACATATGCTTACCAAATACTTTATTAATTCTGACGGTTTCGGGTAATCAAAAAACTTGTTACCGAAAAAGTTCATTATCTCTTTTGTACCCTGTGTTGAGTTAAATTGTTCTAATTTAACAAAGTTCTGATATGGCAAACTTCTATTTATAGGTTCATCATTATTGTCCACCTTGAAATATTGTTTAAAATATGCGTTCCATTTTCCATCAACATTTTTGAATACAATGAACCCATTTTTTATTCCCCACTCAACCTTTGATTTTGACCATCTATAATTCCAATTTTCATTGCTTTTTTCTTCACTGCTCCCCGGATAAACCATTTTTCCATCAGGCATTTCTATAGGATAATTTAATGCTTCAGAATAATGTGGACCGGTCATTCTTCTATCAAGCTTGTTTAATATATATCGTCCTCTTCTTTCTACATATTCATCTTCTAAAACATACTTACTATCGTCTTGTATCGGAATCGTATTAAAGGTGCAGTTTGCCCTTGATTTTGCATAAACCAATATATATTCTGTAACAGTAATGATATTTGTCCCTGTGTTCGAACCCGGTGTTGATTGCCAAACCATATTAGCGACAAGATTTTCTTCTCCAAAAATCTCATCGCAAATTTTCTTTAAATTAAAAAGCTCTTTATCATCAATACTGATAAAAATTACGCCGTCATCGGTAAGCAAATTCGCCGCGAGCCGTAATCTCGGATACATCATATTAAGCCAATTTGTGTGGTATCTGCCCATTGTTTCGGGATTGGATTTTGTGGTCTGCTGCGTTACCTCTTTATACCGTGCCATAGGATCGGCAAAATCGTCCTCGTATACAAAGTCATTACCTGTGTTGTACGGAGGATCAATATATATCATCTTGATTTTGTTAAAATACGCCGTCTGCAAAAGTTTCAGAACTTCGAGATTATCGCCCTCTATGTAAATATTCTGCGTGTCGTCAAAATTAACGCTCTTTTCCTTGCAGGGACGCAGTGTTCCCGTTGAGCGTTTCTGTGCCAGACGCAAGCACTCCGATTTACCTTTCCACTCAAACTTGTATTTTTCAAAATCGTTGTCGATATATTCGCCGCAAAGAGATAAAAGCTTATCTATATCAAGCTTTCCCTCTGAAAAGCATTCCGGAAATACCGACTTCAATTTCTCCATATTCGCATTTTCCAAATCCATTGATAATCCGTCCAATTTTTCATTTATCACAGTTTTTCCTCCTATTTCATATATGCAAGTTTCTAAATTATTTAAAAATTTCATCTGAAAACAATACTGCCGTTTCACTGCTATCAACAATCAATGAATTCTTGTTAAAATGGGTATTTTCTTTTTTTAGCAGCTTCTTGATAACATCCCAATTGATTTTATCAAGAATATCGTTTTTAAAAAATGCAACTTTCACACATGCCGGCGCACCATCAGGACTTAATCCTAATAGGAGCCCCATTTGCCTTTTCAAATTTCCCACTGAAGATATTAATTCCATATTGAGTCTTTCATCTGAAAAGTCATTTTTCATTCTTATATTTAATACTTTGTCTTCTAAAACACATTTCCCGTGATACATAAATTCCGCTTCAGAGTCTGTTTGTGTTTTTATATTATTCTTAAAATCTACATCTCCATTCTTAGCAATATTTATAGTTGAAAAAATCAACTTATCATTTGTAGACTCTTTTGCACTGAGATAAACAACTGTATATTTTCCCGCTATATTTTCAGGAATTTTTGTGTTCCCATACATACCATATGGATCAAATTGAACCCATCCATTTCGTTTGTTTTCTTTAATTTTTAGATTTAATGTACTACTGATTTTATGTGCCAAATCTTCTTTGTTTCGCCATGTTTCTCGTGGTAACTTTTCAACTTTTTTTCTGAATTTTTTATAAATCCTTTTTTGCTCCGCAGTTTCATCAAGCAATTTTACAGGCACATCTTCATCAATAACAAAAGCTAAGACAGGAATCCCCTTTGCCAAAGCATAATCATATTCTTTTTCTGTATAACTTCTTTTTTCTTTCTTAATTACAGTTCCGCAATAATGTCCCATAATTAATATATAATAATCTGATGTATCTATCGTTCTTGCTATTTGTACCCACTGTTCATTGTCGTCAGCATGAAACATCTCCATTCCAACGGGAAAGTTATAATCCTTTAATATTGCTTTTATAACCTCATCTCTTTCGTCCTTTAAATCCCTATAAGTTGAACTAATAAATACTTGGAATTTTCTGTCTATCATTTATTCACCTCCGCATTTTGAATTTATATTCAAAACAAACTGCCGCTGTGCATTAGCCGTTATTTCTTCTCTATCCAAAAATTCGTTTATCTTTTTTTCAGTTTCAACATCTATCCGCATTTCGTCAAAGAACAATCCTTCCTTTTTCTTTGATATATCGTTATTCAAAAGCGATATTTTGCGTTCAACCGTTAAGAGCTTCAGCCTGTCGCTTTTTACGCTTTCTTTCTCCGCTATAAGCTCTTTGAGCTGTGCCGACAAATCATCCAGAGTATGATTTAATTTATTTTTCCTGATAACCGCCGACTGTTTGAGCCTTGCGACCTCTTCCTGCTGCATTGGCGAGAGCTTTTCCTGTTCACGCATTGCACATTCTTCAAGGTCAACAAACGGATTCAGTTCTGATGACCATCCGCTGCCTTTCAGCCAATACGGTGTTGGTTTTCCGTCCTGTGTCCACTCCTTGGCCGGAAGGTTGAAAATTCTTTCGCACTCATCAGAACTTAATATATTGCCGTCATTGTCTTTCCCGGCAAGCAAAGGATATGATTTAATCTGTTTTTTTCCCCTGTATATTGTGATCATATAGAGCGAAACAGAACACTCTTTTTGCAATTCGTCTTTGTCAACAATTATGGTTCCACTATCGCTGCAATCAACATTAAACATCAGTCCTTTTGCAAGCGGCGACAGAAGAGAAATGTTCTTAAACTGTTTTAATGCCGTATACGGTCTGTTTCTGCCGCCCACCGGATAATAAAACAGGTGCGGCAGCGTTTCGTATTCGGTAGCCGTTACCGTCTTTTTATCTTCATCTATGACAAATTTGCAATCATCATGCTTGAGGTTATATTCTTCAAAAAAATATTTCACAAGCTCCCAAAGGTCGTTGTTTATTTCTTTGCCTTTTTCTTCCGCATACTGCGGCGTAATCTTGATTTTCTCTGCCATTTCCTTTGTAAATGTTGTAAAAAGGATATCTTCTGCCGATTCCACAAGTTCTTTGTTATCATCCTCATTTTCTTTCAGAATATTTTGATAATCTTTTTCAACCTGTGCCTTTTTGCGTATATCAAGCTGCTTTATCGCCTTGCCTATATCATCAGCAAAGCCGCCTATAACGCTGTCCGAAACGCCGAAAACACCGTCAGTTAAGATATATCGTTTTGACACAAGCTCCAGCTTTCGTATGTCGGCAAAGTTGCCTTTATTTATAAACGACAGAACAATGCAGTCGTTCTGCTGACCGATTCTATGCACCCGGTCAATTCTCTGTTCCATTTTTAATGTGTTATAAAGCAAGTCGTAATTTACAACAAGCGACGCCTCTTCAAGGTTATAGCCCTTTGCACCTATATCGGTTAAAATAAGTATTTCACCGTCATTCTTAAACTGTTTGAGAACATCATAATCAGTTGATCCGCTGCCGTTATACACAAGTGTTTTATATTTTGATCTAAGTGTATCATACAGGCATTTTTGCGTTTCAACGCTCTCCGTGAATATAACTGCCTTTCTGTTTGCTCCGTTTTTTGCCATATACGGAAACAGTTTTTCAAGAGCATCGGTAAGCAGCTTTATCTTTGTGTCGGCTTTAATCCGCTTTGCTGCCGTGAGCATAACCTTAAATTCTTCACACTCCGCCTGTGCGTCCGGCATTTGTTCAAGCCTTTTAATAATGTTTTTAAGGCTTTGAGTTATCGCCGCTGATGACGATGCAGCCGTCCCCAACAACATTAAAGCAAGGTCATACTTATCCATCTTCGGGAATGCTTTTTTATCAGGCTTTTCTATATACAGATTGATAAGGTTATAGAGCTTCTTTTCTTCTTCCGGACCTTCATATTCAAGGGTGATATGCCGTCTTTCGGGGATTTTGGCATATCTTTTTGCCTGACTTCTTAATGTTCGGAAACAATATTTGCTTACCTTTTCAGCAAGCTCCGGGTAGTTCTCCGGGCGGCGCAAATATCTTTTCATATATGTATCGGAATCGGGCAGCAGGTCTTCATCAATAAAATATATCAGACCGTACAGATCCATTATATTTTTTTCGATAGGCGTTCCGGTTAAAAGGATTTTGAAAATATCCTTTGAGAACTCTTTCAAAATTTTTGCCTGTTTACTTCCTGCCGTCCCTCGAAATGTATTCTCATCTTGATACACAGATGAAAGGACATTTGCCTCTTCAAAAATAACGGTGTCCCAATTTACTTTGTCAAACTCGGATACATTTTGAACAATATAATCATTGGTCGCAAGCACGATGCCGTCAAAGTCTGCCATGTCGCTGTTTTGTGCAATGCAATACGGAATTGAGTATTTATCCTCAATCATCTCCGCCCATTGCATAAGCAAGTCGCCGTTTGGAATTGCAATAAGTATTTTCGTTTTTCCCTCATACCACAATTCATTTGCTATAAGCATTGCCTCGTGTGATTTACCCATCCCGGCTTCATCACACAGGATTACACCTTTATGATATGGGTTACGCATTGCAAAAACAGCCGCCGCCACCTGATACGGGTACACCCTTATATTTCCCTCGGAAAATACAGGCATAAGTGCATCTTCATCATTTAAGCTATTCAATTTTAATGCAATATAAAATGCCTGAAAAGGTGTGAGCATTATATTTGTCCTCTCTATTTTTCATTAAACTTAAATAAATTCAGTCCTATTTCCTCATCAAAATATCTGTCAACAGATCCGTCTATTATGGTGATTACCATTTCACAGGTTGCACTTACGACAGCTCTGTTCAAATGGCCGCCGAACACCTCGCCTTTTTCATTTCCGGCACTCATATGAATATGAATATAAAATTCGCCATTCATTGTATTTATTGTTCCGGTCAATGAAGTAATTTCAAAATACCCTTGAAACGAATTAGAGTAATATTTCTTTTCATCTGTCTTGAACACACCGACCGTAAAATCATTAACTGCGCCCAACGCACTGATACTTGCCAACTTTATATTTTCCTTTAATGCAATTTCCTTGACTTTTTCGAGTATTTCCTCGCCCTTGTCTATTCTTGCAATTATTGTGCTGTCAAATTTCCTGTATTCCATATGTCCTCCTGCTTATTTTAATCTCAGTCATCTGATTAAAATTCCACTGTTTCCTCCGGTTTTGTAAACGATGAAAACACTGCTTTGGCATTCTTAAAATAGAACACCTGTGTGTTTCCGTCATCGGGATCATAAAGTGCTTTAAGCTCCGGATATGCTTCAAGCATTGAAACTCTTGCCTCTCTGCGGTCGTCCTCAATAAGCTCGCCCGACACTCTGAGCCAGTCTTCACCGTTCATTGCACATATCTCTACATTCGGATTTTTCTTTATCTGCTCCGACACAGCTTTTTTCTTGCCTGTCTGAATATAAAGCTTGCCATCAAATATATGAGCCGTTCCGAAAGGACGAACCTTCGGCTTATCGCCGTCAACCGTTGCCAAATAATAAGTTTTTGCATCTTTCAAAAATTTACATACTCTTTCCATAGCCATTATCTCCTTTTTTAGAATGATTTTAATCTGTAATTTCCATTATGTCTTCAATGCGGCAGTCAAGCGCTTTGCATATTTTCACAAGCACTGTCAATGCTACAATTTCGTTTTTATTTAGTTTTGTCAATGTTGTTGACGATATTCCCGCAAGCTCCATCAAATCATGCTTGCGGATTTTCTTCTGTTCAAGAGTTTTCCACAGTCTTTGATATGTTACCACAGCATAAGCCTCCGAAATTTGATATGTTTATTTTAACATATTTCGACGCAAAAATCAAGACTTCGCTTGATTTCTATATAATTTCTCCTCTTTGCACAAAAAAGCAACCGGGGATTTTACTCCCCGACACATTCCTTTTCGCTCCGTTTTATACTATTTGGGATATTGGGAAAATAATGAGTTACACTCTGTTACATACCAAGAGTCGGTCCCTCATCAATATTCTGTTCTTCCGATTGGTTTATTTCGTCAAGTTTTTCAAGGACTTTCTTTGTAGCATAAATGCCGTTTGAATTAAGTTGTCTTTGCCATGCGTTATTATTGTACCTCGAAAAATGGAATCCCCACGACTTTAACACACCTCTTGTTTCCTCGTCCGGCTTTCCGTCAAAGAAAAATTGAATGCGGTTTATCTCCTTATTCACAATTACCTTTCCCTTTTCAAACTCAACCGGCTCAAAGTCAAGTTCCCGCAGTTTTTCCAATTCCTCAATTCTCAGCCTTATGCTCCGTATAT
>ERZ824480.466-NODE-466-length-53957-cov-4.308708_pt1 | contig 53957 bp, 44 predicted proteins | sample MGYA00519861_ERZ824480 | MGnify/ENA primary metagenome ERZ824480 (study PRJEB31778, sample SAMEA3449152) | human gut metagenome | biome: human gut; feature: human-associated habitat; material: faeces | place: United Kingdom | collected 2010/2012 ... | reverse complement strand
AATGGCGTTCCCTCAGCCGTCAAATCCGAGAAAAAATTCGTGCAAGCACGATTTTCCCTCAGATTCATCGGCCGGCTGAACTGTTACATATATGTATCGTTCCGCTGTCTCTGTCATATATATATACTTCGTCAGACAACCGGTCTTCTTTGGCTACACAGCTTTTATTGACATCATTTACAAGAGAACGCAGGTCTGCCGCCTCGAGGCCGTCATATTCCGGCATTAATATCACTTCATGTATGCTGCTTGGTATTATGTATATATTTCTTTCATATAAATCTGACAGCTCGCTTATCTTTTTACTGTACAATAACACGGATGCCCCGTTAACCCCTATTTCATTACTGAGCACATACATTTCGTCCTCACCGTTAAAGCATTCACCGCTCAATGGATATTCTCCGAATCCTTCTAACACCTCATCCATATGCATAAGTCTTTCCGGAAATAATATTCGTGTATTATGGTGCGCCATTTCAAAAAGTCCCGGAATGTCCAAATTCCAATCCTTCATAATATTATTATTTATCCTGAAGCTCTGAATTCCGTGTTCGTATGAATTGCACAAAAAATGAAATGTGACTGCAAGGTCAAGAAAAGGAACGTAAGGAACCTTTGAAAGCATTTCCTTATTTTTATTCTTATTAACTATCCTGTAAAACAGGAATTCTTCTGCATTTTCTCTGTTAATTGAGTTAAAATTAATATTCACGTTATCGGTAATGCTTGCATGATATAACCGAACAATTTCTTCTGCAAGACTGTCTGATGATTTGCCAAGAACATACTGAGAATAACAGTTGTTAAGGTTAATAGCCGGAAGAAGCTGTATATTTCCGTCGGTTTCGATGTTTTTTATAATCATATTGTTGATTACGCATGAATTATTTTTCAGCGCCTTTTCAATACTGATTTCATAACCGTCTCCAATATTCTCCTCAACCTTCTTCTTTATTTCTATAATAAATTCTTCGTAATTTTTTTCCATTTACTACTCCTTTCATACTGTGATAAATCTTTGAAAATTAAATGATGCATTGATAAATACGATACCTGATTAAATAAGATAATCCCGAATTTTTGACTGAACATATTATATCAGCTGTTTACAAAAAATTTTGCACAAAAAAGACAGCATTTTTTTGTGTAACATGCTGTCTTTTATCTGATTTTATAACGCCATAAAATATTTTTGTATGCAAATTATACAGTTTCAAGTGTAATTCGTCCTATTTTGCCGCCTCTGTAATCATCAAGGAACAATATTGCCGCTTTTTCAATGTCAGGCTCGTCGCCTTTAAGCTTGCAGCCACGCTTTATGGCATATTGTTTCAAAAGCTCGTAAGAATCATCTGAAATATCATAATCCAGATATGTCTTAAGCAGCTTTGGATACATTTCTTTTAACACATCAATCAGCTTAACACAAAGTTCCGTAACCTGAAGAATCTCGTCCTTAATCGAACCGATAAATGCAAGTTTAAGCCCTATCTGCTGGTCTTCAAATTTAGGCCATAAGATTCCCGGCGTATCAAGAAGCTCAACATTTTTATTAAGCTTTATCCACTGCTTTCCTTTTGTAACTCCTGGTCTGTCTCCTGTTTTAGTACACGCTTTTTTTGCAAAGCTGTTAATAAATGTCGATTTGCCTACATTAGGAATTCCGACAATCATAGCCCTTACAGGCCTGTTAAGTATTCCTCTTTTTCTGTCTCGCTCAATCTTCTCTTTACAGGCTTTCATAACAACATCATTTACTGCCTTTACGCCCTGTCCTGCACGCGCATTTACAAGCGCTGTATAATATCCTTTATCTTCATAATATTTTTTCCAGCTTTTTGTACATGCATCATCTGCAAGGTCACATTTATTAAGAAGGAGCACACGTTTTTTATTCTTAGCCAGCTCCTCAATATCAGGATTACGGCTTGACTTAGGTATTCTTGCGTCAACAAGCTCTATTACCACGTCAATAAGTTTTATATCTTCCTGCATCATACGCTTTGCCTTTGTCATATGACCCGGATACCACTGAAAATGCATTATTCTACCTCACTGTCTGTATTATCTGTATCTATATGATTAAATGAACTGACAAAACCAAATGAATTGAGCCTTATCCACACTTTGCCCACAATATCATCCTTAACGACCATGCCTACGGAAGCAAACCTGCTGTCCTCACTGTTATTGCGATTGTCGCCAAGCACAAAATATTCATTTTCATCAAGAACAAGTTCTTCCTCTGCAAGTCCTGCCGTTGTCATCTTTTCAACATTAATATTCTCAATCAGCTTTTCACCGCCGATATATACGTCCCCGTCAACTATTTTTATTCTGTCTCCCGGAACTCCGATTACTCTCTTTACATTAATATAACCATATTCTGACGAACCGCTCCTGTAAGCAATTACATCGAATCTGTTTGGTTTTGATATTTTATATACAAATTTGTTAATAAGCAGGGAATCACCGTTTTGAAGAGTCTGTGTCATGGAATCTCCTACCATTGAAGCTTTGGCAAACCCAAAGTGAATAATTCCAAATGCAAGAAACACTACAAATGCAATCTCCACAATATATAACACTATCTCTATTGCTATCTTATTGCCGGCAGATAAACTGCTTTCTTTCTTCTTTTTCCTTTTATAATACCGTAACTGCGATTTTCTTCTCATATAACCCCCGGATAAACAAAATAAAAATACTATACAGGTTACATGTAAACAACAGGGGGCATATTAAATGCCCCCTGACAACATGCAATAATATTTACTTAACTTTTTCTTTAACCTTAGCGGCCTTACCAACACGGTCTCTCAGGTAATAAAGTTTAGCTCTCCTTACTTTACCATGTCTGATAACTTCAATCTTCTCAACAACAGGTGAATGAAGCGGCCATGACTTCTCAACTCCGATTCCATTAGAAAACTTACGAACCGTAAATGTCTCTCTTACTCCGCCGTTCTGTCTCTTAATAACAGTTCCTTCAAAAGCCTGTGTTCTTTCTCTGTTACCTTCCTTAATCTTAGCGTATACCTTAACAGTATCGCCAACTCTGAATTCAGGTATCTCAGTCTTAAGCTGAGCGTCTTCAATTTTCTTAATAATATCGTTCATCTGTGCATCCTCCTAATTATTCTTGATGTTCTTAAACCATATCAAAAATGGCACAGCGGACCATCTATCTTTTTTCACAGCTGTTCTATATTAGCATATAAAAATCACAATTGCAAGTCTTTAATATTCTTTTCAAGAAATTCTTTGTCCTTTTTTGTCAGATTTGCCCCCTTAAGCAAATCAGGACGATACTTTGCAGTTCTTAAAAGCGACTGTTCTCTTCGCCATTTCTCAACATTTACATGATGTCCTGACAATAAAATGCCGGGAACTTTTCTTCCTTCATACTCCTCAGGTCGTGTATACTGCGGATATTCTAAAAGATTTCCTTCAAAGCTTTCATCCGTTTTCGACTCCGAGTTTGACAGCACCCCCGGAACCATTCTTGAAACGGCATCAATAACAACAAGGGCCGCAAGTTCTCCGCCTGTAAGCACATAGTCGCCTATTGAAATACAGTCTGTTACATCCATTTCAATAACACGCTCATCAATTCCTTCATAATGACCGCATAAAAAAATAAGCTCTTCTTCCTTTGCAAGTTCTTTTGCAATACTTTGGTTAAACACTCTTCCCTGAGGTGTAAGATATATTACCCTTGGGGATTTTCCTATATTTTTTTTAATGTCCTCGCATGCAAGATGAATAGGCTCTGCCTGCATTACCATCCCGGCGCCGCCGCCATATGGATAATCATCTACATGACCATGCTTATTAGTTGCATAATCCCTTATGTTGACTGCATGAAATCCTATTATTCCTTTATCTGCGGCACGTCCCGTTATACTTGTAGACAGACAAGTCTCTATCATTTCCGGAAAAAGTGTCATTACATAATAATCCATACTAACCCCTCTTTATGATTCTCATTGTGAATAATTATTCACCTTAAATATCGGAAAGTCCCGGAATAAGATGTACAATAACACGCTTTTCATCCGTATTTATATCCAGTACACATGAAGGTATAACCGGAATCAGAAGGTCTTTTGCGCCTTCTCTTCCTACTACATACACATCATTAGCGCCGGTCTGAAGCACTTCCTTTACCGTACCAATCTTTTCTGCGTCATCACTTATAACTTCCGCATCAATTATATCACAGAGGAAATATTCACCTTCCTCAAGAGGCACCGCCTGAGCTCTTGTAATATATATATCAGAACCCTTATATTTTTCTATATCGTTAATATTATCTATTCCGGCAAGCTTTATAATCGCCATATTTTTAAAGTATTTTACAGACTCAATATCATAGCTTATTAATCCGTCCCTTGTATCAAGCAGTATACTTTCAAGGTCCGAAAATCTTGTTACATCATCCGTGTGAGGATATACTTTTATCTCACCTTTTATTCCGTGAGTATTGACATATGTCCCTACTCTGAGACAGTTATCTTTATTCATTAATTTTCCTTTCCTTAAAAAGAATGTGCCTTGGCACATTCTCGCGCCGAGCGCGGTCGCATCCGCGACATTTTCACATCGCGCGAGTGCGCATCCCTGCGCGGAGCATTTTTTTATTTCATAAGATGAACATTCCTATGAAAATAAAAAACTTTCCTATAAAATAAAACAATTGAAGGGATGCTTAAATGCATCCCTTCATATCAGTTACTGAGTTATCTCAACAATAACCTTTTTGTCATATTTGGATGCTGCTGCTTTAACAACAGTCCTTAATGCCTTAGCAATACGTCCCTGCTTACCAATTACCTTTCCCATATCTGCTGCGGCAACAGTAAGCTCTATAATAATCCCCTTAGGGGTCTCGGATTCAGTTACAAGGACTTCGTCCGGACTGTCAACTAACGATTTTGCAATTATTTCAACTAATTCTTTCATGTTTCCTCCCATCTACTGCTGTTTCTGGAATACAGCTACAGGCTTCCAGCCTGCGCTATATTACAGAACCCACACAGCAATAATTCTTATTAGCTGAGTACACCTGACTGCTTAAAGAGCCTTGCTACAGTTTCAGTAGGTTTTGCACCGTCAGCAATCCACTTCTTAGCTGCCTCTTCATCAACCTTGAACATTGCAGGCTCCTGATTAGGATCATAAGTACCAATCTCAGCGATAGTCTTACCGTCTCTTGGAGAACGTGAATCTGCAACTACTACTCTGTAGAACGGAGCTTTTTTCTTACCCATCCTTCTTAATCTGATTTTTACTGCCATTATTGTCACCTCCTCTGATAGTTATCTATTATTCTGTAAACACGGTTTACATGCCGAACGGCATCTTTTTAAATAATCCGCGCTTACCTTTTTTACCAGACATCATACCATTCATCTGCTTCATCATTTTTTTACCCTGCTCAAACTGCTTTATAAGCCTGTTGACTTCGCTTATATCAACTCCGGCTCCTTTTGCAATTCTCTGCTTTCTTCGTGGGTTAATGATTGCAGGCTTTGCTCTTTCTTCTTTTGTCATGGAATATATGATAGCTTCGACACGCGCCAAAGCTTTATCATCAATCTCAATATCTGACGGAAGCCCCATACCCGGAAGCATACTAAGTATACTTGATAAGCCGCCCATCTTTTTCATCTGCTGCATCTGCTCAAGATAGTCGTTAAAATCAAATTCGGCTTTTCTTAGCTTCTTTTCCATCTCTTTTGCTTTTTCTTCATCAATCTCTGCTTCGGCTTTTTCAATGAGCGTAAGAATATCTCCCATTCCCAATATTCTTGAAGCCATTCTGTCAGGATAAAACTGTTCAAGGTCTGAAAGCTTCTCTCCCATTCCGGCATATATAATCGGCTTTCCTGTAACCGCTCTTATTGATAAAGCGGCGCCGCCTCTTGTATCGCCGTCCAGCTTTGTCAGAATAAGCCCGTCTATATCTAACTTTTCATTAAATGCGGCGGCTACATTTACGGCGTCCTGACCTGTCATGGAATCTACTACAAGAAGAATCCGGTCTACCGTCATACCTTCTTTAATGTCAATAAGCTCATTCATCATATCATCATCTATATGAAGTCTTCCGGCTGTATCTATGATAAGCACATTACAGCCATTCTTCTTAGCATGTTCATATGCCGCTTTCGCAATATCAACAGGTCTCTTTTCCGTACCCATTGAAAATACCGGCACACCCTGCTTATCACCGTTCTTTTGAAGCTGAAGTATAGCAGCCGGCCTGTATATGTCACAGGCAACAAGAAGCGGGTTTCTTCCTTTTGCCTTGAGCTGTCCTGCAAGCTTTGCAATTGTCGTAGTCTTACCTGCACCCTGAAGACCACAGACCATAATAACGGTCATATCTCCCGGAGGATTAAGCTGTAACTCCACAGGGTCTTTTCCCATGAGATTAACCAACTCTTCATTAACATACTTTATAACAGTCTGGCCCGGCGTAAGACTGTTAATAACATCCTGTCCGCAGGCTTTTTCCTGTACTGTCTTTATGAACTGCTTAACAACTTTAAAATTAACATCTGCTTCAAGCAGGGCTATCTTAACTTCTTTAAGCGCCGCCTTAACATCATCCTCAGTAAGCCTGCCTTTGCTTCTGAGATTCTTAAAAACATTCTGCAGCTTCTCAGTCAAATTATCAAAAGCCATATGCTCCTCCCATTCAAGACTCACTAAAACTCTTCAAGAATACTATCCGTCTTCTTCTCAATATCTTTAAGATATTTCTCAATACTGCATATAAAATCATCATCTATATCATATGCATCTCTTGCTTTTATAATGCTTTCCCTTATACTTACCACATCATCTTTTACTGATTTCGCTGACGTTCGGACATTCTGGAAATGCTTTGCAAGTCCAAGACTTTCTTCATATCCGGCAAGCCTTACCTTGCTTCTTTCAACAATGTCTCTTACACCCTGTCTTGTTATTCCGAAATTCTGTGAAATCTCTGAAAGAGACATATCATTAAGCATATAATCTTCAAATACAGCTCTGTTCTTATCTTTAAGAAGCGCTCCGTAAAAATCATACAAAAGAGCATATTCAACCATTCTTGACAATGAAGAATCATTATATTCCGAATCCATAATAATAAGAACACCACCTGTAAAGTAATTTTCTTTACAGGTGGCATTATATATGATTGGCTTTTGTATGTCAAGCTAATTATAATTTAATTTTTTTCTTTGCAGAATATTTACCGTATTCGCCTCCAACACATGCACGTACCTTGAAATAATAAGTTTTCTTACTCTTAAGTTTCTTTACGGTACATTTGGTTGTCTTAACAGTAATCTTCTTAACACCTTTTTTAAGCTTCTTATCTGTAGAATATGCAACCTGGTACTTTTCAGCTCCGCTTACTTTCTTCCATGATACTACCGCTTTATTGCCCTTTTTCTTAACAACGAGCTTCTTAACCTTTGCAGGTTTAGCCGGAGCAGGTGTACTAGTAACTACAGGTACAGGAGTATTTACTGAAACCGGCGGATTAGACGGCTGTGCCGGCTGTGAAGGCGCTGGTACAGCAGACGTATCAGGAGTCGGTTTCGGTGCTTTTTCAAACTGCCAGTAATCAAACTTAAATAACTCGTCTGAATTATTTGACCTGAATACAATATAAAGGTCATGTACGCCTGTTATCTCTTTTTCAATCTTTCCTTCTATTGTCTTAAATACATCTTCTCCTCCGGTAGATTTTACATCTGCATATGCAATTACTTCGCCTGAATCAACATCCGTATTGTGAAGATCATATCCTTCTCCGAACAAATCAGTATCATTAGACTTTTCACTTAAGATATCTTCATCACAGTCAATGCAGAATTCTATTGTTCCCTCCTGCGCTGCGCTTGCACACGCTACATTTACACTGACAGACAAAGGACTTTTATCGCCAAAATCGACATCCTTTACTTTGATATAATTACCGTCATGTATTGCCCGGACATTGCATCCGCCGTCAGCACGGTTCTCAATATCAATTCCTCTTTCCCATGCAATCGTTTCAGCCTCAACCCTTTCATAAGGATTAAGATTCTGTACTGACTGTACGCCTTCCTTCGTCTGGTCCATCTGTGAAATTGAACCGTCATCGTTATAGGTAAATTCCTCAAGGCATACGCTGCGGTGGAATGAAGATGATTTATCAAGCGGATTGCCATGATAGAACATATATGAATGTCCTTTATAATCTATAACACCCGGATGTATTGTATAGCAGTTATTAGGCGCTAAAACTACACCGCCATATGTCCAAGGTCCTGTAGGTGACGTACTTGTTGAATATGAAATATTTTCTCCTCCTGTTTTTCCAAATGCCGGATATACCATATAATACAAGTCATTTCTTTTATAAAACCATGGGCCTTCAGCATATGAACAACTACGGTCTCCTGTGCCTTCGCCAAATGCTTCTGCAGTCATCTTCTGCTTTACAACTCCGACTGATTTGTCATAAGAAACCATGTCGTCGTTCAGCTTAACATATCTAAGTTCAGGATTACCGAAATAAAGATATGCCTGACCGTCGTCATCTATATAAACTGTCGGGTCAATATCATTCCAGTCGCCTTCATCAATAAGCGGACCTCCTATCGCATCCTCAAAAGGACCTGTAGGACTGTCACTTACGCCAACTCCGATACATATTCCTGAATTAGTTGCCTTTACAGGAACATAAAGATAAAATTTTCCGTCTTTTTCAATACACTGTGCTGCCCATGCTCTGTCATTTGCCCATGAAATATCATCCAATGACCAAATCTGACCATGTGCCGTCCAGTTTACCATATCCTTCGTTGAAAAGCAGTGCCAGTTGAGCATAGTATAAAAACCATTCTGTGTCTCATCCTCATCATGTGTGGTATAAAGATACACCGTATCATTATATACCATAGGCGCCGGGTCCGGTGCAAATATGTGCTGCACTATTGGATTATCCGCCGATACTTTTTTTGCAGGCATAAAATTCACTAAAGTAATTGCCATAACAGCTGCTAATGCCATGCAGCATACTTTTTTTAAATTACGTCTCATATTAAATTTCCTCCTTACATCTTAATTTTTTTCTTTGCGGAATAATTTCCGTATTCTTTTCCTGCATATGCGCGTACCTTGAAATAATAGGTTTTCTTACTCTTAAGCTTCTTCACAGTACATTTTGCTGTCTTAACAGTAATCGTCTTAACACCCTTCTTAAGCTTCTTATCTGTAGAATATGCAACCTGGTACTTTTCAGCTCCTTTAACCTTTTTCCATGATACTAACGCTTTATTGCCTTTTTTCTTAACAACAAGCTTCTTAACCTTCGCAGGCTTAGCCGGAGCAGGTGTAGTAGTAACTACTGGCGCAGGCGAACTTACTGAAACCGGTGGATTTGAAGGCTGCGTAGGCTGTACCGGTACAGGCTCAGCTTTCTTTTCTTCTTCAAACGCCCAATAGTCAAATTTAAACATTCCTGTATCTTCTTCATGTATATAAGCATTCTTATCTCTGCTCAGTCCTGTTTCATTCGACGGCTTATCGTAATTGCCTCTGAATACAAATTTAACATCATGGATTCCTGTCACTTTTTTATTAAGTTTTACAGAAATCTCTTTCCATTCGTCAGAAGTATTGGAAGCGTTAAGCGTTGCCAGAAGCTCATCATCAACATATACCTCTATCTGTGCGGCAGCATCTTCCTTTGCATCTTTTATTGAAGCTTTAAAGACGTCTGTTCCATTACTGCCAAAATCTACTTCCCTTACATTTATATAATCTCCGTCATGCATATTGTAAACATATACGTCATTATATCCTTGGGAATTAACCGTTGAGCCTGTCTTAAGGCCTTCTGACCAGCAAATTGTCTCCGCTTCAACTCTGTTATACGGGTTAAGAGTTCTTATCGGGTCAACTGAATCAGGCATTCCGACAACATCTATTGTTTTGTCGTCATTGTATGTAAATTCGGCAACACATACCGACCTATGGGCTCCGGCGCCATCTCCGCATCCTCCAGGAAGTTCCGTAGTATGATAAAACAGATACGAATGCCCCTGAAAATCACATACTCCCGGATGATTGGTAAAACTTCCGCCTATACTTCCGTCTTCATTAATAACGCCCTTTGTTGTTTCCTGTAATAACCCACCGTATGTATAATCTCCAAGCGGCTCATCGCAGTATGCATAATGAAGAGTTTCTCCGCCCTTATGAGCGTTTGTATTGCCGCCATGTCCTGCCCACATGAAGTAGTATGTTCCGTCATGCTTTGTAAACCAGGGACCCTCAACATAATTAGGCACACTGAACTTCTTAGGCTGCGTCTTTAATGAAATCATATCATCATTAAGCAGTACATACTTAAGAGTCTGTCCATAGAACAGATACGCCTGACCGTCATCATCTATATAAACTGTCGGGTCTATATCATTCCAGTCGCCTTCAATAAGAGGCTTACCGATTGCATCTTCGTAAGGTCCATACGGATTGTCAGCAACCGCAACACCGATTCCGTAACCCGGCGAATCAGCTTCCTCTGTGGCTCCTTTTCTAAGTATAGGCACATAAAGATAGTATTTCCCATCTCTTTCTACAGCCTGTGCAGCCCATGCCCTGAAGCACCATGTATGACCCCATTCAAATGAAGACTGCCCAAATATAGTTCCGTGATCTGTCCAATTCACCATATCCTTTGTTGAATAACACTTCCAGTTCTTCATTGTAAAGAACAAATAATCATCCGTAGGCTTATTTTTCTCAAGAACATCTTCATCATGGCTTGTAATAAGATACAATGTATCTCCGACAACAAGCGGTGAAGGGTCAGCCGTAAAATAAGTCTGGACAACCGGATTGTCTGCCGATGCCTTTTTTGCCGGAACGAAATTAAACGTCGCCACCGCAAGTACAGCAGCCATAAACAATCCTGTAAATTTGTTTAAACGCATAATACACCCCCTCATATCATTATATTATTTAATCTTAACTTTTACTGCCGCACTGTATTTTCCGTAAAGTTTTTTGCCGGATGCATCCATTTTATATGCTGCGGCTTTAACATAATATGTTTTGCCCTTCTTAAGCTTTTTAACCGTAAGTGTGACTTTCTTTGTAGTCACTTTCTTTACAGCTTTCCTGAATGCTTTATTTGTTGAATACATTACTCTGTATCCGTCTGCACCGCTTACCTTCTTAAGCTTAATCTTCATGCTCTTCTTTCCGGCTTTTACGGTAGGCTTTTTAGCCTTTGCAGGAGCAGAAACCGGCGCTGCGGTAGGGCTTACCTGTGGCAAAGCCGTCTGTATATTATTATTACTATTATTCGGAACCTCTGTAGGCTTTTCAGACGGAACAGGTGTCGGAGTAGCCGGTATCTCCTTCTGCACAAACTGCCAGTAATCAAACCTAAACAAATCTTCCGATGATTCCTCTGTTCCTTTAAATGCAAAATACACATCATGGGTTCCGGTAACATTATCTATATCTATATCCGCAGACGTCCATGCATCTATAGCACCGCTTCCCATAATATCTACTGTTCCTATAAGGTCGCCGTCAAGAGAATCAAGATATATTTCAATTGTACCTGCTTTTTCTTCATTAGCTTTATCAGAAGAAGTACATGCTTTGAATTTTACAGCGCCATAATCGCCAAATCCGACACTTTCAACTTTAACATAATCGCCGTCATCAATATTACAGAGATTGATTCCGCCCTGCGAACATGGTTCTTTTTCAATTCCCTGACCCCATGCAAGCGTCTCAGCTTCTACACGCTGATACGGGTCAAGGTCCTCTACAGGGTATACCCCTTCATCTGTAAAATCTACAGGCTCTATCGTTCCGTCTTCATTATAGTATATCTCTTCTACTGCAACCGAACGGTGATAACCTCCTCCGTCAGGAAGCTTTCCGGTATGATAAAACAGATATGAATGTCCTTTATAATCAATTACTCCGGGATGATTGGTAAAACTGCCTGTTCCTTTTCCAGCTACATTATCATCCATAATCATACCTTTATATTCCCAAGGTCCAAGAGGACTGTCAGACATTGAATAATCTATTCTTTCCGGTATTCCGTTAGCTGCATATATCATATAGTAATGCTCTCCGCGCTTATAAAACCAAGGTCCCTCTTCATACATTGTAGGTCTTCTGACCTTATTCTTGTCAGTCCTTGTTCCTACTCCGAACTGTGCCTGCATATCCTTTAATGCATCGCTTACATCATTAGCATATTCACCGCTTGATATGTATTTGTCTGCGTCGGTCATGCTTGAAAGCTCTTTGTAATCATTAGTTTCCATCTCCCAGGTGATTATTCCATTATCACCGTAACTTGTATCATAACTAATCATATCATCATTTAAAACAACACATTTAAGGTCCGGATTACCCCAATACAGATATGCCTGACCGTCATCATCAATCCATACTGTCGGGTCTATGTAGTTAGGAGCCGGTCCAATAAGAGGCTTTCCGAGCGGGTCTTCAAACGGTCCTGTAGGCGAATCTGAAACAGCTACACCTATGGACGTCTGTCCGTTACTTTTTGCATTAATCGGAACATAATAATAAAATTTACCATCTCTTTCAACAACCTGACCTGCCCATGAAGAATTTTCCTTTGCCCATTCAAATTCATGATAGCTTAAAACCGTACCGTGATCAGTCCAATTAACCATATCTGTTGTTGAATAACACTTCCAGTCATTCATTGTAAAAAATCCGTTAATTGTCTCATCCTCGTCGTGAGAAGTATATACATATACTCTTCCGTCAGAGCATACCATAGGCGCCGGGTCTGCAGTATATACATCCTGTACGATTGGATTAACAGCAGATATACGCTGCATTGGTATCATACTGCCGACAACCATTGCACCAATAAGCATTATACTTACGGCCTTGCCATATAATTTGTTATGCCTCATAAAACATCCTCCTTAGATTTAATTTTACTGTACAGTTACAAATGCATCTGACTGGCTGAGTATATCTCCCTTGGCGTCAACAATTGTAAGAATATACTTGCCCGGCTGCTTAGGAGCTGCCATGTAATAACTGTTTCCTGCTGTCTTAGACATCGTCGGGTCATTCTCGTCAAATGCCGACAAACCTGATGGTGCAAGCCATATAGTCTTTTCAGGGTCTGAAAGAACCTCAGTAAATTCAAATTCTTCTCCGCTGCCTACAGTCACATTATCACTAAGAATCCTGTTTGCTTCGGTAACCGTTGTTGTAAATGTTATTGTATCATTTCCTGACTTTAATGTCCATGTTCCTGATGTGCTTATTTCATATCCGCTTGATACCGACTTGTTATTAAGCGTAAAACTCTGTCCGTCCTTGAGCTCAAGCACAAGCGGTCTGAGCTTCGATACATTAACATTCTGTCCGTCTGATACATTGGCAATATCAGAACTTTCACCAATATATAATGTAAATGTTGATTCATCAGATACGCTTCCGTCTGAATATACTATATAAAGCTTGTATTCACCCGGAGCAGCCGGAATATCCATTGACTTTTCATTTCCCTTTGCACATGTCATAGTATCTGATACCGCAAAATTTCCTGTTCCGGAAGGTGCAAGCCATACCGTATCATCAGCTGATAAAAGTCCTCTTCTAGGAAGCTTCTGTCCTGCTGAAAGTCTTACGTTGGAAGCAAGCTCATAATCAGTATCCGGCATTACATCCTTTCCTACCATATACACGTATTCATCTTCAAGTCCTGAGTAAAGAACTGTTTCATATCCTTTAAGCGGCCATATGTAATCACTGTTAACATACTGCTCTAACGTACAGTTCGGTGCGGTACATTCTGAACGGTCTGTATTAGAGAATCCGTTCGTTACTATCATATCATGCTTTCTTCTCCAGTCATTAAGCTCATATACATTACGTATCGTATTGGTAATAACATTGCTGTCAAATTTAATATATGCGCTTCCTTCGTCAGGATGGAAACCGTTGACCATTCTGCTTCCGTCTGCCACCTGTGGAGTACGTTTTGCATTAATATAATTAAAACTCATTTCAGAATATTCGGTCCAATCGTCATTACCCTGCTGTCCGAGTGTATATATTCCGCCTGCATCCTGAAGAAGTGAACATATCTCTTCTACACGGTTGTAATTTACATGGTTATTCTTTGATGTATGAGTCGGATAACCAGGAAGCTGTGAATCGCTGCCCTGTACACCGTCAAAGTTACACCATCCCCATCCGATACTCATTCCGCTGTAAGAACATTTATATACGAAGTTATGGAGTACCTGAAGGTTATACGTATAAAATGTTGTTATCGGCGAATGACCTGAGAAGAAATAGCAATTCTCAAGCAAATAGTTATTGCTTACAGTAATATTTGTCGGAACTTTTTCCGTTCCGTCTGCAAATTTTTCCTTGTCAGGACCTGCCGCGTCAGCTGCTTTTGTCTGATGCTCAGGACCATCATTTTCATATACGTGCGTCGGATGACCTACAACAACACCTGCGCCGCTTGTCTTTCCTATATAATTTCCTGTTACATCAATATCATTAACATCATTTTCAAGATGGATACCTATATTTCCGGTATGTCTTATTGCTCCGTTTAAGAACTTAACATTACGGGCAGAATTAACATGGATTGCCGCTGCCGGAATGTCGTATGTACGATAAATATCATCATGCTGATTTTCAAGACCAAATGCATTAAGTACAATTGCACCCTGAACTGAAGCATAACCATGCGAGCCGTCAATCTCCTGAAGATTCCAGTCTGAATATGCAAACTCGATTCCGTCAAATACTATATCCTCAACATATTTTTCCTGCGGATTATCGCCTTTCATCTCAATAATAGTATCAAGCTCAGGAACAACAACTTCCGCATTGTTGATATCCTCACCTTCACGAGGTATATAATAGAGCATGCTGCCTTCTTCATCGAAATAAAATTCACCCGGATTTGATAACCACTCAAATACATTAGTTACAGTGTTATCTGAAGCTGCCGTATAAGCTGTATTCCATCCGAGATTTTGTGCAAATGCGCCATATGGCATCTGAAGATACGCTTCTACTGCTCCGTCCGCTGCTTTATTAAGATAATCAACACATACAACCTGTCTTGCCCATCTTGATGATGAATCAAGCTCAATGTTATGCGGATTACGTGTATCTGCTGAAAGCGGGCAGTCAGCCGCAAATTTCGTTCCGGCGCTCATGCCTGACCTTGAATGCCATGCCCAGTCGGCCTGGCCCTTTGTAACACTGTATGAACCAATAGAACCCACAGGCTTAATAACCTTTGAAGTCATGGACGCCCTTTCTCCGTTAACATACAATGCACGAAGTTTCTTATCCCGCACAAGAGGAATCTTATAGGCTTTAAGCGAACCCGAAAGCCAGTCAACATCATCTGCAACCTGCCATGTTCCTTCAATTTTCTTTCCTCCTGAAATAACAGGAGAAGCTCCGCTTGCTGCACGGTAATATATAGTACACTTATCATTACCTGAATCTGCTGATGTAAATTCTATAGTATCATTAACAGGATAAAAACCGTCGGCAAATTCAACTACTATATCGCCTTTTGTCTTATCCATGCTTCTTACCGCTTCCTTAGCCTTAGAAAGCGTACGATAAGGATTTGACTTACTTCCGTCACCATTATCATTTCCTGAAGCTGATACATATATATCAGCGCCTTTCTCTGTCTGAGGCGGATTCGTAGGATTCACAGGATTATTATTCTGCATATTATTCGTAGGCTGAGGAGTTACATTAATAATAGGTTTATTAGTAATCATTTCAGTAACTTTAACCTTTACCTTTCCGACAAGTCTTGCTTTCGACTTGCCTTTCTTATTCTTCTCCTTAACAGTAATAACTGCATTTCCTTTTTTCTTTGCTTTTACTACGCCCTTCTTTGTTACAGAAGCAACTTTTTTCTTGTTAGTGGAAAAAATATACTTCTTATTCTTTTTCTTATTTTTAATCTTAATGCTTTTTTTATTGCCTTCGGTAATGCTCAATTTCTTTTTTGCAAGTTTTGCTTTCGGCGCTGCTGAGACGCCGTAAGACGTACTTGCAATCATTGATAACACAAGCATTCCGACAGTCAAAATTTTTGTACATTTTTTCATCGCATATATCCTCCTTTTAACATATATAAGTATATTTTAATTTCGTAACAGCCTGTTTTCCATGATTAATAAGGACATGAGAATGATATATTATGGCTGAACTGTAAATAGTAACAGTTCAGCCCACGCCATTCGCAATCTCGCACTTCGTGCTTCATAGCTTGCTTACGCAAGCGGATTGCTCATAATCGGGCGCTCAGCCCATAACCAAAAATGTGTACTCATTCATGCAGGCATGATTCGCCCACATTCTCGGTTATAGCTGAACTGTTATATAAATAGGTTGTAATTTCACAAATAAGGTTGTATTCTTATATTATATGACAAATAATATACCATACAGGAGGTATACTACACTTGATAAAGGTTATACACGCAGAAGCTAATACTACACATCCACCAGGTTTTGAATATGAACATTCGGGAACACAGGGTTGGTGGCTTTTTATACAGACACATTGTAAAACATTTTTTGAAATAGACGGGAAAAGGATTATCCTTCCTGCTGATGCAGCAATTATCCTATCTCCCAATACGCGCTGCAGATATGGCGCTGCAGGTACAGAGCCATACAGCGACGACTGGATAAGGTTTAATGCTGATGAAACATTTATTACCGGAAGTTCAGTTCCTGTTGACATGCCTTTTAATACAAGAGAAAGCCTGTATATTACAGAAATTGTGCATCTTATTTCCTGCGAAAATTTTTTTGACAATAAATATAAGGAAATATCACTCCAATATCTGTTTAAGATTCTTTTGTTCAAACTTAACGAATCAATGCAGACTGCACAGGATAACCTGCTTAACGTATCTCTGCAGCAGCTTAGAATGAATATACAGACTAATCCGGGAGCCCCTTGGAGCGTTACTACGATGGCAAAGTTTCTTTATATATCTCCAAGACATCTTCAAAAGCTGTACCGGAAGCAGTTCGGGCTCTCATGCATGTCAGACGTTATTAACAACCGCATTATTATGGCAAAGGAGCTTCTTAGCAATACGCAGGACTCCATTAACCAGATATCTTCAAAGTGCGGATATTCAAGCGCCGAGCATTTCAGCCGGCAGTTTAAAAAACATACAGGCATGTCGCCGAAAAAATACAGAGAAAGCCATTAATATTTTAGAAAGGACTATTTAACTGAAATGAAAAAGGGCAAAACACACACGATGAAAAGCTTATTATCCATAATGCTTAGAATTGGAACTTTTGGATTTGGCGGCGGCACGGCACTTATACCTGTTATTGAAGAGGAAGTCACAAAAAATAATAAACTTATCAATGATGATGAATTTAATAAAGATGTAATTATAGCAAATATTACTCCGGGCGCCCTTCCTGTCGAAATTGCATCAGGTATCGGCAGAAAAATACGCGGTATACGCGGAATGCTTCTCTCCGCACTTATGATGGCGCTTCCCGGCGCACTTTTTACGGTACTCATTATTTCCCTGATTAACCAGTCAAGCAGCTTGGTTCTTAAACAGATTCTTTTTGCTTCTGCAGGAGTTACGGCTTATATTATTTTTATGCTGCATGAATACCTGAAAAACACTATTACAGCATGCCGTGATAATAATATCGCCGTTACCGGCGCCATACTTGTATTTCTTGTATTTATTTTAACTGCTGAAAAGGAAATATACCAGATTTTTGCTCTTAACATTACACCGATTTTTGATATTTCCACAGTGCAGATATTAATTATAGCATTTTTCATTATTTTTTATACCAACGGAAAATTTAATATAGCAAAGATATCAGTATCTGCCATTATTACAATATTGTACTGCCTTTGCGTAGGAAAGTCACATATTATAAATATACCTGCAGTCGTATGGTCGCTGCGCGGTATTATGATTATTCTCGCAATATACGGAATCATTACCGGAATTGACGAAAAACCTGTATTTGCCATGAAACCGTTTAAAAGATTTATTAAGGAAGAATTTGCATGGTTTATACTTCTGTTTATATTTTCACTTCCTGCCTTATGGCTTTGCTCAGACACTATTTCCTTTATAGGTAAAGGCGTAATCTCAGTGCTTATGTCATTTGGCGGAGGCGACGCTTACCTTGCAGTCGCTGACGGACTGTTTATAGACTCCGGAATAATAAGCTACGGTGACTTTTATTCCAAAATAGCCTCTGTTGCAAATGCTCTTCCGGGTTCAATACTTTGCAAAATTCTTGCCGGCGTCGGATATTATGTCGGTTATAATGACAGCGGTGTGATAACCGGTCTGTGTGTTGCGATATCGGGCTTTGTATGCAGCGTTGCAGCTTCCGGCGGCACATTTTCTGCAATGGCATACATATATGAACGCTTTGAAAAACTAAGCATATTTCAAGCGCTCAAAATATACATCAGGCCAATAGTTGCAGGTCTTTTGCTTACGGTCTCATTATCAATGTTCTGTCAGAATATATCTATCGCAGAAACCGAAAAAATTCCTGCCATATCAATAATTGCCGTTACCTTTGTTATTTATCTGTTAAATATTTATTGGAAATCCAGACAAAAACTTAAGCCTATTATGTGCGTACTAATATCGGCTGTGATATCTCTTGCTTTGTGCAACGTATTCAGTTAGCCGTGAATAGGGACCGCCACCATATGAGCAGTCTTAGTGCGCAGCACGAGACTGGAGCCTGTCAAGGCGACGAATGCGAATATGAATGGCAGTTTCGTGAATTATAACACCAAAAGCCCTCGGAAACTTCATGTTTCCAAGGGCTTTTTATACAATAACCTATTAAAATTCCACTGATTTATACCGGATAAACCTTATCACCTTTATCAGCAAGAGTTGAATCAACTCCGCTTGACTGTGTATCACGATACTCAAAGAATTCTGTAGCAACCTTAGGGAACAGAGCATATGAAAGCACATCTTCATCCTGTCTCTTCCACTGCTTGCATTCTGCTTCAAATTTTGGAAGTCCCGGCTCCAAATCATCAGCAGGACGATATGTGATAGGCTTTGTATCTCCAAGAGCCTTCTTCTGAACCTCTGGATTCATAGGCTTAACAGTCTGACCGTATTTACCTGCAAGAAGATCACGGCTTTCCTTAGTAAACTGCTTATAACGCTCACCAAGAACTACGTTAAGCACTGCCTGTGTTCCGACAATCTGACTTGACGGAGTAACAAGAGGCGGCTCACCAAAGTCCTTACGAACTCTTGGTACTTCCTCAAGAACTTCATCAAACTTATCTTCCTGCTTCATCTCTGCAAGCTGTGAAACAAGGTTGCTGAGCATTCCGCCAGGAACCTGATAACGAAGAGTATTAATATTAACACCCATAACTTTAGTGCTGTAACGTCCGCTCTGAATCCATTCTTCACGCATAGGTTTGAAGTAATCTGCAATCTCAGCAAGAAGATTCTGGTCAAATTCAGGGTCATAAGGTGTTCCCTCAAATGTCTTAGCCATAACCTCTGTTGCCGGCTGGCTGGTACCCATTGACAATGGAGACATTGCAGTATCAATAATATCGCATCCGGCTTCAACAGCCTTCATATATGTCATTGAAGCAACACCGGATGTATAATGTGTATGAAGCTGTATAGGAAGCTTAGTACCTTCTTTAAGCGCCTTAACAAGCTTAGTTGCTTCATAAGGAACCAAAAGTCCTGCCATATCCTTGATACAGATTGAATCTGCACCCATTTCTTCAATCTGGCGTGCAATATTTCTCCAATAATCAAGAGTATATGCTTCTCCTAATGTATATGAAAGAGCAACCTGAGCATGTCCTCTTCCTTCCTGCTTCTTAAACTTGTTAGTAGCATCTACCGCAGTCTGAAGGTTACGGATATCATTAAGACAATCAAATATTCTTATAATATCAATACCATTTGAAATTGACTTCTGAACAAAATATTCAACTACATCATCAGGATAATGACTGTATCCGAGAATATTCTGTCCTCTGAAAAGCATCTGAAGCTTTGTATTCTTAAATCCTGCACGAAGCTTACGAAGCCTCTCCCAAGGGTCTTCTTTAAGGAATCTGAGCGATGCATCAAATGTTGCTCCACCCCAGCACTCTACTGAGTGATATCCAACTTTATCCATCTTATCAATGATTGGCAGCATCTGCTCTGTTGTCATTCTTGTAGCAATCAAAGACTGATGTGCGTCACGAAGTATGGTTTCAGTAATTTTAACCGGTCTTTTTTCTTCGGCCATCATTCTTACCTCCTAATATATATTAAAATAATAATTAAACTCCAAATATTGCCATGAATACTCCGGCTGCAACCGCAGTACCGATAACTCCGGCAACGTTAGGTCCCATAGCATGCATAAGCAGGAAGTTCGTCGGGTCTGCCTCAGAACCAACCTTCTGTGATACACGTGCAGCCATAGGAACAGCTGATACACCGGCTGAACCAATAAGCGGATTAACCTTGCCCTTAGTTGCCCAACACATAAGCTTACCGAATAAAACTCCGGCAGCCGTACCAACAGCAAATGCAACAAGTCCAAGAATAACGATTGCGATAGTTGTTGGCTTAAGGAAAGCCTCAGCGCTTGTAGTTGCACCAACTGATGTACCAAGAAGAATAACTACAATATACATAAGCGCATTTGACGCAGTCTCTGCAAGCTGCTTTACAACTCCACATTCACGGAAAAGATTTCCAAGCATAAGCATACCAACAAGCGGCGCTGTTGTAGGAAGAATCATTACTACAACAATTGTAACTATGATAGGGAAAAGAATCTTTTCAAGTCTGGATACAGGACGAAGCTGCTCCATCTTAATCTTACGCTCTTTCTCTGTTGTAAGAAGCTTCATAATAGGCGGCTGTATAATAGGAACCAAAGACATATATGAATATGCTGCTACCGCAATCGGTCCTAAAAGTGCAGTCTGTCCAAGCTTTCCGGCAAGGAATATAGATGTAGGTCCGTCTGCTCCACCAATAATTGATATAGCTGCCGCTGCCTTATCATTAAAGTCAAGTACAGGGAATACAGCATCCATTCCAATTGCTAAAAGATATGCGGTAAATATACCAAACTGTGCCGCTGCTCCTAAAAGAAAACTTTTTGGATTAGCAATAAGCGGTCCAAAGTCAGTCATTGCTCCAACTCCGAGGAAAATCAGAGAAGGAAGAATAGACCATTCATCAAGCCTGAAGAAGAAATGAAATAATCCTTCTGTTCCTTCACTTCCATCTGCCATAATATCAGGATAAATATTAACCAAAAGCATACCAAATGCTATCGGAACCAAAAGAAGCGGTTCATATCCCTTTTTAATTGCAAGATAGAGAAAAAGACAAGCTACTGCAATCATCAGATAATTTCCCCAGCCAAGGCTGACAAAAGCTGTCTGATGCCACAGATTGTTTAATGTATCTAAAATATAATCCATGTAATATTACCTCCCGGTTATAATATTCAGCTATAATTAATTGAGTGTAGCTAAAACATCACCGGATTCAACCATCGCACCCTCTGCAACATTAATGCTGGCAACTGTACCATCCTGTGGTGCAACAACCTCATTCTCCATCTTCATAGCTTCTAATATAAGAAGAACTTCACCTTTCTTAACTGCCTGTCCTGCACTTGCCTTGATAGAAAGAATCTTACCCGGCATAGGCGCTGCTACTTTAACTGCTCCTGCTGCCCCTGCAGGTGCTGCTTTCTTTGGTGCAGGCGCTGCCTTTGGAGCCTGTGCCTGAGGCGCTGCTACAGCTGCTCCTGCTGCTCCCTCATCAACTGTAACATCATAAACGTTTCCATTAACGGTAATTGTATAATTTTTCATTAAAATATCCTCCTTAATTCATTCCTCTTTTTTTAATTGAACGGACAAAAAGTCCATCAGCCGGAACTTCATAGTTTTCCGAATCTGCTTCATAAGCCGCAATCGCCGCTGCAATAACAGCTGCAATTTCTTCATCATCTGACGCTTCATAAACATCTGCAGCAGGAACTGCTTCTTCCTGTACGGCAACAGCCGCATCTGCCTCAGCCTTTTTCTTCTTATCTCTTGAGAACAGTACAAACAGTGAAATAACAAACGATATAAATATCAATACCACAAATACTGTTCCCATACCTAATACTGTATTAAGTCCGGCTTTTGCAACTGCTTCACCAATAGAATTTTCCAAATCAACAGCCCAGGTGATTTCATTAGAAGTCATATTCCACGAAAATGTAAATTCAACATCCTTTCCGGTACAGGCTACAGGCTGTTTTACCGTAACTACATCACCATCTGTAGTACATGTTGCTTCGCCGTACTCACTAAATTCACCTACTTTGGCAACTGCTTCTGTATAAGCCTCCTCAGTAATGTCATAATTAACGTTCATTCCATAACTTATATACTGCTGATTAAATTCATCAAGTGCAGACATATCTCCGGCAAGCCACAATTCAATCCACTGATTAGTATACTGAGAAAATTCTTCTGCAGTATATTCATAAGATGATGCATGGCTTACAGGCGCTGCCTGAAAGATAAACAAAGCGCAAAAGCAGGCAAATATTGAAAGAATTGATAATAATCTTTTTTTCATAATGCCTCTCCTTATAATTAATATAGCATTTCAAATGCATAAACAAGCTGCTTACGTACAGATTCAGGACTGATGATTACATCAACATATCCTCTCTGTGCAGCCTGTGCGGCACCTGACTGAAGTTCTGCGTATGATGCAGCCTTCTCATCAATAAATGCTGTCTTATCAGAAGCAGCACTAATTTCATCTGCATACATAATCTTTACAGCATTCTTAGCATCCATCATACCAATCTCAGCGCCGTCAAGTGCGAATACCATATCTGCACCGATATGCTTAGAGTTCATTGAAACATAAGCTGTTCCGTAAGCTTTCTCAGTAATAAGATTAACCTTAGGAACATCAGTATTAACAAATGCTGCTGTAAGTTTTGCTGCTGCTGCTGCAATAGTCTTCTCTTCTTCAACTGTAGCAGCATATCCTGTTACATTAGTAAGAGTAAGAACAGGGATACCGAATGAATCGCAGTAATAAATGAAATCTTCTGCTTTAGAGCATCCTGCTGTTGTAAGTACAGGTGCATATGTCTCGGAAGCCTTTCCTGCATCATCAAGTACAGCGCTTCTGTTAGCAACGGCACCTATTGTCATACCGTTAAGTTTTATAAATCCTGTCACCATCTCTTTTGCGTATCCTGACTTAACCTCTACGAATTTTCCTCCGTCGGAGATATCTGCCAGTGCCTTTGCAGGGTCAGCATAATCTGCTGCAAATTCAGGGACAAGACGGTTAAGGTCATCATCACATTCACTGATTGCCATATCTTCGCAGTTAGCAGGAAGATATGAAACAAAATCTCTTATCTGGGCAATAAGTTCAGCCTCTCCCTCACATACAAAATCAACTGTATTAGCTGTGCTCTGGAAATCAGCTCCGCTTGTATCGCACTTATCAGTATAATTACCGCAAAGTGCATTAGGAGAATTAACAAAAAGCTTTGCACCTTTTTCCATAAATGTAAAATCACTAAGTACAGATGAAACTGCAAGGCCGCCTCCACATGTGCCAAATACTGCAGAAATCTGCGGAATCAGTCCTGATGCTTCAACCTGCTTTGCATAAATGCTTCCAAAACCGTTAAGAGCATCAGTAGCCTCCTGAAGTCTTAATCCTGCACAATCAATAAGACCGATTACAGGAGCTCCGGCTTTCATAGCCATATCATACATATTGCAGATCTTCTTAGCATGCATCTCACCAATTGATCCGCCGACTGACGCAGCATCCTGACTGTAAACATATACAACACTGCCGTCAATCAAGCCGTATCCCGTAACAACCCCATCGCCGGGAACTGACTTTTCCTGCATATTGAAATCTGTGCTTCTCTTAGTAATAAGAGCACCAATTTCAACAAAACTGTTTGCGTCTACAAGCGCTTCAATTCTTTCTCTTGCAGACAATTTTGCTTCATTGCTCATTATCAGACCTCCATGTATTATAATGTTATAACAATTTTTCTCAGAATATATTCTATATCTTTTAGCGAAAAAAAGCAATAAGAATATTGTCATTTATTTAACAAATAATCATAAAATAAGATGCTGCAGCATATTATTACATAAAAACATATGCCAGACTAACAATATGCTTTCAAAAATAATCAGTATTATATGTACACTCATATCAATTTCGGTATTATGCAACGTAATGTTTAACCGCAACCTATATTATATAGAACACTATATGCTTCCCGAAACACAGGAAGAAAATCCATCTGATATAAACATCACACCACAGTTTAACTCCCAAAAACCAGATTCATCCATAAAACTTTATTCAAAATCCTGCTGCCTTATCGATGCCGGAAGCGGACGTATTTTATATTCAAAAGACGCCGATACGCCTCTCCCTATGGCAAGCACTACTAAAATAATGACATGCATACTTGCACTTGAGCTTGGAGACCCGGATTCGGTTGTAAACGTATCCTCATACGCCGCATCCATGCCGGACGTGCAGCTTAATATATGTGAAGGCGAACAGTATATATTAAAAGATCTTTTGTATTCACTTATGTTGGAATCACATAACGATACGGCTGTAGCTATTGCAGAACATATAGGCGGAAGCAAAGAAGGATTTGCACAGCTTATGAATAATAAAGCTTCCGAACTTGGTCTTTCTTCAACTCATTTTGTCACACCAAACGGGCTTGACGCCGAAGGACACTATACTACTGCACGTGAATTGTGTCTTATCACCGCATATGCAATCAACAACCCGGAATTTCTTAAAATAATTTCAACAGATTCATATACATTTAACGATGTATCGAAAAAAAGAACTTTTTCAGTATATAACCATGATTCATTTCTTAAAATGTATGATGGTGCGCTCGGCGTAAAAACGGGATTTACAGGCGACGCCGGTTACTGCTTTGCAGGCGCTGCCAGACGTGGAGATATAACACTTACAAGCGCAGTGCTCGCATGCGGCTGGCCTCCTCACAAGTCATATAAATGGTCTGACACGACAGCGCTTATGGACTACGGATTCAATAATTTTAACTATTACACACTTCTTTCCGGTACATATTCATCAAATGAAGCTTCAGACGCCATTAAGCTTAATCCGGTAATTGTAACCAACGAGCATGGAATGTCGCCCGGCAGCAAGAAATCCGTTAATATAAAATTTGATGCAGAATGCAGCGTTCTTTTATGCAGCGGCGACAATGCACGCCTTACGCTTAACATTCCCAAAAAAATCAATCTTCCTGTTGCGGAAGGTGAAATTATCGGAACCGCTTCATTATATGTTAATGATGAAATAATAAACGAATATCCTGTATATTCATCTGAAAGTGTAGAAAATGCAAGTCCCACAGATTATATGTACAGATTATTTTCACTGTTTTTGTACCAGCATTAATATTGTCACTATTCACGGAACCACCACGCCTTAATATTATGTTCATCTATTTTTTACACTTTTTTCTCTTTATCTTTCTCATATATTGTGGTAATGTATAGACGTTGACAACGATGTCCGAGGGAAAGCATTAATGCACCATAGGGGAACAAGCTTTCTGCTGGGGCATTTTTTATTTTATCATGGTAGTTACATAAATTAATCATATTAAGAAAGGAAAGATTATTATGGAGAACAACATACTTAAGCAGGTATTTGCAACTGATGTATTCTGCGACAAAGTTATGCAGGAACGCCTTCCTAAAAAAGTCTACTCTACATTTAAAGAAATAGTAGAAAACGGCGGCGAGCTTGACATCACAATCGCTAATGTTATTGCTCATGCAATGAAGGAATGGGCTGTTGAAAGAGGAGCTACTCATTATACACATTGGTTTCAGCCTATGACAGGAATTACGGCAGAAAAGCATGATTCATTCCTCAGCGCACAATCTGAAAGCGATGCAATTCTTGAGTTTTCCGGTAAAGAGCTTATAAAAGGAGAACCTGACGCTTCTTCATTTCCTTCAGGAGGTCTTCGCGCTACATTTGAAGCAAGAGGATATACTGCATGGGATATTACTTCTCCTGCTTTCCTTCGTGAAGATGCTGCCGGCGTAACACTTTGCATTCCAACAGCCTTTTGCTCATATACAGGAGAAGCGCTTGACAAGAAGACTCCTCTTCTTCGTTCTATGGAAGCAATAAGCAAGCAGGCAACACATACCGCAAGGCTTTTCGGCCACACAGATGTTAAAAAGGTAAACTGCTCAGTCGGACCTGAACAGGAATATTTCCTTATTAACAGAGAAAAGTTCCTTAAGCGTGACGACCTTATTTTTTCAGGAAGAACCCTTTTTGGAGCAATGCCTCCTAAAGGCCAGGAGCTTGACGACCATTACTTCGGTTCCATAAGAGAAAAGATTGCTTCTTATATGAATGAGCTTAATATTGAATTATGGAAGCTGGGAATTCTTGCTAAAACACAGCATAACGAAGTTGCTCCTGCACAGCATGAAATGGCTCCGATATATTCTACTGCAAATATTGCAACCGACCATAACCAGCTTGTTATGGAAACTATGAAAAAGGTTGCAAGAAGACATGGTCTCGAATGTATCCTGCATGAAAAGCCTTTTGCAGGCGTAAACGGTTCAGGCAAGCATGACAACTGGTCTGTCGTTACAGATACCGGAATCAATCTGTTAGACCCAGGCAAAGAGCCTCATAACAATCTTCTGTTCCTTTACATGCTCAGCGCAGTAATTAAAGCTGTTAATAAATATGCTCCTCTTTTAAGACTGTCAGCCGCATGTGCCGGAAATGACCACAGACTCGGCGCTAATGAAGCCCCTCCTGCAATTATCTCAATATTCCTTGGAGAACAGCTTGAGGATATTGTCGAACAGATTATTAATAACGGCGAAGCAACCGCAAGTATTAAAGGCGGAAAGATGGATACGGGTGTTTCTACTCTTCCAAACTTCAGAAAGGATGCAACCGACAGAAACCGTACATCACCGTTTGCATTTACCGGAAATAAATTTGAATTCCGTATGGTGGCTTCATCAATGTCAATTTCAGGCGCTAACACAGTTCTCAACTCTATAGTTGCAGACACGCTTGCCGAAATGAATAATGAGATTGAAGGTCTAAGCGGTGAAGCATTTGAAACTGCCGTTAAGTCAGTTATAAGAAAGACGCTTTCCGAAAACAAGAGAATTATATTTAACGGTAACGGTTATTCTGACGAATGGGTTGCCGAAGCTGAATCAAGAGGGCTTCCTAATATTAAGACTACTGTTGATGCAACCCGTTATTACCTTGACCCTGAGTGCATTGCAATGTTTGAACGCCAGAATGTATATACAGAAGCAGAACTGCGTTCACGTGAAGAGATTAATTACGAAACATACGCTAAAGTCCTTCATATAGAAGCTCTTACAATGATAGAGATGGCTTCAAAGCTTTACATACCTGCAGTTATCAGATATTGTACTAGTCTTGCACAGTCAATTAATGCAGTTAATTCTGCAGGTGCAGGCGCGGATGTATCTGTACAGAACGAGCTCCTTGTTAAAGCTTCTTCTCTTCTTGCCGATGCTAAAAAAGCTCTTGCGGCTCTTATTGAAAAAACTGATAAAGCCGACGAATATGATGAGGGCGAGCCTTTAGCAGTATACTACAAGGATGAAATCCGCAGCGCAATGGATGACCTCAGAACGCCGATTGACGAGTTGGAAATGATTGTTGAAAAATCTTTCTGGCCTGTTCCGACATACGGAGACCTTCTCTTTGAAGTATAAGTAAAATAAAACTCTTATACCGCAGTACAAGCACATCAACACTTGCAAAGCTGTGGTATAAGAGTTTTTTATAGTAAAATAACGATACTTTATTAATCTATTTTTTCAGGAATCGTGTCAGTATATTATACATCTGGGATATATCAAGCGGCTTTGCAATATGCTCATTCATACCCGACTTTTTTGCCGCCATAACATCCTCTGTAAATGCATTGGCAGTCATAGCTAATATAGGTACTTCCTTTGCATCTTTCCTATTAAGCGACCTTATAGCCACAGTTGTGTCATATCCATTCATCTCAGGCATCTGTATATCCATTAGAATCAGGTCATAATATCCCAATGAACTATTCCTGTATCTTTCAAGCGCTTCCATTCCATTACATGCAACATCTACTTCAAATCCCGACATTTCAAGTATCTCACAGGCAATCTCTGCATTAATATCATTATCCTCTGCAAGAAGAATTTTGTATCCTGAAAAATCCATTGCTTTAATATCAATTTCTTCTGTTTCACTATTACCTGCATTCATGTCATTATCTGTACAGACATAATTAAACGGAATTGTTATTGTGAATTTTGAACCTTCATTAATTCTGCTTTCAACAGTAATATCACCGTCCATCTTCGATATAATGCTTCCGGCAATCGGCATTCCAAGTCCGCTTCCTTCAATTTTATTAATTCTTGTATCCTCTGCCCTTGCAAACGGTTCAAATATCTGTTCTATAAATTCATCTGACATTCCTATACCATTATCTTCAATTACAAATTGATAATAACTTTTCTGACGAACATCGGAAGTAGACTCCGATACAATACAGCTTATTTTTCCTCCGTCAGGCGTATATTTAACCGCATTGCTTATAAAATTCAGCAATGCCTGCTGCAATCTTGCACCGTCCGTAATAACTGTTTTATGCTTAATATTACCGGTATCTACTATCAGTTCATGGTGTTTATCACAAGCCAAATCTCGTACCATATATATAATATTGTTAATAATCTCCTTAATATTAGCCTCTTCTTCAATTAAATCCAGTTTGCCTGATTCAATTTTATTCATATCAAGCACTTCATTAATAAGCGCCAGAAGATGTTTGCCTGATGATGATATTTTTTTCAGACAGTCTAAAACCTTATCTTTATCATCAATATACATATTAGCAATTTCCGCCATTCCGATAATAGCATTCATCGGCGTCCGCATATCGTGGCTCATACGTGAAAGAAAATCCGATTTTGCCTGATTTGCCCGGTTTGCATTATCCACAGCTTCTTTAAGCATATGTCTGTAATCAAGTTCTTTTTTCTTCTCATCATCTATAACCTGAACCGCAAACAACACAGACCGGCATTTCCCTTCTATATCTCTTTTGACTACAATAAAACTTGCCCTGCACCAGCCGATATCCTTTACTTTATATTCTATTGATATAAATTCATGTTCCTGCAGTCTTTCCGATAAAGTTGAAAAACTTAAAAATCCTCGTACATATTCCTTGAAATCTTCTTCAACACTCTTATTGCAATACTCTGAAAATCTTTTTTCTGCATCTCCTGTTTCACCAAATACATCCATAGAATTCCCGTTTCTCAATATTGTATAAAAAGAACGGTCAGAAATATTTATATAATAGCAGCTCATATACACGCTGCCCATAGAAAATAAAAGCGCCAGCTTTTCCTTTGAAACATCTCTTACATACCATATAACTTTACGATTTCCCTCACCATAATCTGCAAGAGGTATTATTTCAGAATGAATCCACTGATATTCATCTTTAACAAGACGTTTGTACGTAATATCCGTATACTCTGCTCCGGCGTCAAATAATTCCTTCATTTTTTCCGGAAGCATTATAGCAAGAAACTGTTCCTGATATTCCTTATCCACACGCTTATTACTAAATTCGATAATTGTTTTTCTGTAATCTTTACGAAATTGTACCGCCTCGTCTATTTCATCATCTGCAACCGTAATAGTTTCCATTAAATTATTGTCTATATCTATACACGCAATTCTGTAAAACGTATCCTTCATAAGAAGAAGCGAAGATGTAAGAAGCTGATTCTTACGTTTATATTTCTGCTCCTTGTGCATTTGATAAGAAATATTTGAAATTACTCCTATACATTCAACAGGTTTTCCTTCATTATCATATTCAACAGTTGTTATTGTTATTTTCCATTTATTCTGTCTGTCATTACTGGTAAATGTCGAACATACAACTTCCTCGCCTGAATTAATTTTTTCAAACATCGCAAAATAATCCGATTGATTATTATTGCTTACAAATATATCCGCACAGGCTTCAGGCATATTCATGCATATTTTTTTACATCCGTATATCCTGCATATTGCATCTGAATTAATACACATATGTTCCTTCGGGAAATATTTGAATGTACATATATCTGCCATTTCAAGAGCCGTATTCAACTTTTCCTCATATCGTTGTGTCATAACATTATCTCCCTACTAATATTTTATCTTATTGCAATTACCGCCTCATATAAGACCTTCTCGATACTGTCATGTATAACCATATCAGCATTACTGTCAGCAGAAGTATGGCTTTTATTAATAAGTATAAGATTATTTCCCCTAAAATAACGTATAAGCCCTGCTGCAGGATATACGACAAGAGATGTTCCTCCGATAATAAGCGTATCTGCCGCGCTTATCGCAGATACGGCTCCGCTTATCACCGATTCATCAAGCCCTTCTTCATATAAAACCACATCCGGCTTTACTATTCCTCCGCATTTTTCACACACAGGTATTCCTTTTGAAGATACAACATATTTTTCATCATAAAATGCACGGCACTTTACACAGTAATTTCTTAATACGCTTCCATGCAGCTCATATACTTTAGATGAGCCGGCTTTCTGATGAAGGCCGTCTATATTCTGCGTAACAATTGCCTTAAGCTTTCCCATTTTTTCAAGCTCATAGAGCGCCTCATGGCATTTATTAGGCTTCGCATCAGTATATATAAGGTGGGTCTTGTAAAAATCATAAAATTCTTCCGGATAATTTACAAAGAAAGAATGTGAAACCGCTTCTTCCGGAGAAAATTTCTTGTTAAGCTTCATGCTGTACAATCCGTCCGAGCTTCTGAAATCAGGTATTCCACTTGCCGTAGACACTCCTGCGCCTCCGAAAAATACAATGTTGTCACTATTTTTTAATATCTCTGACAACTCTTTAATGTTATCCATAACATAACCTCCTCAAAGTAAAAAATCAGCCATTATCATGTTACATATATTAAAACCTTTTTCAGAACAGAATATCCTTCCGTTTTTCACTATAAGCAGCCCCATGCCGCTCCATTTATTAATCGGTTCTTTATAAACTTCAAATATATCCGTTTTAAACGTATCAAAAAAATCTCGCACCGACACTCCGTTTGTAAGCCTTAAGCCAAGAAACATATATTCCGACATCTGACTGTTTTTATCTAAAGCCTGCCTGCTTTTTATATTTACGATACCAGTATTAAGATACTCACTAAGAGAATCAGTAACCGCAAATCTCACATTGTCTGTCATAGACGCCGCAGAGAGCCCGAAACCAAGATAATCTCCTCTTCTCCAATACACTAAATTATGGGCACATTCATATCCCGGTTTCGCATAATTGGATATTTCATATCTGTTATAACCATAAGAAGAAAGATATTCATTAGTAAATTCATATATACATCTGTCTCTTTCTTCCCACAAATCAAGCTCATCATCATTTATTTTACCCGGTCCGAACATCTCGTAAAACGGTGTTCCTTCTTCTATAATAAGGCTGTATACTGATATATGCTCAGGATTATGACTTACAACTTTTTTAAGCGTCTCTTTAAATGAATCCACAGTCTGATAAGGAATTCCCGATATAATATCCGTATTAATATTGGAAAATCCGCATTTTCTTGCAAGACTCATGCTCTCTTCCCATTCACTGTATGTATGAATACGTCCAAGAAGCTTAAGTTCACTGTCATCAGCCGACTGAAGACCGATGCTTAATCTGTTAATACCTGCTTCTTTATAAGAAATAAGCTTAGGTTCATTAATTGTACCTGGATTACACTCTATAGTTATTTCATAAGGAATATAAGAACCCTGTCGCCTTTTTTCAAATGTTTCCCTAAGACATGAAAGTATATCGCTTACGACGCCCGGTTCATATATCGACGGAGTCCCTCCTCCTATAAATATCGTTTTTATATTAAAACGGTCTGCATATTGATAAGCCTGTCTTATTTCAGCACAAAGCGCATTTTTGTAAGCAGAAAGCTCTCCATCCTTTGGCGTTTTCGAAGCAAAATCACAATAACTGCACTTTCTTATACAAAAAGGTATATGAATATACACAGACAAATCCTTATACATAGTTAATCCTCATCATCCAGCTTAAGAACGCTCATAAATGCTTTCTGAGGAATCTCCACATTACCAATCTGCCTCATACGCTTTTTGCCTTCCTTCTGCTTTTCAAGAAGCTTCTTCTTTCTTGTAATATCTCCGCCGTAACACTTGGCAAGAACGTCCTTACGAACTGCCTTTACAGTCTCTCTGGCTATTACCTTGCTTCCTATCGCAGCCTGAATAGGAATCTCAAACAAATGTCTCGGAATCTCCTTTTTCAGCTTTTCACACATCTTGCGTCCACGCTCATATGCTGAATCAGCATGCACTATAAACGACAGTGCGTCTACTTCTTCTCTGTTAATTAATATATCCAGTTTTACAAGCTCTGCTCTCTGATATCCTTTTATATCATAGTCAAATGACGCATAACCTCTTGACCTTGATTTTAATGAATCAAAGAAATCATATATTATTTCATTTAACGGAAGGATGTATTTAAGAAGGGCTCTTGTCTCTTCCATATATTCCATTCCCACATATACGCCTCTGCGCTCCTGACATAATGTCATAATTGCACCGACATATTCCGTAGTAACCATAATCTCCGCATCTACAACAGGTTCTTCCATATAATCTATCTCTGCAGGATTAGGAAGATTGGACGGATTGGTAACTTCTATCATGCTGCCGTCTGTTTTGTGAACCTTATATACAACGCCCGGCGCTGTTGTCACTATATCAAGGTTATATTCTCTTTCAAGTCTTTCCTGAATAATCTCAAGATGTAACAGTCCGAGAAATCCACATCTGAAGCCAAATCCTAAAGCAATACTCGTCTCAGGCTCATACTGAAGCGACGCATCGTTAAGCTGGAGCTTTTCAAGAGCATCCCTAAGGTCAGGATATTTTGCGCCGTCTGCAGGATATATTCCGCAGTATACCATCGGAAGTACCTTTTTATATCCCGCAAGCGCCTCTACACAAGGATTCTGTGCATTAGTAATAGTATCTCCGACACGCGTTCCCGATACATCTTTAAGGCTTGCCGTAACATATCCAACCATCCCGGCAGTAAGTTCATCACACGGAATAAACTGTCCTGCTCCGAATGTACCAACTTCAACAACATCTGCTTTGGCTCCCGTAGCCATCATAAGCATCTGAGTGCCTTTTTTAATACTTCCGTCAAATATTCTTATAAATACAATTACACCTTTATAAGAATCATAAAGCGAATCAAATATAAGAGCTTTAAGAGGTTTTTCCGAATCTCCCTCCGGTGCAGGAATCTTTTCTACTATCTGCTCTAAAACTTCGTCAATATTAATACCGTTCTTAGCCGAAATAAGCGGCGCATCATGCGCTTCAAGTCCTATAACATCTTCAATTTCATTAATTACTCTTTCGGGTTCTGCACTTGGAAGGTCTATTTTATTAATAACCGGCATGATTTCAAGGTCATGGTCAATTGCAAGATAACAATTGGCGAGCGTCTGCGCCTCAATTCCCTGCGCAGCATCTACTACAAGTATTGCACCTTCACATGCAGCGAGGCTTCTTGATACTTCATAATTAAAATCCACATGTCCCGGTGTGTCTATAAGATTAAATATATACTCCTTGCCGTCCTTTGCAGTATACACGATTCTGACCGTCTGGGCTTTAATTGTAATTCCGCGTTCCCTTTCAAGCTCCATGTTGTCCAAAACCTGTTCCTGCATTTCTCTCTCAGTAAGAAGTCCTGTCTTTTCAATTATTCTGTCGGCAAGTGTTGATTTACCGTGATCTATATGTGCTATAATGCAAAAATTTCTTATATTACTCTGATTTATGTCTGCCATCAGAATTGTCCTCCTTAAGCATGGATAGTATAATTATACTATTTTTTTTCGTCAAGCACAAGCAAAATGCTCATTCTCCCGAAAGAACGCTATTTAGAATATCTGCGAGCGGCAGCATCGCATTTTTTGCTTCCTCAAGTGTATTATTCTGGTTTCCAAGTTCTATTAAAAGACATCTCTTTGCAAGATGCAGATTATATCTGTAACCTTTAATATATATAGGTTTTGCAAAATCAGGATACATTTCCATAGCCTTTAATTTCAGCTGAAGGCTGAATGAAAGATTATCAGTCAGATTATTGTTCTGAAGATATTTTCTAGGGCCTGTGCTGCTTCTGCTTATACCGTTAAAGAACATTACTTTAGCTGTCTTTTTTCCCCCTATATTAGTTACCGTATGCGTATTTCCCGAAATACCGTCACGATGAAGGTCAATAATTACCTCAATTGAAGGATTATCCCTTAAAATCTGAGATATGGACGGAAGCGCTTTAGCATAAGCAAGGCTTCTGTCTATTTTGCCGTTTATCATATCGTAAGCAGTACGGTCATGATAAACATTATAGCCATATGTATCTGAAAGAACTTCTGTAAGATAATCTCCTACCCCTAATACTCCTTCATTCATATCTCCCGGTTTGCTTCCGGCAAAGCTTTCTGACGCAGCATGGGTATGATAAATAAGAATCTGCGGTTCTTTTTTCTTTTCAATGGAATAATCTCTTTTCAGCATTTTTTTTACATTAAATAGGGATTTTTTCACAGAGGTTGTTGAATCAACTATGTAAAAATTTTTAAGAAGAAAATCCGTGCTCATATTATTTTTTAATTCATTAACCATATGGCTCTCATCTTTAACAGGCGCAGAAGCTGTAATTGCGCTTCCGGACACCGCCATATTTTCGTTATATTCATCCCCGTATATAACATTTACATCACCGGAAACAGCTTCATTTTCTGATATTGCCTTTTTTAATATGTAGCTGTTATCGCCTATCTTTGCCTGATTGTCACCAAGCATTATATTTCCCTTATAATTATATGCCGCTTCGGAAATAACTGAACTATACGGAGAAATACTGTTATAAAAATAAGAACATACAACCTCCGCCCGGCTGCTTTTATCCGAAAACGCCATGCTGACGTATGGCATGGGGCTGTTTTCATAAAAAATACGGCATACAACATCGGAAATATATTTTATATTTAACGAATATCCCGAAAATGCAGCCGACATAAGAACAATCATAACAAACCCCGCAAAGGCGCCACATAAATTTTTTATTTTAATATTATGCATAATGCCGGTCTCCTTACAGCGTTATATTTGTGTACATTTATTGATTGACATTGCCACAAGCTCGCCCATATCACGTATTGTCTCGTCTATATTTTTTGGCGTCACGTACATGTTATTTATCTCAGGCTCACCCATATTTATTATAAAACTCTGTATATCATTATCGGTAAAGCCCTGTTTTCTCATAAATTCTTCTATTCTGTCGGAAACGATTACTTCTGCTTCAACTACAGTCGGTATACCTATTGCTATAACTTTAATTCCGATGCTTTCTTTGCTTATTCCTAATCTGTGGTTTCCTACGCCTGAACCCGGATTAATTCCGGTATCGGTTATCTGAATTGTTGTAGCGACTCTGTTTACAGAACGTGCTGCAAGCGCATCTATAACTATAAGCACATCAGGATTAATTGCATCTACAAGACTTTCAAGAACTGTAGCCGCTTCCATTCCTGTCTGCGCCATAACTCCGGGAGCAACTCCGTATACTTCTCCCATACCTATTTTTCTTAAAAATTCCGGTCCATATTCACTTGCAAGATGTCCGGTAATATTAAGGCTGTCAACAACCAAAGGACCTAGTGAATCAGCCGTTACATGTCTGTTTCCAAGTCCGGCAATCATAACCCGCTGCTCTGACAATATTCCGGCAAGCTCCTTTATACTGCCCGCAATTTCATCTTCTACTTTTCCAAGACACTCGTCAGATAATCTGCATATATCACCGGTTTCCAATGTAATATAACTTCCTTTTGGTTTTCCCATTTTTTCAGCTCCGGCGTCGTTTAATATCTTTACAGTTGATATATTAAGCTTAAAGTTACTTTTCTCATCTATCAGTACCTGCTCCTTTTCAAGAGAAACGCCTTTTATCTCTACATCATCCTCAGGGAAGCTTTCACGCCTTTCTAATGCAAGGTCTGTCCTTTTTTCTATCATTTATATCACCCCGTACTGTACATTCTATGCAAATGAGGTAATTACTATTCACAGAACCGCCACACCGCATTCGCACTCATCGCCTTGACAGGCTCCAGTTCCGTGCTGCGCACTAAGACTGCTCATGTGGGTGGCGGTTCCTGTTTCACAGGCTATCAGCTGTTTTAGGCAAAGCCTTATTCATGCAAGCATGACGAGACTCTGCCTAAAACAGCTGAGCCGTGAATAGTAACACGAATTTATGCAAAAAACTGTTGACACGCTTAACTATTTATAATAGAATACATAGGTGTGCATAAGTAGGATTATCGTGTCTCCCTACATGCCGCTTATGAATTCATATACATAGGAGGTGTGATCATGGCTAATATTAAGTCTGCAAAGAAAAGAATAATAGTTAATAGGACAAAAGCCGACAGAAACAAGTCAATTCGTTCAAAAGTTAAGACAGCTATTAAAAAGGTAGACGCTGCTATTGCTGCAAAAGACTCTGAAGCGGCTGCTGTTGCATTAAAAAATGCAATTTCAGAGATTGATAAAGCTCAGCGTAAAGGTATATACCATAAGAATACAGCATCAAGAAAGATTTCAAGACTTACAGTTGCTGTCAACAAATTAGCTTAATTACTTACGATATATCAAAGAGCTGTTACATCTCTATGTAGCAGCTCTATTTATTTTAAAAAGGAATGAACAATATGAAAAAACAAGACTATCTAAAATGGGACGAATATTTTATGGGCATATCTCTCCTATCAGCGGAACGAAGCAAGGACCCTTCAACTTCTGTAGGAGCATGTATAGTCAGTCAGGATAATAAAATACTTTCAGTCGGATACAACGGTATGCCTATCGGCTGCAGTGATGATGAATTTCCTTGGGAACGCTCCGGCAAGCCGCTTGATACCAAATATCTGTATGTCTGCCATGCAGAACTCAATGCCCTTCTCAATTACAGAGGCATCGGTCTTGCAGGTTCAAGAATATATACCACTCTGTTTCCGTGCAATGAATGTACAAAAGCTATTATACAATCGGGCATTACGGAAATAATATATTTAAGCGACAAATATTCCGATACAGACTCTACTATAGCAGCAAAAAATATGTTAAAAGCTTCAGGAGTTACTTTCAGGCCATATAAGCCTTGCGGAAAGGACATAACATTACATCTATGAGCAACAAAAAACAAGGTATCATTTATATAATTTTGGCAGGTTTTTTCTTTTCACTCATGACATTTTTCGTGCGTATATCAGGCGACCTGTCAACTATGGAAAAGGCTTTTTTCAGAAATGCAGTTGCCGCTGTTGTTTCCGTAATAATGCTTGCAAAAAGTAATTTGGGCTTCCGTATAAATAAAGGAAGCCTTCCTGATTTACTTATGAGAAGCATCTGCGGAACTACAGGTCTTATATGCAATTTTTATGCCATTGACAAATTGAATATTTCCGATTCTAATATATTAAACAAATTATCTCCGTTCTTTGCCATTCTGATGTCATATTTTATACTGAAGGAAAAAGCAAATAAAATTGAATGGATAAGTATATTTGTTGCATTTACAGGAGCGATATTCGTTGTAAAACCATCATTTAATATGCAGTTTGTATACGCTCTTATCGGAGTCGCAGGAGGATTTGGCGCCGGAGTTGCATATACCTATGTCAGGAAGCTTGGAATGAAAGGGGAACGCGGACCGGTTATAGTCATGTTCTTCTCAACATTCTCATGTATCGTTACTCTTCCGTTTTTAATTTTTAATTTCAAACCTATGACATTAATACAGTTTGCAACCCTGATGCTTGCCGGAGCATGTGCCACAGGCGGACAGCTTTCAATTACAAAAGCTTATACAAAAGCGCCTGCTAAAGAAATATCGGTATTTGATTATTCACAGGTATTATTTGCGGCGATTCTGGGATTTCTGTTCCTTGACCAGATACCGGATTATCTGAGTATTATAGGATATATAATTATTATCGGAAGCGCCGTCTTTAAATGGTGGTATATAAATAAAAGCGAAAATGTTCCCGCTCACTGAAGGGCATTTTCGCTTATATATTTTATAACATCATTTTTTAATGCATCCCATTTTTTCTTATGTTTAACATAATATCTCGGACAGTCTTTTCCTGTAACATCATAATGTCTTATAATATCATCTTTTCCAACATCATATTTTCCGCAAAGCCACGCCGTTAACCTGATAAGCGAGTTATATGTTTCATCGGTAAACTGGCCTGTTTCGTCGGGATGACAGCATTCAATTGATATCGTATCCTTATTTCTGTCGTTGGATGCATACGAAATCTCATCAAGCGGTATACACTGAACTATAGTTCCGTCAAGTCCGATTACATAGTGACTGCTCGCATATACAGGATGCTCGCTGCCTTCATTCATGCTTGGAAGATTATTAAAGTAATTCCTATTAGCTATGGCATCTGAGCCCGGATTAGCAGTATAATGAATTACTATTCCTTTTACTTTCTTTAAAGGGGTCTGCGGTCTTGAATATATATTAGGGTCAAGAAAATCCTCTATTACATTTACCGGTCCAACTTCAGCAACTTCCTTTGTACCTCTGTTATTAGATATGACTTTATTAACTATAAATGCAAATATAAATATAGCAAAAAGCAACAGGACACTAAAAATAAATATCCTTTTTATCCTTAGTGCCTGTTTATGTCTTTTAACCTGTTCGTATATTATTCTTTTTCTGTTCTTTTCCGAATAGTATCCATTAGCCATAATAATTTATTCTACACTATAGTTAGGGGCTTCTTTTGTTATATGAATATCATGAGGATGGCTTTCCTTAAGTGATGCTGCGGATATCTTTACAAACCTTCCATTCTGCTTAAGCTCTTCAATAGTAGGTGTTCCGCAATAACCCATTCCTGCACGTATTCCGCCCAGTAACTGAAATACCGTATCTTCTACAGTTCCCTTATAAGATACACGTCCTTCTACACCTTCAGGAACAAGCTTCTTAGCTTCTGTCTGGAAATATCTGTCCTTGCTTCCATTCTCCATAGCAGCTATTGAACCCATTCCTCTGTATACTTTATACTTTCTTCCCTGATACAGTTCAAAGCTTCCCGGACTCTCGTCACATCCTGCAAATATACTTCCCATCATACATACGTTAGCGCCTGCAGCAAGAGCCTTTGTCATATCTCCTGAATACTTGATTCCGCCGTCGGCGATAATCGGTATACCATATTCCTTTGCAACATCATAGCAATCCATTATAGCCGTAATCTGTGGAACACCAATACCTGCAACTACACGTGTTGTACATATTGAACCCGGACCGATACCAACTTTAACAGCATCAACTCCTGCTTCGATAAGCGCTTTTGCAGCTGCACCTGTAGCAACGTTACCGGCTATAATCTGAACCCCAGGGAACTTGTCTCTTATCATCTTAATAGTCTTAAGCACGTTAGCAGAATGACCATGTGCAGTATCAATAACTATAGCATCTACCTTTGCTGATACGAGCTCAGCTACCCTGTCAGCAATGTTATTGGTAATTCCAACTGCTGCCGCACATAACAATCTTCCCTGTGAATCTTTAGCTGAAAGCGGATATTTAATCTGCTTTTCAATATCTTTTATTGTAATAAGACCTTTAAGATTGCCTTCTTCATCAACTATCGGAAGCTTCTCTTTTCTTGCATTGCAGAGTATTTCCTTTGCCTCGTCAAGAGTAATACCCTCTTTTGCTGTAATAAGCCCTTCTGAAGTCATCTTTTCTTTTATTTTACGTGAATAATCCGATTCAAATTTGAGGTCTCTGTTAGTGATTATACCAACAAGTCTGCGTCCTTCTGTAATAGGTACGCCTGATATTCTGAATTTTGCCATAAGATTATTGGCATCTTCAAGTGTATTATCCGGTGAAAGATAAAATGGGTCGGTTATAACTCCGTTCTCTGAACGCTTAACCTGGTCAACTTCCTGTGCCTGCTGTTCCACAGACATATTCTTATGTATAACTCCAATTCCACCTTGTCTCGCCATCGCAATTGCCATTCTGTGTTCGGTAACAGTATCCATTCCAGCACTCATCATAGGAATATTAAGTCTGATTTTCTTAGTAAGCCAAGTAGATAAATCTACCATATTAGGGGTTACCTCTGAGTAAGCCGGTACCAACAACACATCATCAAATGTAATGCCCTCACCAATAATTGTGCCCATTATTATTCCTCCCTAAAAGTGAAAAAGTATTTCCAACAAGTATACGGCTAATTCAGATGATAGTCAAGTAAAGACATTATAAAGTTTTTATATAATGTAACAGTTCAGCCATAACATATTATGTGTGCTCGTCATGCTTGCATGAACGAACACACATAATATGTTATGGGCTGAGCGCCCGATTATGAGCAATCCGCTTGCGTAAGCAAGCTTTGAAGCACGAAGTGCGGGATTGCGAATGGTGCGGGCTGAACTGTTACCTCTTCTCTGCTATCATCATAAGTTCCTGCTCTGACTCTATATCTGATATATAAGGATATGTATTTGCAGACTCTCTAAACTGCTCTTTTATCTGTTCCGCTTCTGAATTATCATTATTATAAAGTAAAGCAATCGCATAATTTGTTCTTATAACCGAAGGAAACTTCTTCATCTGTTTCATAAATTTTATCAAAGCTGTTGAATAAAGACTGTCAATTATATTTCTGTTTCCGCCTGATATAAGTTCACAATATATTCTGTCGCATATAAGCAAATTACGATGGACTCCTATCATTTCTGATTTCATATTCAAGAGCTTATCAGCTAAATCCTTTACCTTATCAAACTCATGCTTATCCATAAGATAACTTTCATAGCACACAGCTTCTGCTACAATAAAACTATTATCCATGTCATAGTCATCCGGCAAATAAAACCATTCCTCTGGCATATCTTTTATACGTACTCCTCTGGCAGTCTCTTCTGCAATTTTTAACTGAATCCATAAAGCTGCAAGAGCCCTTTTTGATTTCATAAGCACAATTGTATTATATCCATCATTATTTACCATGCTTAACTTTAAAGGTATGGCATTAGATAATCCAAGAACTATACCTATTACGCTAATGCAAATTAATAACGCCGATACAATTGGAATATTTCTGCAAAAAACAAATAGCCCTGCAAATATAATTGCACTAACAAAATTGGCAATTGAGCCTCCCAAATAATAAAGAACAAAAGGCATATTACCATCCTTCATATCCGAAGGGCTCATAAGACACTGTCCGGATGTTCCCACAAGATGATATTTTTTTAATTTGATTTTTCCATTATCTTTTATCCATATTAAATTCATTATGCGAAAAGATAAAAATCTGTATCCGGTCAAAAGACCGAACATCATATGTCCTGCCTCATGGATAATAATATGTAAAAATATGCACAAGTATATAATTACTAATTGACACAGTATCCAGACATACACATTATTGCCCGGATACATACGTGAAATATCATTTTTAACCAGCAAATATCCTATTATAATTCCAAAAATAAAGCAAATTAATATATATACTATAATTCCAATAACTTTTCCAAATTTATTTTTCCCTTTTTTATCATTCATCTAATAAAGCATAACCTTTCTTGGTGATTTGGTTTTCATTAAAGATATCATTTTCTCTGTAGGCTCAAAATATATCTGATTTAAACCTTCTTCTCCGACTTTTGCAACTATGACATATATATGGGCGTCTTTTCTTAATGAAGAATAGTCTCTGACCTTATAATGTCTGTATGCATCAAGCGCATGTGATTTAAGAGGTGCAACAACTTCAACCTCTTCAAAATCTATACGAAGCCTTGTCTTACGCTTTTCTCCGCCTGATATAGTATCAAAATCGACCTGCCCGTCAACGAATATATATTCCCATTCAACATTAAAACGCGGCCAGAACCATATTATCAGACAGGCTGCCACTGCCCCAAGTACAAATAATATTTTGCTGCCTGTAACTGACGCAAAGAAAAAAGTAAGTATTACCGCAACTATAACAAGTGCTCTTAAAATAATTGCTTTAGGTGTATTAGCCCGCTTTACAGCGGCTTCTGCATACATGTTTTCCATATTGTATCTCCAATCTTTTTAATATCATAAGTTTATTCTTTATTGATATATATTGTCAAGTACCAATGACTTTTGAATAAGACCTCAAAAAATAAATTGTTAATACTATATTAATCTGCAAGAAATTAATATGCCTCTGCGAATACAATAACAAGAGTATACTTTTAACAATTAAAATATCAATCTGAAAGGCGGAGCTATTATGATTAAAAACAAAATCAAAATCTTCATGGCAGTTATAGCATCTATTATATGCATGGGAGCCGGTATGATAATAGGTACACAGTCAAATGCTGCTGTAAAAAATAACCCTAATTCTAATGTTAAGGGATGGAATATATCGGCGCCGGAAACAACAAGAGCACCCGGAAGTGCATTTACATATAATGTATACCCATCAACAGACAAAAAGAGCGCATGGATATATCATATAGACGTTGACCCTAATATGGATTATTCAACTCTTAATATTCCGCAAACAATTAACGGAATGACTGTAACTCGTCTTGGCTGGGTATATGTTCCAAGCAAAAATGATGATTTTCTTGATACTGACGAATTTAATCAAACTATATTCGGCGCTATAGTAGAGCAGTGTCATGGGGCTTCCGGAAGCTATATACCATTGGGTGATAATCTTCGTAATAGGACCTATATCAGCATGTCTGTAAGCAGTATTACAATTCCTAATACAGTAACACAACTTCAGGAAAGCACATTTAGCGGCATAGTCAATCTTAGGGAAATTACTATTCCTGACGGTGTAAGTGTGATACCGGCTGAACTGTTCTATGGATGCTCATCACTTGAGTCAGTAAAACTCCCAAAGGCTCTTAATTCAATAGACCCTTCTGCATTCACAGACTGCCATAAACTTCAGAACATGGAATTATCCAATGAATGCCAAACCTTTAAAATAATGAATAAAAGCATCGTTAATAAAAACGATATGTCGCTCGTATATTGCTATGCATCAGGCGATAAATACAATATTCCTAAAGGTATAAAGACACTAAAAACATTTTCATTTACAAATTGTACTGCTAAAAACATTCATATACCTGCATCAGTAAAAAAGATTGAGCAGAAAGCATTTCACAGAAGCAACGGCTATTCCAGCCGTAATATAAGTAATATGACAGTGTCTAAAAAAAATAAGGTTTACGCAAAAGACGGCCAGACAATATACAATAAGAAAAATAAAACGCTGACAGTTGCAATAGTTACCGGCAAACCAGACGAAACAAAATATGTTATGAGTAATAAAGTCAAAAAACTTACAATATGTCAAAGCACTATCAATATGGATGAATGGGAAGAAGGAATTGAGAATTTATATGTTTCAAAGAATCTTAAAAAAGTAGGTTTTCGTGGATTTGGCGTAGTTTTTAATGCACATAATGTATATTATACAAGCAAAAAAGTACCAAAGCTATTAAAAACAAACAAAACATGGTCCCCTCTTCCAATATTTACACATATCTATGTGCCGAAAGAAGCTAACGCTGAATATAAAAAGTTGTACAAAAAACATCACTGTCTGGGTAATGTTGATAAATGGAATACATATTAATATGATGTAGTTTTGTTATATTCGCAAAAATCGTCGTAGGCATAAGCCCGCGACGATTTTTTTATAGTTACATTCACATATTTGCAATAATAATTTTACTATTACATCATTCCCATGCCCGGATTTCCTGCAGGCATTGCCGGTGTATCTTCTTTAATGTTTGATACTACTGACTCTGTTGTGAGGAGTGTTGATGCTACGCTTGTTGCGTTCTGAAGTGCGCTTCTTGTTACTTTTACAGGGTCAAGTATACCGCTCTCTACCATATTTACATATTCATCATGGAGAGCATCATATCCTGTTCCTACTACGCCTTCCTTAACTTTGCTTATGATAACTGAGCCTTCCATACCTGCATTCTGAGCTATCTTATAAAGAGGAGCTTCAAGCGCTTTAAGTATAATGTTAGCTCCTGTCTTTTCGTCTCCCTCAAGTCCTGCTGCAAGCTCGCTTACTTCCTTAGAAGCATGGATATATGCTGAACCGCCGCCTGCAATAATTCCTTCTTCTACAGCAGCACGTGTAGCATTAAGAGCGTCTTCCATACGAAGCTTCTTCTCCTGCATCTCTGTCTCGGTAGCTGCACCTACACGTATAACTGCAACTCCGCCTGCAAGCTTAGCAAGTCTTTCCTGAAGTTTTTCTCTATCAAAATCAGATGTTGTTTCATCAATCTGCTTTTTAATCATTGATACTCTTGCTTCAATGTCGTCTTTTGCTCCAAGTCCGTCAACGATAATTGTATTTTCTTTTGTAACCTTAACTGACTTAGCACGTCCAAGCTGGTCAAGAGTTGCCTCTTTGAGGTCAAGACCAAGTTCTTCCGTAATAACAGTTCCGCCTGTAAGAATAGCAATATCCTGAAGCATATCTTTTCTTCTGTCACCATATCCAGGCGCTTTTACAGCTACAACTGAGAATGTTCCTCTTAACTTATTAATAACAAGTGTGCTGAGAGCTTCACCTTCAACATCTTCTGCAATAATAAGAAGCTTAGCTCCTGACTGTACAACCTGTTCAAGAAGAGGAAGAATCTCCTGAATGTTGCTAATCTTCTTATCTGTAATAAGAATATATGGGTCATCAAGGTTAGCTTCCATCTTATCCATATCAGTACACATATATGCTGATACATATCCTCTGTCAAACTGCATACCTTCTACAAGGTCAAGCTCTGTAAGCATTGTTTTGCTTTCTTCAATAGTAATAACACCATCATTGCTTACCTTTTCCATAGCGTCTGCTACCATCTCACCTACAGATTCATCTCCTGCTGAAATAGCTGCAACCTTTGCAATCTGTTCTTTTCCTGAAAGAACCTGACTCATTCCCTTGAGAGATTCTACTGCGCAGTCAGTTGCCTTTTTCATTCCTTTTCTAAGGATAATTGGATTAGCTCCTGCAGCGAGGTTCTTCATACCTTCGTTAATCATTGCCTGTGCTAAAACTGTAGCAGTTGTAGTTCCGTCACCTGCAACGTCATTAGTCTTGGTAGCAACTTCTTTTACAAGCTGTGCTCCCATATTCTCAAATCCGTCTTCGAGTTCTATCTCTTTTGCAATCGTAACACCGTCATTTGTAATAAGCGGCGCACCGTAAGACTTATCAAGTACAACGTTTCTTCCTTTTGGTCCAAGTGTAACGCTTACTGTATCTGCAAGCTTATTAACACCTGCCTCTAATGCTGTTCTGGCTTCTGCTCCAAATTTAATCTCTTTTGCCATGATAACTACCTCCTGATTATGTTAATTAATCTTCAACTATTGCTACAATATCATTCTGTTTAACAACTACATATTCATCATCGCCAAGCTTTACATCTGTTCCGGCATATTTTGAATATATAACTTTATCTCCTACCTTAACCTGCATAACTACTTCTTTACCGTCAACTGTTCCACCCGGTCCAACAGCTATTACTTCTGCCTGCTGTGGTTTCTCCTGTGCCTGGCCCGGCAGTACAATTCCGGATTTGGTTGTCTCTTCTGCTTCTAACTGTTTTAAAACGACTTTGTCTCCTAAAGGTACTAACTTCATTGTCCATTCCTCCTAATAAAATTATTGTTACTAGCACTCTTTTGCGTTGAGTGCTAACCGTTAGGTTATATATTAGCTACTCATACCATTATTTGCAAATCAAATAAAAATGAATATACCTGTATTATATATAATATACTAACTTTATCTCGTTTATTCTCTTGTTTTCTCTTATTTTCACATTTATTTAAATATATTGATTGTCTTTCAAATATAGAATATACTTATTATATATACTACACTTTGGAGGCAGATATGAAAGAAGCATTGTACACGATACCTGTAAATGATGCATTTAATGCGGAATGTGAATGTCCGGTCTGCATGATGTACCGCGACATAGAAAAAGATGCGATTGAATTCACAATGGGACCAAGCTACATGGAGGACGATATCCGTGCCGTTACCGATAAAAAAGGATTTTGCGCCGAACATGCAGCCAAGCTGTACCGTCATCAAAACCGGCTTGGATTAGGCTTAATACTGAACACACATCTTGAATACACAATAAAAAATCTTAACAAGCTTATAAAAAATGATGTAAAAGCCCCTTCTTTATTTAAAAAGAAGGCTCCTGACGGTGCAATTGAATTTTTAGAGAAAATAAACTCATCATGCTACATTTGCGACAGAATCTCCGGAACATTTGACAGATATATAGCAACTATTTTTCATTTATATCATAATGATTCGGATTTTAGCACATTATTTGCAAAATCAAAGGGATTCTGCACCGAACACTATATACTTCTGTATAAAAGCGCAGAAAAATACATAGGCGGACACGAATACGAAGAATTTATAAATACCCTTAACAAAGTATATTTGAACAGCCTAAAAGAAATGCAAAAAGACCTTGAATGGTTCACTGATAAATTTGATTACAGAAATGCTGACGCCCCTTGGAAAAATTCTAAAGACGCGCTTCCAAGGACTATACAGAAAACTAACAGTATAAATGTCGAAAAGGATATTCCTTAAGCCCTGCGGCTTTTGGAATATCCTTTTCGGTATTCATGATTAAATTTATTATTTTATTACCGGCTTGTATGAACTTTTCTGTGAAACAATTCTGTTAAATACAGGTTTTTCACTTGTATAGTCTTTACTGTCTACACAGAAATATCCCTGTCTTAAGAACTGGAATCTATCGCCGCATTTTGCATCGGCAAGCGCAGGCTCCAGATAACAGTTATCAAGCACTTTTAAAGAATTCGGATTCAAATTAATGCTTCCGTCTTCGTTATAAACTCCCTTTTCTTCATCCACAAGATTTTCATATAAACGAACCTCAGCATTAACAGCCGTATCCTTTGCAACCCAGTGTATTGTTCCCTTAACCTTACGTCCTGTAAAGCCTGAGCCGCTCTTTGTTTCAGGGTCATAAGTACAATGTACTTCTATTACATTTCCTTCATCATCCAGCACATAATCTTCACATTTCACGAAATAAGCGCTCATAAGCCTTACTTCATTGCCAGGAAACAGCCTGTAATATTTTTTAGGCGGTTCTATCATAAAATCGTCACGTTCAATATAAAGCTCGCGCCCAAACGGAACTTTTCTTGTACCCATCTCAGGATTTTCCTGATTATTAGGCACATCAAGATATTCTATCTGACCTTCAGGATAATTAGTAATAACAAGCTTTATCGGGTCAAGTACAGCCATCATTCTAGGTCTGGTAAGCTTAAGGTCCTCACGTATACAATACTCAAGCATTGCATAATCTATTGAACTCTGCGCCTTAGACACTCCAACCATATTCATAAGCATTCTTATTGATTCAGGAGTATAGCCTCTCCTTCTGAGCGCTGCAAGAGTGACAAGTCTCGGGTCATCCCAACCGTCCACAACTCCGTCTTCCACAAGCTTCTTAATGTATCTCTTACCTGTAATTACATTCGTGACATACATCTTTGCAAACTCAATCTGTCTTGGAGGTATCTCGTACTCAAGCTCTCTTACAACCCAGTCATATAAAGGTCTGTGGTCTTCAAATTCAAGCGTACATAAAGAATGTGATATACCCTCTATCGCATCCTCAATAGGATGCGCAAAATCATACATTGGATAAATACACCATTTATCACCTGTATTATGGTGAGAAACATGCGCAACTCTGTATATTACAGGGTCTCTCATATTGATATTAGGTGAAGACATATCTATCTTTGCACGAAGAACGCGCGTACCATCTTCAAATTCACCATTTTTCATTCTTACGAACAAATCCATATTTTCTTCTATGCTTCTGTCCCTGTACGGGCTGTTCTTTCCGGGTTCCGTAAGAGTTCCTCTGTACTCTCTTATCTGTTCAGCCGATAAATCATCAACATATGCCTTACCTTTTTTAATAAGCTTAAGAGCTGCCTCATACATCTCATCAAAATAATCAGACGCAAAATAAACATTATCTATACTTATATTTCCGCAAATCCACTCAACATCTTTGCGAATAGCATCAACAAACTCTGTATCTTCTTTTACAGGATTCGTATCATCAAAACGCAGATTAAATGTGCCACGATATTTCTCTGCGGTTCCATAATTAAGAAGAATAGACTTAGCATGTCCGATATGAAGATATCCGTTAGGTTCCGGAGGAAATCTTGTAGCTATATTTTTATATACTCCGTTCTGCAGGTCCTTATCTATCTCCTGCTCAATAAAATTGCGGGATACAACATCCTTTTCTTCCATAAAGAAAGTACCCTCCTTCGGTATTCTTGTAAAATTTAGTCAGTTAATATTATCATAGAATCCGAAAAATATCAAACCTTGTTTTTAATTATACTATACTGTATTTAACATATAACTCTTTCCTTATATCTTCATTATCAGCTGCCCGCTTTATTTCGTCTATCTTATTTTTTGATAATAATACTGATATAAGTTTTGACATACACAGTTCACCTGCCAAATATCCTTCTGCACGTCCTTCCTCTCTTGCATCTGCGCACATATCATCCAATGCTTTACACATACTAATTTCCTCCTTATCTTCATTTAATGTAAGCTTTGTGTGGGTGGTTTCATTTAAAAATAATACCGCCTCTGCGCTGAAAACAAAGTCAGCGTTTTCCTCCTTAAACTTTTCCATCTTTCCTTTATCATCAGAGCATTTAATAAATTCCAGAACTTTACCCAAATCTGTATGGAACTTTGCAAAATCCTCATGATTAAGCTCTGCCGGTGATATAAGGTTGATTTTATAATCGTTAATGTACGGCTTTATCGCATCATCATACGGGGCATACATATCGGAAAGACTTCTTGGTCCGTCCCATGTGTCAGGATTTAAATATAGGACAAGCGTTATAACAGGTATAAGTCTGTCATCCTTTCTGAATCCTGACAGAAATTCACCGCTGTCAACCTTTCTTTCTGCTTTTTCCCTGCCGCTCTTTTTTATGAGTTTTGCATTTTTCTGCACCTGCGACGCATATTCCATAGCGTCATAAAGCATTGTTCTTACAGGCATTGCATAATGCACTTTATCCTGAATCTCAAGCCCAAGCATAAGATATACCGCTTTCCCGTCAGTACGTACATCAACGTATTTATAAATATCCCGGAAGCGTTCTATATCTCTGGACATAATCTCAGAAGCCCCTTCCTTTTGCATCTGTCTGTACAAAATAACCGTCTGATGTGAATCAAGACCATATAGTGTCTCCGGCTCAATGCCCTGATGTCCGCCATAAATACTATAATTAAATATGTCTGCAAATATCTCGTTATCCCCAAGATAGTTTTTTGAATGTAAATCCTTCTTTCCTATAATTATCCCTCCCCGGTACTGATATATTACTCAGTGACTGCAGAGGAAGAAACCATCTTTATGCTGATATACTATTAATATCCATGAGGAATAAAATAACTTTGCATATTACATATATTATATATAATAACACTCTACAATGTGTAATGCAAGAATATTTTATCTCTATGAACATATAAATTATGAAAATACGCTTATGCGTATATCAGGCAGTCCGCCTCCACAATCTCTGACATATAACTGAATGAAATATGATTTACTGATAAATCAGATTAATTATAATAAAATATTTTATTGGTGTAATTGTACTACACGTAAGACATAAAGTCAATATTATTTTTATAACTTTTTACATTACGAAAAATGCCAAAATGGCGAATGGAATAAAAATTTTTTCTACATCCATTCGCCAATTATTACATATTAACCAATACACTTAATATACTAAGAAAGCATTACCGCTCTCTCATATGAAAATCCTCTGTCAGACGTTATATTTGATTTTTTGCATTCAAAATATACAACTGCAAATTCATCAAGCTCTCTTCTTATACTAAGCTTTCCGTCTGACGCATCAATTCTTTCAGAAGAAATAAATGGTACTGCTGCCTGTCTGAGAATCTCTTTCTGCAATTCCGTAAGAGAAGACGGCTCTCCCATATCATGCCATACTTTATATGGATTACAGCATTTTTCATCAACTGTACTGTATATTATGCTGTATTCTCCTTTACTGCCCTCCTGCACATCTATATCACATGCAAAATCAAGACATCTTCCGGTTCTCTTAAGCGTACTGTTCCATATAATTCCACGATATTCGTCTTCACCGCTTCGTACAATAACAGCTTCATCACTTCTGTGAATGCACGGAAAATCCGATAATTTTTTATAAAATGCAAATGTCCAGAAAGTAGGTTTTGGTATAATTCCGTTAGCTACCATTCCAAAGCCTCCGTGAAACGGTGTAAACGGCACTCCCTGTTCTTCAAATATATCTCCGAATGTCCAGTAAGAATACGATGCATTATCATCACCCAGCCATGATAGCTGTCCTGCCATATAAGCTGCGTTCTGGTTAGTATCGTGTATAGGATTATTAGGAACATAAGAAGTGTTAAACTCTGTTATATGTATTTCGCTTCCCTTATATTCACTAAAACTGTCTACAATCTGTCTTGTAACATGAAGATTACTCTTCCCAAACTCAGAAGCCGTAAGCTCCTGATATGAATAATGCCCGATATGCTCCGGCATCTCCGTTGTATAATGGTGTCTTGTAATAAAATCAACCGGAATATTATTATCATGACAGAATTCCATAAATTTTCTAATCCATTCTTCGTCATTTACTCCGCATATAGCAGGTCCGCCGACTCTGAATCTTTCGTCAACCTCTTTTATCGCATAAAATGATTCCTTAAAGAGCTTAAAGTATTCTTCCATATCAGCGCCTTTCCAGAATCCCGGAAGGTTAGGTTCATTCCACACCTCAACCGGCCATGTGACTACTTCATCCCTTCCGTATCTGTCCATAAGATGCATAAGCGCAGCCTTTATAAGATTACACCAACCTTCATATGACTTAGGCGGAGTAACGTTGCCTTTCCAGTAAAATACCGTCTGTTCTCCGCTTGCAAGCTTATCAGGCATAAACCCAAGCTCAATAAAAGGCTTAAGCCCTACAGATACATAGGCGTCCATCACAAGGTCAAGATATGTAAAATTATACTCACAGCATATATTTCCGTTTTCATCTTCATATTCATGGTATATCGCCATATCATCAGTAAATAAACCATGCCCTCTTATGTGCTTAAAGCCTATAATATCCTGAACGTATTTCAGCTGGTCATAATACTCCTTCTGTAATGCAAGACCCATACGTCCGGTTCCCACACAGTAATCAACTTTATTATTAAAAGTAACCTGATTATTGTAAGCCGCTTTATAACTTACACTTAACATTTCTCCATTCATCTGTTATACCTCCGAATTATTCATAAAGGTATAATAGCATAAGTTAATATACAAAATCTACCTTATTTTCATTCCGGCTTAGATTTTGCAGCGGCACCGACTATACTATATACTGCCGCAAATAACACCCCTGCAACCGGCCATATAATCCATGTTCTATCCCATCTGTAACTATAAAAGCTTACTCCAAGATATATGGCTGTAACAAGACACCAGTATGCACCTGGAAAAAATGAAATCTTTTTAGCAGTCTCCTTTTTTTCTTTTGTATAATCTCCTGTCTGAAGAAGCTTATCATAGCTCTCTTTAACCATACCTTCCGACACAAAAAAGTAAACTCCGATACTGATGAATACCAAAAGAATATTTACACATGTCACATATACATATTCATATTCTGTACTTTCTGTCTCAAATGCAGCTGCAAGTATAAGTGGTATAACACCGAGAATACATAATACTACTCCTGTAGCAAACTTTACTGTAAATGAGTGTGCATTGTCATCATTTTTACATTTAACCATATCCGCCACACCATTATCCAGTTTTATCTCTTCTTTGCCGAGATACTCAAATTCTGACAGCCTGGAACCATTTATAATGCACATTGCAACACCTGCTGCAATAATTGCAAGAAGTACGGCTACGCCTACTGCGCCTGACATTTCTTCGGTAATTTTATTATAATACTCCGCATATCCGCCAAGCTGTATAAGGCATATCGGCGAAAGTATCATAATTGAAACCGCAGCCGCCATTTTTTTTGAAACACCAAGCACCGTATTCATATACCTTTCAGCTTCACTTCTTGAAATATGCTTTACATTATCATGCTCGCATTCAGTATCTTCATATATATTATTATCCGTATCATGAAATGTTTCTTCTTCACCCTTAAGCAAATAATCGGTACTTACTCCAAAAATGCTGCTTAATTTGATAATTTTATCAAGGTCCGGCATAGCGCCTCCCGACTCCCATTTTGATACAGACTGCCGCGATATATCAAGCTTCTGCGCAAGCTCTTCCTGCGACCAGCCCTGCTTTTTTCTAAGTTCTGTTATTTTTTCTGCCAATAACATACTTTACTCCTCCTTGTAATCATTCTGTTATTGTAGAAATTGTAACAGTTGCAACTTTAAAAATCAATCAAGCCGAATAACCAATCTGTCAACCAGTGGTTGCGAAGCGCCGAAAATACGCTATTTTTTGCCTCCGTTTACAATTTTATAATAAGCATTGGACGTTATTTTGTACACAACCGCATAGAAAAGCCCAAATATTAAAAACGAGCATATTGTAACAATCATAACAAGCAGTTTATTGTGCAGATTGAACATCATAAGCATCTTCCATACAAGCGGAAATGCAAATGCCAGATGAAGCCCTGCAAGCAAAAGCGGTATGAAAAATACGGTAAGCGTCTGCGAATTAATAGTTTTACGTATATCCTTTTTAGTCATTCCGACCTTTTTCATAATATCAAATCTTGACTGGTCCTCATATCCTTCGGATATCTGTTTATAATATATAATCAAAACTGCCGCAAATACAAATACAACGCTTAACATAATTCCGATAAAGAACAGACCTCCGAATGTCTGGTAAAAACCATCTCTGTTATCTGCAACACAATCACACCGAAAAGTAATCTTTGCATCATCCATTTCTATTGATATATCACGGTATCTGTCTTTTATTTTGGAACACACAGCCGCCTGCACCTTATCACCTTTATTAATATCAAAACCATATATCCAGCTTATACTAAGCATGGCTTCTCCGTTATAATCAGCAAGTGTCATAAGAGGTCTGACATATTCATTAAAATCATTTACAACTATATATACTGCAGGTGTTATAACCGACGTAACGGCTCCGTTTATATTAAAGTCTGTAAGAACCTTTTTAATCTTAAGTTCGTCTGCACCGGCTACCTTAATTGTATCCTCTGAATAATCCGTACGGTAACAATATAACAAAGCTTCATTATTGCCAAGCGTCTCGTCTGTACCCATCATACGGTTATAGTCTTCAAGCGGAACTATATATATTCCGG
>ERZ824480.462-NODE-462-length-54229-cov-21.512331_pt1 | contig 54229 bp, 59 predicted proteins | sample MGYA00519861_ERZ824480 | MGnify/ENA primary metagenome ERZ824480 (study PRJEB31778, sample SAMEA3449152) | human gut metagenome | biome: human gut; feature: human-associated habitat; material: faeces | place: United Kingdom | collected 2010/2012 ... | reverse complement strand
TACAGCGTGACCTATTCAAACAACACAAAAGTCGGCACGGCAAAGGTCACTATCAAAGGCAAGGGCAATTACTCAGGCACTATCACAAAGGCCTTCAAGATAAATCCTGCAAAGCAGGAGATACAGAAGCTCACAGCTAAGAGCAAGGCATTCTTTGTGGATTGGGCGCAGAAAGGTTCGGCTACCGGATACGAGATTCAGTACGCTACCAACTCAAAGTTCACAAGTGCAAAAAAAGTTACCATAACAAACAACAAGACCGACAAGGCCACTGTTTCAAAGCTTTCAGGCAAAAAGAAATACTACGTTCGTGTTCGTTCGTACACAACTGTAAAGGGTACTAAGTATTATGGTGCTTGGTCATCAACAAAAACTGTTACTACTAAAAAATAAAGTCTATGATTAATGAGAACTCTCCCATGCAGAAGATTTATGCATGGGGGACTTTTTTTGTGCCAAATTTTTAATTTGTACTCTCACATCTCAACTTCTCGGTTATACGCCTCAGCCCCCTCGACATACAGCGTTCTCATTTCTTCAAACGAGTCGCTTGGAGATAGGATAACACCGTCTTTGCCGAACTTATTGAAATAGTATTTGACTTGGATAGGCGGGGAGATGAACTCGTTGACAGCGTTGGGCTTGGGCTTTTCATTGCCTTTCAGTATGGGGCGCTGGTAGAGTATTTTGCCGAACATTTCAACGCCTTTTTCGGTGAGGTACACTTTGGAGATATCGCTCTCATCACTGCCAAAACGTGGGTCGCTGAGTAGGTGCTTCACGGACTTGACGTGACCCTCTTTCAGCCGTTCGTATTCGGTGACGGAGGAGTATTCCTTTTGGCTGAGCTTTTCTGCAATGCTTAGTCCGCTCAATCTGCTTATGCGACAGCTGTCGGCTTTGAACTCTTTGCCTGCGCTTTTTTCGTCGGACAGGCAGACAAGATAATTATACATCTTATATTCATCGCTGACGATACGGTAGGGGATAAGCCTTATGCGGCGCTTTTCACGGCTGTACATATTAGAATATGCGTAAATGAAGCTGTAATATCTGCTGCCGTTTTGTTTGATGACTTCATTTATTTTTATGATATTGTCGGCGAAAAGGAGCCTTTCACGTTCACAATCTGACAGCAGGGCATAGTCCTCATACACGGCTTTCAGAAATCTTCTTAGGGTCGAGCTGTACACCTTGTTTTCATAATAAAGGTCATCACTGCTCAGTGTATCGTAAAGGTCACGGCATATGCTGAGCCTTACTCGCACTGCATTTTCGGTCTTGGTCTTTTCGTATTTTGCAGAGAGCTTTGAGATAAGATAGCTTTTTATTATCTCCTTGCTTTTATCATCAAGGCCGTCATCGATCTCCTCAATCTGCCATTTTACGAATGCGTTCAGAAGTGGGATACCATTATATTTTTCACTTTTGTATTTTAATGATGCGATATATGCTGAATCAAATATACTTGTGAGAAATGAGGACATTGATACGCTGCCGTTAGGGGAAAGGCTTGTTTCAAATATGGACTTGTCCTTGATAATGACGGAATATGCAGAGGGTGAGAGGGGTATGGATTGCACCTCTGCGATATATGGTACGCCGTCCTCACGCTTGGGCAGAAATGTGCTTGGGGTCATGCTCATTTTTATCACCTCTTGTATCCATTATATCACAAATGTGCTTTTTGTCAATATCATAGAAAATTATTTTGCTGAAACTATAATATAAATGCCGTGAAAACGTGATAAATGTGCAAAAACATAGACAAAAAAGTTTTTGAAAATTACACTTTTGTTGACGATGATAAGGTGGTATAATGTATATAGAACAAAGGACAGGAGGTGATAAAAATGGGAAAGACGATCCTTACGGCTATCATTGTAGCTGTACTTGACTGCGCTATCGAAGCTGTCAAGGAGCTTGGGGAATGAGATGAAATAACAACAGACGGGAGGTGATGAAAATGCTTTATGTAAAACAGCCACTTTCTATTGACATTTGTGTCTGAAAATGGTATAATATATGTATTAAAGTGTCGATAAAATAAGTTTGGTGTTTTATTACAAAATATCATTGATTATTTTGTCTACTTTGACCTACTATACTGGTGCGATTTTGCACTAGTCTAAAACAGGCATATGTCAAGGCTTTAGCGATTTCTTCTACTATACTGGTGCGATTTTGCACTAGTCTAAAACGACCGCAGTATATCAGCCGTAGGTGTCCACTACTATACTGGTGCGAATTTGCACTAGTCTAAAACTCTTATTGGCAGCATCTTCGCTGAATTCGGCTACTACACTGGTGCGAATTTGCACTAACTGGCAAAGTTTAACATCAAAACCAACAAATAAAAAAATCCCTTAACGCTCAATGCGCTAAGGGATAACTAATATAAGGAGTGATATTTATGGCAAAAAAGAATAAAATGAAGCCTAGAGAGCTGCGTGAGGCTCAGAAAAAAGCCAGACAGCTCAAAGCGGCTGAGATAAATAATAACGCTGTTCCTGCGATCGCTGCCATGCCTGCTGCAGAGGTCATTGCACCTGCGGCAGAGAAGAAAAAATCCTCCGTAAAGGCGGCAGGAATGAAGTCTATTCTTGTCAGCGAAAATAAAATGTACATAACCTCTTTCGGCAAGGGCAATTCTGCTGTGCTTGAATATGAGGTGGATAAGGTGGATAATAATGACTACAACCAAACTCAGCTTTCCTCTAAGGACAGCAGCAATATCGAGCTTCATGGTGTAAACGAAGTAAACATCACTTTTTCAAGCAAGCATGGCTTGGAGAGCGGAGTGGAGATAAATACTTCAAACCCTACTCACAGAAGCGGTGAAAGCTCGCCTGTAAGATGGGATATGCTGGGGCTTAAGTCGGAGCTTGAAAAGCGCTTTTTCGGCAAAACTTTTGATGATAATATACATATCCAGCTTATTTACAATATTCTGGATATTGAAAAGATACTTGCGGTGTATGTGACGAATATCGTTTATGCCCTGAACAATATGCTTGGGGAAGGCGATGAGAGCAATTACGATTTCATGGGGTATCTTTCCACATTTAACACTTATAAAGTTTTTACTAATCCTAATGGCAGCACTTTATCTGACGATAAGAAAGAGAATATCAGAAAAAGTCTTAGCAAATTCAATGCCCTGCTGAAAACTAAGCGCCTTGGCTATTTCGGTCTTGAAGAGCCAAAGACGAAAGATAATAGAGTTTCGGAAGCATACAAAAAGCGTGTTTATCATATGCTTGCAATTGTGGGTCAGATAAGACAGTGTGTTTTTCATGATAAATCGGGTGCAAAAAGATTTGACCTTTACAGTTTTATTAACAATATTGATCCCGAATACAGAGAAACCCTTGACTATCTTGTAGATGAGAGATTTGATTCTATAAATAAGGACTTTATCGAGGGTAACAAGGTCAATATCAGCTTGCTTATTGATATGATGAAAGGTTATGAGGCTGATGATATCATACGCCTTTATTACGATTTCATTGTGCTTAAATCTCAGAAAAATCTCGGTTTTTCTATCAAAAAGCTTCGTGAAAAAATGCTGGACGAATACGGCTTCAGATTTAAGGACAAGCAATATGACTCCGTGCGCTCAAAGATGTACAAGCTTATGGATTTTCTGCTTTTCTGCAACTACTACAGAAATGACGTTGTCGCAGGCGAAGCTCTTGTGCGCAAACTGCGTTTTTCAATGACCGATGATGAAAAAGAGGGGATATATGCTGATGAAGCGGCAAAGCTTTGGGGCAAATTCAGGAATGATTTTGAAAATATCGCCGGCCACATGAACGGTGACGCTATCAAGGAGCTTGGCAAGGCTGACATGGATTTTGATGAGAAAATTCTTGACAGCGAAAAGAAGAATGCGTCTGACCTTTTGTATTTCTCCAAAATGATATATATGCTCACATATTTTCTTGACGGCAAGGAGATAAACGATCTTCTAACAACGCTTATCAGCAAGTTTGATAACATCAAGGAGTTTTTGAAGATAATGAAAAGCTCTGCTGTTGATGTTGAGTGTGAGCTTACGGCGGGCTACAAGCTGTTCAATGACAGCCAGAGGATAACCAACGAGCTTTTTATCGTAAAGAACATTGCTTCCATGAGAAAGCCCGCGGCTTCGGCGAAGCTTACGATGTTCCGTGACGCACTGACTATACTCGGTATAGACGACAATATCACGGACGATAGGATAAGCGAGATTTTAAAACTTAAAGAAAAAGGCAAGGGCATACATGGTCTGAGAAATTTCATAACAAACAATGTTATCGAGTCCTCTCGGTTTGTATACCTTATCAAGTATGCGAACGCTCAGAAGATAAGAGAAGTGGCTAAGAATGAGAAAGTTGTCATGTTTGTTCTTGGGGGTATCCCTGACACGCAGATAGAGCGTTATTACAAGAGTTGTGTGGAATTTCCTGACATGAACAGTTCTTTGGAAGCAAAGCGCAGTGAGCTTGCAAGAATGATAAAGAACATCAGCTTTGATGATTTCAAAAATGTGAAACAGCAGGCAAAGGGCAGAGAAAACGTGGCTAAGGAGAGGGCAAAGGCTGTTATCGGGCTTTATCTTACGGTCATGTATCTGCTGGTGAAAAATCTTGTGAATGTCAATGCAAGGTATGTTATTGCGATACACTGCCTTGAACGTGATTTTGGGCTGTATAAGGAGATAATTCCTGAGTTGGCTTCAAAGAACTTGAAAAATGACTACAGGATACTTTCACAGACGCTTTGTGATGATCGTGATGAGTCGCCGAATTTGTTCTTGAAAAAGAACAAGCGGCTGCGCAAGTGCGTTGAAGTTGATATCAATAATGCAGACAGCAGCATGACAAGAAAATACCGCAACTGTATTGCTCATCTTACTGTAGTTCGTGAACTGAAAGAATACATAGGAGATATTCGTACAGTGGATACTTACTTCTCCATTTATCATTATGTTATGCAGCGCTGCATCACGAAAAGGGAAGATGATACAAAGCAAGAAGAGAAAATAAAGTATGAGGACGATCTTTTAAAAAATCACGGCTATACGAAAGACTTTGTAAAGGCTCTCAACTCGCCGTTTGGATACAACATTCCGAGGTTTAAAAATCTTTCAATTGAGCAGTTGTTTGACAGAAATGAATATCTTACTGAAAAGTAGCGTAGTGTAGATACCGCCGCTCTCTTGGGGGACAGGTGGCGGCGGTGTTTGGTTGTCTGCTTTAGCAAAAATAAAAAAACAGAGAAACCCGATCAATGGGTTTCTCTGCATCTTTTAGCTGTATTAAATCACAATATCTTAGTAAAGTATATCTTCCTGCGAAGCTCAGTTGTCTGCAACGTCCATAAGCTCAACAGCAATATCGTCAGACCCGGTATCATCTGCGTCAGCCTGAATATCGTCCGGCTTATCGTCCTCTATGACAGCTCCTGTAAAATCAATACAAACATTCTCGCTTTTGCCAAAACGAGCCATTGTCAGCAGATCGGTGACAGTCGAGCGTGTGACATGAGCGCCTGTGAAATCCATCACCACATTTGCAGAATTATCCTCGCTGTTTTTGCTGTTGATCTCATCACGAAGCTGGTCAAAATTCGTATCCTCAAGGTCTGCATAAGCTGAAAACTCTTTTGGTGCATAAAGCGTTGCAACAGCGTGCATAGCAACGAATACAAACCTGAAATCTTCGCAATCAAAGGTGCTGAAAGGTATCTCAAAAAGCCTCAGCATACCCTCGTCGGTCTTTTTGCTTAAAACAGGCTTATATCTGTTCTGAGCCAGATCATAGGTGTATCTGTCTTCGTAAGCTTCATCGGTTAAGCTGCCGTCTGGCATAGGCACGATCTCAAAACGAGAAGTTTCATCGCACGTATTGCAATAGCCTCCGACTATCACAAATCTGAAAACATAGTCGGTATTTTTCTCAAGCTTTTTGTCACAGCATATCTGCGTCCAATCCCAATTCCAGTTTCCAATAGAATAGGCGATAGCATTTTTGCCGTCCTTATCGGTCACAAAATATTTAGCTATGACATTGTTTTCGCAGGACTTATCTGCCTTAAAATCTCTAGGATCAAAATCTATTACTTTACTCATATTATTTACCTCCGTAACATCCACGGTCGGCTTATGAGTATCCAACATTCTTATAGTACATTTTTCACAGTCGCTTGCATACTCTGCCCGACCGTTCTTAACAAGCCCCTTAGCCCTTTTGGGATAGGTAGCTCCGATTCGTTTTCCGTTTATGTCTGTAACAATAACGTTTTTTTCTATGGGTATCTCCCCCTTGCACAGCAATATTAAATTAGTGCCTGCATTACACAGGCTTGCGTTTAGCTCCGACGCTGTTATTTTCTATGGGTGTCGTCCCCAGTCTTTGCTTAGGATAAGTTTAACAGACGTCCGGTCTTTTGTCAAGACTATATGCACCTTTTCGACATTACATACAATTGCGATCTTGCGGGCTTAGCACATATGCACAAGGGGCATGAGTACATAAAATGCCCATCATGGCGAGTGACTGGTCGAGGTGACGGGACGTTGAACAGTGGGTTCAAGCCTGCGTTTCGACCAAAATAAAAAGAGTTACGCTTTTCGGTTCCTCAAAGCATAACCCTACTTGTTTAGATAATACAAAAACTCCCCCAGCGGCGTTAAGTTCTGATAATAAAAAAGCCATGACGGACAATGCCCGTCACGGCGAGTGACTGGTCGAGGTGACGGGACGTTGAACAGTGGGTTCAAGCCTGCGTTTCGACCAAAATAAAAAGAGTTACGCTTTTCGGTTCCTCAAAGCATAACCCTACTTGTTTAGATAATACAAAAACTCCCCCTGCGGCGTTAAGTTCTGATAATAAAAAAAGCCACGACGGACAATGCCCGTCACGGCGAGTGACTGGTCGAGGTGACGGGACTTGAACCCGCGGCAAATGTTATTCAAACTATGCTTTTACGCTGTTTTATATTTTTCGTGTCATATTCTGTGTCATATATGTCCTGAAAATAGTCATCAATGGTTTGGTCAATACGCTGGCGGTCTGTGTCAAACGTTTGCTGATATACCGATTTCAATGTGCTGGTGTTACTCCAGCCGCCACGTTCCATAGCGTATACATCAGGAATGTTTAATTTCGCCATAACGCTGGCGTTGATGTGGCGTAGATCGTGAAATGTGATCTGATAGCCTGCCGATCGCATTGTTTTGACGAAACGGGCGTACACCTGTTTCCGGGTGTAGGTTACAACATAATCATCGGGTTGCAGGTTTAGGCTGCCTATTAGATTTACTATCGGCTGCCCTAGCCGTAGCTGTCGGCGACTGTTGTAGGTCTTAGCCTGTTCTTTGTCAATTATTTCCTTGCCAACTGTGACACGCACCTGCGACAGTGTCAACACATCACCGCATAGGTCCTTGCGGCGTATACCCAGTATTTCCGACATACGCATACCGCCCCATACAGCCAACAGCACAGGAATTTCTATATCTGACCCACGGAACAGGTCCACTACGGTTTCAACATCAGGCAGAATTTTAAATTTTTTTGTTTTGGACGGCAAACGAATTTTTCCTAGCCGTATATCCACGTCATAGTATGACATAACAGCTGTAAAAAAACCATAGATGTTATGAACAGTTTTCGGCGATTTATCAACGGTCAAACCGTTCACCCAGTCCTGTACTAGCTGCGGCGTAACCTTGTCAATCGGAATATCTTTCAACCTGTCAACATTGTTACGCAGGATAGTCTGATAGCCGTGTATCGTGGTGGGTGATAGCACAGGCGTTTTTATTTTGATATATTCTTCAGCTGCGGTCTGGAATGTTATTTGCTGGTTTTCTTCGTCCTGACATTTTATCAGCCATTCCGCCGCCGCAAGCTCGGCGGCTTTTTTCGTTTCGGCCGTGAAAGATTTGTATTTACCGGTGTTTTTATCGTACACTCTCACACGATAACTTCCGCTCGGCAGTCTTTTTGCTGTTGCCATGTAAAATTCCTCCTATTATCTTGACAATATTTATGATTTATGATAGAATAATAGGGTACTTCCTACTATAGTATCATCTCTTGCTAGGTCGGTTGTGCACGCCCTCACAGGTCGCTCTGTGGGGGCTTTTTTTGTTGTGCAGTATGTTTATCCACCACACACCTTGCAAGGCTTGTAGCCTGCATTCTGTGCGTCTTGCAGGGTCATTGGTGTACAGGTATCATCATAGTATCTGCATGATTCGTTGTGATATTTGTCGCCCGAAGCTGTGATATACACAATTGTTTCGGCTGGGTCCTGCGTGGTAGTTGTCGCAGGGATTGCTTCGGTGGTGGTTGTCGTCGTGGTGGTAGTAGTTGTTGTGGTGGTGGTAGTGGTGACTTTTTCGCCCATGTCAACTGTTATCGTGATAGGGTCTGATGTCACACCGTCATACGTGGCGGTCACGTCCGCAAAGCCGTCTTTGAGGGGTATAATCTCGTATATGACCTGAGCATAATTGGAATCCTTATATTCTATCTTGCAAATATCGTTGTTTGAAATTTGTATCTCAGGCGGTGATATCTCGTTGGCTTTCTTTCCGTCTACTTTCAAATATAGATTAGGAATATAGGCTTTTGATTTGACCGAGATATCGGACCGTGTCCATTCAAGCGTAACACTGCTATCATTGCTATTCTTGTTTTTGCCTATTACAACAGCCATTACAAGGCATATCATTATAAAAATGATACCTATGCAAGCAGCAATCGTCAAACAGCCGCTTGGCTTAGCTGTACCTGTAAAATTGCCACGAGCTTTTCTGCCCTTTGCTTTCGACTTTGAATGTGACTTTTTTCTGCCGCCTGACGTAGTGGTATATGATAGCCCCGTTCCAGGTATGACGACAGATTTTGTGCGCCGTCCTGAGCTGTTGACAGTGTATCGTGCGCCCTTTCCACCGACACTAAAACCGACAGATTTTTTACCGATGTTCAACTTCGCATTTTTGCCGAGTTTGATTGATTTTCTTAAACGGAATCCCATTTTTTCTACCCCTTTTCTAATATTCACGGCTCTGGTGGACATACTAGCCCTAGAGGTGATATATGTGATATACGAAACACATCTGCGTGATATACGTCGCACACAACGTTTGACACTGCGCCAGCTATCCGAACTGTCAGGCGTTAGTTTTTCTGAAATTGACCAGATAGAACGCTATAACGTTGACCCACGCATTTCAACGGCTGTTTTATTGGCAAAATCGCTAAAATGTGGGCTTGACGATTTGTTCAGTTTCAACCAATAATGTTCGATATTATAAACACGCTTGCATTTTATGCCATAAAAATGCTATGATTTACACATAGCCTATATATGTGTGTTTCATGTATATTATAGCATTTTAACGCATATTTTGCAATACTTTTTGACGTCTTTTTATTTCAGTCCGATTTTTCGGACAGTACATAAAAAGGGTATTGACAGCCGTGATAACATGGTATATAATAGGCTTATCGAACATACGTTCTATAAATCATAGGAGGAGTACATATGGCAATTACCAAAGAAGACGAAGAAAAACTGCAAATTTTAGCCGAAATTCTGCACACTATGAAAGACCTGCAGGACGCAAGAACAAAAAAGAGGGGCATTAATGCTCCTCTTCTTGATGATCCTCTTGCCATTTCAGATATTTTAATATCTTCAAAAGCGACCTGAGGCTGTCTGCTGACAACGTTTTAACAGTTCGTATAATATCGTCGACTATGGCATTATTTTCGAGGTCCGTAACACCGAGAAGATAATCCACAGAGACTCCAAAGATTTGCGAGAGTGCAATCAACGTATCGTTGCTTGGCTCTCGCATTTCTGCTTCATACTTGCCTATCGTGTTCGGTGCAAGGGGTGGCGTGCCAAGTTTTTCGCCTACCTTTATGCCGATTTCTTTTTGCGATAGTCCTTGCTGTTGTCGCAGCTCACACATACGCTTGCCGTACATCGTAGCCCTCCTTTCATTTATTATTATAGTACATTTTGTACCATTTGTCAATGTGTAATAATACATTTTGTCGTTTTGCACAAGTTTTAACATGAAAATTTGTGCCATTTTGTATTAAAAAATGTGCCAAAACGTATTGACGAATGATACGGAATGTATTATAATGATTACAGTGATAAACGAAAGGAGCGAAAGTAATGAAGTACAAAAATCTTGAAACACTGCGAAAAGCAAAGGGTTACACTGTAGAAGAATTGATACGAAACGTATCGGTGCTGAACGGTTCAAATGTAAATGATGATAGCCGTTTACGCAACAAGTACTATCGTTGGCAGGACGGTGCAAACATTGCGGTAGCTGATATGATAGCACTGCATCAAATCTTCGGTGTTTCAGTGGACTGTATTCTTGACGTTAAACCACTAGAAATCAGCGGATAAGGGGTGAAAACAATGCCTGCAAAGAAAATGACCGCCAATGACGTGATGTCAAAACGACTGAGGTCTATCAGAACCAACAATGACATCACGCAGGCAAAAATCGCAAAACGGCTGAGCATGACACAGACAGCCGTGAGCAGGTGGGAACGGCAGTTTGGCACCATGAATGCTGAACAAATAGTAACGTACTGCAGGATAATCGGGGCGAACCCCGAAGAGATCTTTGCGGAGTATTGCAAGGAAAGGAGTGGAAGAAGATGAACGAGATGATAGCAACGCTGGAGATCATCAGATATGCGTCAGCCATAGCTTTATGTGTGTCACTGGTTGCACTGGCAATCTATGGACTGTACCGCAATATCAAAGAAACCGCAGAAGACACAGTTCGTGAAGAGCTGGAGCAGGCGATCAAGGAAGCTTCAAAGCCTGTGGTCAAGGTCGAGATTTCCACAAGGGGTAGGTGGTAAAGTGTCAGATAGTATGTTTATAGCCTGTATCATAGGTGCAACAATCGTGATACTGACAGTTTTCTATGCCGTGATACTATTCATAGCCTGTATCATAGACCAGCACAAATGGGAACATGAACACGACTGTGATAATGATACTGATAGCGACGGCAATTCGTAGATTGCAAGGCAACGGATTTGCTATGAATAGCATTGGCTACGGCAAAGCGAACCTGTGAACGGCTACGAAATGCGAAGGTGTTGATTTGAACAGCAAAGCAACGGCCTAGCGTCGATAAGCAACGAATCGCAAGGGCTGCGAAAAAAATATTTTCTATCTAAAAAGAAAGGGGGATAATTATGCAAAGTAAATTTTACACTGAACAAAAGCACAGAGAAACTATGAATTCTGTTGATATGCTCAAAGGTTCTATTAATCGTATGTGTGTTACTAATGATTTGAACGAATTACGTGATCGTCTTACGTCTGCAATGCTTGGTTTGACTGATTTGTATAATGTCAATCATCAAAAGCTTTTGGAACGTTTTTCTGAAGATGATTTCTGAAAAGCACGGTCCCAATTTGATAAGCAAAGGCATGGCCATGCAAAGGCTAGCAACGTTTTGCATAGCTAGGGCTATGCACAGCACCGTTTTGATATGCAACGAGAGGCAATGGCATTGCAGCGTACAGAGTGGCGACGTTATGCAAAGGAAATGCAATTCCTAGAAACGCAAGGGCCTAGCAAAGATTTGTCACGCAAAGGGAAAAAATTTTAACATTTAACGGAGGTCAAAAAAATGGAAAACATGAAAAAAATTAAAGTAAAGTTGACGTTCACTGAGGAGATTTTGGGAACGGCAAATTCGACGACAACGATACACGATGAGTATATTGCGTCGAAAGCGCCTGACGCAAAGAGCCGTGAGGAAGAGATAGCCGCACTTGGCGTGGCTGAGGTAGTCGAAAAGTCCATGACAGTATTCCCGACACTGGAAGACGGCACACCATTTCTATGGGATTATCAGGTCAAAGGATTTTTCAAGGACGCTTGCGGTGTTCTGAAAAAGGTATCAGGCACGGCTAGTTCAAAAATCAAGGCATACAAGAAAGAGATTGACGGGCTTGTCTTCGTCGAGGAACGCAAGATACCATACGAATTCAAGGGCGGCATGGGTGAGTGTCAGAGACCGCTGAGAGCAAGCACGCCACAGGGCGAACGTGTTGCACTGGCACACTCTGAGACAGTCCCTGCAGGGGCGACAGTCGAGTTCACAATCGTTATACTGAAAGACGATATGGAAACAGTCGTAAGAGAGTGGTTGGATTACGGCAGGCTGAGAGGTATCGGTCAGTGGCGTAACAGCGGCAAGGGTCGCTTTGAATGGGAGGAGATTGAAAATGAATAAGGAATTTACAAACGAAGATATCATAAATGCGGCGAAACATTGTGCGACAAATGCTGACTGCGATAACTGCCCATTTTTCGCAACTTTGGAAATTGAGGGTTGCATTGAAACTTTCACACAATACATAGTGAACAACACAAAAAAAGAGCCTGCACTGTCTGCCAACAGCACAAGCTCGGAGGTGGTATCAAAAGATACCGATAACATACACATTGATAATAGCACAAAAGAGAGGATTTGTCAAGCATATGATACCGCATACAAAGCCTGTACAGATATACTTCTTATCTATGACGAAATGTCAGAATGTGAACGGAGAGCCTTTGACATTGGCGAGACGTATGGAAAGATATGCAGCACAAGGGATAAGCTTGAAAAGTTGAAAGGCGGCGACGGCAAATGAAAGGCTTGCCGACACGCTGCATAGACCCTGTTACGAAAGATTGTCAAGACTGTAGGTACGGTCACGTCATATATGGTGATGATGTGGAATGCTATGCAGACACGCAAGGCTGCTGCTTTGACATGGTATGCACACTTGGATATGATAAAGGCAGACCTGAGGACGAACCAACAGAAGATGAAATAAGACAATTTGAAAAAGAAATGAGGAGATTTGAATGTCAGTAAAAATAAACTCACTTGAATTTGAAAACGTGAAGAAGATAAAGGCGGTGCAGCTTGAGCCTGCAAAGAATGGGCTTACTGTTATCGGCGGTAAGAACAGACAGGGCAAGACCTCTGTCCTTGACGCTATCGCTTGGGCGCTTGGCGGTGACAAGTATAAGCCGTCCTCTCCTCAGCGTGAGGGATCTGTTGTCGAACCGCATTTGAAGATCACTCTCGACAATGGTATCGTGGTGGAGCGTTCGGGTAAGAACAGCTCTCTCAAAGTCACCGACAGCACAGGTAAAAAAGGCGGTCAGCAGCTTTTGAACAGCTTCGTTGAGCAGTTCGCCCTTGACCTGCCTAAGTTCATAAATCAGTCAAGCAAGGAAAAAGCTTCAACTCTGCTGAAAATAATAGGCGTGGGCGATACGCTCTATCAGTTGGAGCATAAGGAACATTCCCTCTATGATCAGCGTACTGCTATCGGCAGGATAGCCGACCAGAAGTCTAAGTTCGCAAAAGAAATGCCCGTGTATGCAAACGTCCCTGCCGAGCCTGTTTCGGCTTCGGAGCTTATCAGACAGCAGCAGGATATACTTGCTCGCAACGGCGAAAATCAGCGTAAACGTGACCAGAAAGAATACTACGAAAAGCAGTTAGAGATTGCTAAGTCTGCCTATGAGCGTGCAAAAGCAAGCTATGAAGCGGCAGTGAACAACTTCAAGCTTGCAAGCCTTGACGCACAAGACCTTGTGGACGAAAGCACAGCGGAGCTTGAAAAGAACATCTCAGATATCGAGGAACTGAACAAGAAGATAAGAGCAAATCTCGACAGGGAGAAAGCTGAGATAGACGCTGAGGATTACCGTTCACAGTATACATATCTCACTGAGCAGATAGAGGAGGTAAGGCAGGCAAAGACTGACCTGCTGGGCAGTGCCGACCTGCCCCTTGAGGGGCTTTCCGTTGAGGACGGAGAGCTGCTGTATAACGGGCATAAGTGGGACAGTATCAGCGGAGCTGAACAGCTTATCGTCGCTACCTCTATCGTGAGAAAGCTCAACCCTGACTGCGGTTTTGTCCTGCTGGACAAGCTTGAACAAATGGATACCGACACCCTTGATGACTTCGGCAAGTGGCTTGAATCACAGGGCTTGCAGGCGATAGCCACAAGAGTTTCCACAGGTGACGAATGCAGTATCATTATTGAGGACGGCAGGTCGATGGACAACGAAAAGGAAGAAAACACAGAAACGAAAACTTGGAAAGCAGGTGCATTTTAATGTATGAGATAACATCAGGAGTTGTAAGCTCCGCACAGAAAGTCGTGATATATGGTCCTGAGGGCATAGGCAAATCCACTTTTGCGGCTCAGTTCCCCGACCCTGTATTTATTGATACTGAGGGCAGTACAAAGAAGCTGAACATCAGACGTTTCCCTAAGCCAACAAGCTGGGAAATGCTCAAAAACGAGGTAAAGGAAGCTATGAATGGCAGGCTCTGCAAGACCCTTGTCATTGATACATTTGATTGGGCTGAACAGCTTTGCATTGAAACTATCTGCTCGGCACATCAAAAGAAAGGCATTGAAGATTTCGGCTACGGCAACGGCTATGTTTACGAGAAAGAGGAGATAGGCAAGTTTCTTAATCTCTTGCAGGAGGTAGTTGACAGCGGTATCAACGTTGTGCTTACGGCTCACGCTCAGATGAGAAAGTTTGAACAGCCTGACGAGCTGGGCGCTTATGACCGCTGGGAGTTAAAGCTTGGCAAGAAAACTTCTTCTCAGATATCGCCTCTTGTGAAAGAATGGGCAGATATGGTGCTGTTTGCAAACTACAAAACATATGCAGTAGCTGTGGATAAGGACGGCAAGAAGTTCAAGGCTCAGGGCGGTGACCGTGTTATGTACACCACACATCACCCCTGCTGGGACGCTAAAAATCGTGACGGACTTCCGCCTGAAATGCCTTTTGAGTATAGTGGTATAGCTCACCTGTTTGCGTATACACAGCCTGCTGAAATGCCTAAGCCTGTGCCTGCACCAACAGTTCAGACAGCACAGCCTACACAGACCGCACAGACTGCCACACAAAAATCTGACGAGCCTCTTACTGATCTCAGCGGCTTTGAGGACGTTGCACCACCTATCGTTATCCCTGATGGCATACCGAAAGCACTTGCAGACCTTATGAGAGCCAACAGCGTAAGCGAATCGGATATACGCCTTGTGGTATCTCAGAGAAACTATTTCCCTTATGATACTCCTATCACAAACTATCCTGACGACTTTGTGCAGGGCTGTCTGATAGGTGCTTGGGGGCAAATGCTGCCGCTTATCAGAGAAAATCAGAAAGTACCATTTTAAAAGGAGGACAACACTATGGATAATTTTATGGAATACGGCTGGGAAGATGAGATAGTCAACGAGGGTGGGGACTTTGTCCTGCTCCCTGAGGGGGACTATGACTTCACCGTTGCAAAGTACGAACGTGCAAGGCACGAGGGGTCGGCGAAAGTGCCGCCCTGCAATATGGCAAAGGTCACATTCACCATTTGGGGTGCAGAGGACAGCGTGGAGATAACAGAGAACTTCTTCCTTTGCAACAAGTTTGAGTGGAAGCTCTCAGCACTTTTCCTGGCTCTCGGCTTAAAAAAGCATGGCGAGCCGCTGAAAATGAACTGGAACGCTATCACAGGCAAAAAGGGCAAGTGTCACGTCTACGTTGACAACTACAAGAACAAGGACGGTGAGGACAGGCAGTCCAACAAGATTAAAAAGCTCTATGCCTATGACGAGAATGTGACTACCGTTCAGCCTGCTCAGACGCAGACACCGCAGTATAGTCAGCCTGCTCAGACAGGTGGCTGGAAAGCCGGTGCGTTCTGATGATGAATTTAAGACCATATCAAAACGAGGCTAAGCTTGCTATACTCGAACAATGGTCTGAGGGAATAAACAAAGTCCTTGCAGTTCTGCCCACAGGAACGGGAAAGACAATACTTTTCTCGGCTGTTACGGAAGAATGTGTGCGGCAGGGTAAGCGTGTGCTTATCCTTGCCCACAGGGGCGAGCTGCTCGACCAGGCGGCGGACAAGCTTATGAAGTCAACAGGGCTTGGCTGTGCCACCGAAAAAGCAGAGCAAAGCTGTTTAGGCTCTTGGTATCGTGTGGTAGTAGGCTCAGTTCAGACCCTTATGCGTGAGAAAAGGCTCAAAGGCTTTTCGAAAAATTACTTCGATACCATAATAATTGACGAGGCTCATCACGCCATCTCAGACGGCTATCAGAGAGTGCTTGACCATTTTTCTGAAGCTCAGGTGCTCGGGGTGACGGCTACACCTGACAGGGGCGATATGAAGAACTTAGGCTCGGTGTTTGACAGCCTTGCATATGAATACACACTGCCGCAGGCTATCAAAGAGGGCTATCTTTCACCTATCAAGGCTATCACCATACCGCTGAAACTTGACCTTTCAGGGGTATCAACGCAAGCAGGAGATTTCAAGGCAAGTGATATCGACACGGCACTTGACCCATATCTTTATCAGATAGCTGATGAAATGCTCAAATACTGTAAGGAACGCAAGACAGTTGTGTTCCTGCCGCTTGTCAAGACCTCTCAGAAGTTCCGTGATATCCTTATCAGCAAAGGGTTCAACGCTGCTGAGGTCAACGGAGAAAGCACAGACAGAGCGGAGATACTTGAAGCTTTCGACAAAGGCGAATACAATGTGCTGTGCAACTCAATGCTCCTCACAGAGGGGTGGGACTGTCCGTCAGTTGACTGCGTTATCGTACTAAGACCAACAAAAGTGCGTGGGCTTTACTGTCAAATGGTAGGCAGAGGCACAAGACTTTGCGAGGGAAAGACAGAGCTTTTGCTGCTTGACTTTCTGTGGCACACCGAGCGGCACGAGCTTTGCAGGCCTGCACACCTTATCTGTCAGAATGAAGAGGTCGCTGAGAAAATGACCGAAAACCTTGCCAATGAAGCAGGCTGTGCAGTGGATATCGAAGAGGCAGAAAAACAGGCAAGCGAGGACGTTGTGGCACAGCGTGAAGAGTCTTTGGCAAAGCAGCTCAAAGAAATGAAAACACGCAAGAGAAAGCTCGTTGACCCTTTGCAGTATGAAATGTCAATACAGGCTGAGGACTTGTCCTCTTATGTTCCTGCCTTTGGCTGGGAGTGCGCTCCTGCTACCGACAAGCAGAAAGCAAAGCTTGAAAAGCTGGGCATTTTCCCTGACGATATAGACAACGCAGGCAAGGCAAAGCTTATCCTTGACCGAATTGAAAAGCGCCGCAATGCAGGACTTACCACACCTAAGCAGATAAGGCTGCTTGAAAGCAAGGGGTTTGAGCACGTTGGCTCTTGGAGCTTTGACAGTGCAAGCAGTATGATAGCCCGTATCTCTGCCAATGGTTGGAGAGTGCCGAGAGATATCGACCCGAAAACATACACACCTGAGAACTAAGGAGAAGTGAATGGATAACACAAATTTGCTTAAAATGCTTGAATACATAGACCCTGCAAGCTGTGATTATCAGGAATGGGTCAACGTGGGAATGGCTCTCAAGCACGAGGGCTATTCCGTGAACGATTGGGACAGTTGGTCGAGGTCAGACAGCCGTTATCACAGCGGTGAGTGTGAACACAAGTGGCAAGGCTTTAACGGCAATGCTCAGCCCGTGACCGCAGGAACTATCGTGCAAATGGCAAAGGAAAGAGGATACAGCCCCCATGAGTTTCAGGCATACGATTGGGACGGCGAGATAATTGCAGAAGAAAGCAGTCCCCTTGTAAACGGCGGTGAGGGCATACCGATCACCGAGCCTGCCCAATGGGATCCTGTCAAGGAGATAGTCACATATCTTGAAACACTCTTTGAGGCAGGAGAGAACGTGGGCTATGTTACGCAAACGTGGGAAACAGAAAAGGACGGCAAGACCAAGTATCTGCCCACAAAAGGCTGCTGTGACAGGACGGCAGGTGAGCTTATCAAGAGGCTTGGCGAATGTAACGGCGACATTGGTGCGGTATTTGGCGACTACAAGGAAGAGGCAGGAGCGTGGATCCGCTTCAATCCTCTTGACGGCAAGGGCGTAAAGAACGAGAATGTAACAGACTACCGCTATGCTCTTGTTGAAAGCGACAGTATGCCTATAGAACAGCAGAACGCTGTGATGAGAGAGCTTGAACTTCCTATCGCTGTGCTTGTATACAGCGGTGGAAAGAGCGTTCACGCTATTGTGAAAATAGACGCACCGAACTACGATGAGTACCGCAAGAGAGTAGATTTTCTCTACAAAGTGTGCAAAGACAACGGTCTTGACATAGATAAACAAAACCGCAATCCCTCACGTCTTAGCCGTATGCCTGGTGTGATGAGGAACGGCAAGAAACAGTTCATCATTGACAAGAACATAGGCAAAGAAAGCTTTTCGGAATGGAAAGATTACATAGAAAGTATCAATGATGATCTCCCCGACCCTGAGAGCCTGAGTGCTGAGTGGGATAACCTGCCTGAGCTTGCACCGCCACTTATTGACGGTGTTCTCAGACAGGGACACAAGATGCTCATTGCAGGTCCGTCAAAGGCAGGCAAGTCTTATGCACTTATCGAGATGTGCGTGGCGATAGCTGAGGGAGTCAAGTGGTTTGGCTGGCAATGCACCAAAGGAAAGATACTATACGTCAACCTAGAGCTTGACAGAGCATCTTGTCTGCATCGTTTCAAGGACGTGTACACCGCAATGCACCTAGAGCCTGAAAACCTCAGTAGCATAGACATATGGAACTTGCGAGGTCACAGCGTACCAATGGACAAGCTTGCACCAAAGCTTATACGCCGAGCAAGCAAGAAAAATTACATTGCCGTGATAATAGACCCTATCTACAAGGTCATAACAGGCGACGAGAACTCAGCAGACCAAATGGCGCACTTCTGCAACCAGTTTGACAAGGTATGCACAGAGCTTGGCTGTGCGGTCATATACTGCCACCACCACTCAAAGGGAGCACAGGGCGGTAAGCGTTCAATGGACAGAGCCAGCGGTTCAGGAGTATTCGCCCGTGACCCTGACGCACTTCTTGACCTTTCAGAGCTTGACATTTCAAACAGCCTTTACAAGCAGCAGGAGGACGAAACTGTTTGCCGTATCTGTGAGAACTGGATGAGGAGATTTTACAGAAATACTGATGAGCTTTGTTCACAGGACGATCTTGTTATGCCGTCAAAAATGCTTGAGATAACACACAAGCACCTGCACCCGAACTCATACAAGCTTATGATGGCCGACATAGACAAGGCTAAGCTTGCAGTAAGAAACCGCACGGCATGGCGTATAGAGGGTACTCTGAGAGAGTTCCCGAAGTTTGCTCCCCTCGATATGTGGTTTGATTATCCTGTTCACAGAGAGGATACTGTGGGCGTGCTTAAAGACTGCGAGGTGGAGGACATCTCACCGAATTGGAAGAAGAATTTCAGCAAGAAGAAGACCAATGAAGACCGCAGCAAGGAACGCAAGGAGAGCATTGAAACGGCATTCAGCGGTGTGCAGGAGAACGGCAAGTGCCGCATTTCTGAGCTGGCGGAGTACATAGGAAAGGGTGAAAAGACAGTGCGTTCATACCTCAAAGAGCATGGTGGTTTCTGGATAGATGACGGAGAATGCGGCTTGAAAAAATGAGTGAAAGAAAGGAAAAAGTCGAGAAAATTTACTTTGAAACGGAAAAGAAAAAATCGAGTATGCGTAAGGAAAATATCGGTGTTTTCCCTTAGGAAGAAAATATCGACAAAATACCGACTTTTTCCCGAGGGAAGAAAAAGTATATTATTACATAATATATATTTTCGGGCATAAGCCGCCCGAAAATCTATTCTGAAATAATAAGGCGGCTAGCACACCGACCGCACGAGAGGAGCAGATAACAATGACTGAATTTTTTATGGCAATGATACCGCCAACGGCTACGGCACAAGAACACAAGGTAGCTGTGAGAAACGGCAAGCCGATATTTTATGATCCACCCGATGTCAAGGCGGCAAAAGAAAAGCTCACGGCAAACCTAGCAAGGCACAGACCGCCTGAAAAATACATCTGTGGGATAAGGCTGATAACAAAGTGGCTGTTTCCGAATGACGGCAAACACAAGGACGGAGAGTACAAGACCAGCAAGCCTGACACAGACAACCTGCAGAAGATGTTCAAGGACTGTATGACAAAGCTTGACTTCTGGACAGACGACCAGCTTGTGGCGAGTGAGATATGCGAGAAGTTTTGGGCGGACATACCCGGCATTTATGTGAGGATAGAGGAGCTATGACGATACACGAGGTAAAGAAAAGTCTTGGACGCAGGGTGAGCTACAACGGTTCTGACTGCTACCGGCTGACAGGGTGCATTATCCGCAAGAGCAGTAAGACAGGTCAGTTCTTCTATCAGGCAGAGGTCGCTGACAAGACTTGTGGCAATACGTTGGTGTATTGTAGGCTGGAAGAGTTGAGGTGCGAGGAGGGATAATATGGCAAAGAGTAAAACACCCGAAGAACTGTTAAAGCAGTATTCGGCAGACCTTGTGAAGTCAATAGAGCGGTACAAGTCCATTATCGATCATGGCTGTAGTGACCCATCATGGCCTGACGGCTGTAATGCCAACTTGTGCAGAAACCACGTTCTGGCGTATAAGCGATATATTCTAGATATCTGTGCGTATAACGATTTGGAAATCCCACAGGAATATTACCTGCCAACGCCGCCTGAACAGGACAATCGCTTTATGGCTGACAAGACTAGCGAAAGGTACAAAAGGTTGAACAGCTACCCTGATTATAACGGCAGGCTGACAACGAGGAAAGTTGACTATGATGACAGTCAGATGAGTTTATAGGAGGGATAAGAGTGAAAACACATGATCTAAAACTTAGCGTAGAATTTTGTGACGCCGTTCTGAGCGGTGAGAAAACTTTCGAGGTCAGAAAGAATGACAGGGGTTTTCAGATGGGAGATCTGATAAGATTTATACCGACTGACGGAACGTCTTATCGTAGCTCAGACGGCACAGTAAGAGAACACGCAAAACATGAGATATCAGGACATACATACAAGATAACATATATCCTCAACGGCTGGGGAATAAAGAATGGGTATGTTGTGCTGGGAATAAGGGAGGAATAAGAATGAAACGTTCAGAGTTAGAAAAATATTTAGGTCAGAAAGTTGAGATAAAACTTTTTGACGGTGATATCTTAAAGGGGGTCCTGCATAAGACAGGCGAAGAACAATTCAAGGATAACCTTAACTTGTACTTACCTCAAAAACGTTATTTTATGACTGATGATGTTGGGTCTTGCGTAAGTTGTATGTTTAGAAGTTCCCATGTTGTTTTAATTAAGGAGATAAAATGCAATAACTGCGTATTTTATCATACTTGTTACAAACGGAATGTAGACTGAGGAGGATTAACATGAACAAGAAAGAAATTAACGAGATCAAGAGAATATTCAGCGACGACTGTGGACTTTTCACAGTAAACCACGTTGTTACGGCATTTGTGGACGCTGAAAAGAACATAAAGTGCAAGACCAATCAGCTTTACAACACTATTCCGCAGGACGAGGCGGAGCTGATAATGATAAACCTGAAAAAGGTGCTCAGCGGCTCTATCGGCAAAAATCTGCTGGAATATTCGTTTCCGAAGGACGCATATCTTGAGGGTGGCGCACAGCCTTTCATGTATGAAACATTGCAAAGCAAGCTGCTTGATGAGGAAAAGGTTGATAATTTTCTCAACGCCATAGTTGAAAAGGTTGAGTATGTGTCAACATATACCATTTTCATGGCTCATTGTACATATTCTGTGCTGAAAAAGAACAAAATGGACGAGTTTGAGGAAGAGGCTGACACGGATTACAACTTCATCATCACGGCACTTTGCCCTGTAAATCTGCGTATTGACGGGCTTGTGTATGATGAACAGGACAACTCTATCGCTAAGAAAGAGTCATGCGACAGAATTGTTGAGCTTCCAAGCGATGGCTTTTTGTTTCCTCTTTTCAATGATCGTGCGCCTGATATCAACGGAGTGCTTTACTACACGAAAAACGCCAAAAAGCCGAACACTTCCGTTGTGGAAGAGCTTCTGGGTTGTGAGTTCTCAATGACCTGTCAGAACGAAAAGGAAACTTTCAAGGATATTCTCACAAGCGTTGTGGGCGATGAGCTTGACTATGATCTTATCACTACTGTGAATGACAAGATTTCCACATTTGTTGACCAAAATGCTCATGAAACTGAGATACCGACAATTGACGAACATAAACTTTCGTCCATTCTGTGGGAAGCTGGAGTTAGTCAGGATAAGCTGGAAAAGTTGCATGGTGTGTATGAAAATGCTATGCACGGCAAGGTTTTCAGGGCTGTCAATCTGGTAGAGGATAAGGTAACGATATCAGGAATGGGGTTCAAGATGACCGTAGACAATTATCACAAGGGTGACGTATCTACAGCAATAGGCAAGGTTATTTTCGGTGTTGCTGATACGGCTGTTGACGTGAATGGTATCGGTATTAAAATGGACGGTGTTGCTAATGGCTGACCCTATGACCATGTCACGCCTGAAAGCCTACCGCAGGAATGCCTCAGCCATTGAGGACATCAAGGCAGAGCTTTCAGGCAAGTACGTTGCCGACAGTATCAGCGTATGCACTCCGCCGTCCTACACACCACACAGCACACGCATAGACGGCTTTCTGCCAAGTGGCGATACACTTTCATTGCTGTGCGAGCAGGCACGGCTTGAGCGTGAGCAGAGGGCTGTGGAGGAGTTTATCAAGGGGATAGAGGATAGACAAATGAGGAAGATATTTGTACTCAGGTTTGTAAAGGGATTGACTTGGATACAGATAGGACACAAGGTCGGAGGTACGGCGGACGGCTGTAGAATGGCAGTCAAAAGATTTTTGCAAAATGCTTAAACTTGTTCGCTCTGTTCGTTTTACCTATGTTATAATTTAAACTGAGGAAAGTGTAGATGTACCTCAGACTTGTACTTTCATTGAAGTCACCTCCAATTTTCTAAGCCCCGTAAGGGGCTATGCAGAACGTGAGTGCATGAGCTTGCGGTCTGTTCCAACAGGTTAGTGCTTAATCCTACTTTTTGAAAAGCACCTTTCCATTAACATTGCCAACACTGACGAGTGTTCGGGCAGGATTGCAAAGCTGTATTGCAACAGGTACAGCTTTGAATTTGCAGGTTGAGAGCGTGCCAGCTCGAAGTCTGCTCCACCATTTTAGATACTCCTTAATTGATTTTCCGCAGGACGTCCTTTATCGGGGCGTCTTTTGCGTTGAGAAGGTGACCTTATGCCAATCCCAAGACCGGACCGAAGCGGTTCACATCAACAGCAGTTCCGTATCAACAAGAAGAAGATATATGCTACCCAAACAGTCTGCGGTATCTGCGGTAAGCCTGTTGATTTTTCACTAAAGTATCCGCACCCATTGTCAGCTTGCATAGATCACATCATACCCATAGCAAAAGGCGGTCATCCTTCGGACATTTCAAACTTGCAGTTGGCACATTGGTGCTGTAATCGCCAGAAATCTGACAAATTGGTGGAAAAACAGGTGTTTGACCAGTCTCTTGACCTGATTTCCAACCGAATTTTACCACAATGCTACGATTGGAAGAATTTTTAACAAATTATTGACAATATGGGGGGTATGCCCCCTTTTGAGGTCAAAAATGACCTTCACCGCCGCACTGCTTATATTTCTCGCAGACTTGAAATAATTGGAAAGGATATACAAAATGAGCGAATACAAAGGCATGGCATACCTGAAAAAGAAGCTTTCTTCAAAGGCTACAAGGGTCAAGGTGCGCTATGACTACTATCACATGAAAAATCGCCTTAGTGACATGGGCAGAATGATACCGCCAAGCTATAAATGGATACGTCCTGTGCTTGGTTGGTGTGCAAAATCTGTTGATACCCTTGCGGATAGGATAGTGTTTGACAAATTCGAGGACAACAGCTTCTACGTCAACGAGATATTTGACAACAATAATCGTGACGTGCTGTTTGATTCTGCTATCCTTTCAGCGTTGGTGTCCTCTTGCTGTTTTGTGTACATCTCGGCTGACGAGACAGGTTATCCTCGCTTGCAGGTCATTGACGGCGGTAACGCTACCGGCATTATCGACCCTATCACAAATATGCTCCGTGAGGGCTATGCGGTGCTTGATAGGGACGATAAGGGTAACCCTACTATTGAGGCATACTTCACCGCTGAACAAACGGAGATATACCGCAGAGGCTATGACGTTGAGATCTATGACAATCCTGCGCTTTACCCTCTCCTTGTGCCTATCATATATCGCCCTGACGCTGTTCGTCCATTCGGTCACAGCAGGATATCAAGGGCTTGTATGGAGCTTGTACAGGAAGCGTTGAGAACACTCAGACGGTCGGAAGTGTCAGCCGAGTTTTACAGTTTTCCACAGAAATACATACTTGGTCTTTCTGATGACGCTGAGAAAATGGAGAAAATGGACAAGTGGGGTGCAACGATGTCCTCACTGCTGACTATCACCAAGGATGATGACGGCGGCAATCCTACTGTCGGACAGTTTCAGCAGCAGTCCATGTCACCATACTCTGAGCAGCTTAAATCTATAGCTTCGTTGTTCGCCGGAGAAACAGGGCTGACCCTTGATGACTTGGGCTTCGCAACGTCCAACCCTGCCAGCTGTGAAGCGATCAGAGCCGCTCATGAGAACCTCAGACTTACCGCACGCAAGGCGCAGAGGACGTTCGGTAGTGGTTTTCTAAACGTGGCGTATCTTGCCGCCTGCGTTCGTGATAACACGGCCTATATGCGCTATGCTTTCAGCGATATCAAATCGCAGTGGCTTCCTATCTTCGAGCCTGATTCTGCTGCACTCTCAGGCGTGGGCGACGCTATCCTAAAAATCAATCAGGCTGTTCCTGACTATCTCGGTGCAAAGGGTATCCGTCAGCTCACAGGCATAGAGGGCGAAAACAATGGCTGATATCGGTGCAGAACTGCTTGAAAAAATTCGTGCCGAGTTTCAAAAGTCGTGCAAGGCCGACAAGTACATTCAATCGGTTTTGAAAAAAATAGATGGTGGCACGGCGAAAATGGAAGAAGTCGCCCTGCTATCGAAACAGCTCGGGTTTAGAGCCTCTCAGGCTATCGGTGCACACGTCAACATAGCGGTTTTGCCTGACGGCAAGATGTATTACAATATCGCCGATACCATACTCACAGGCGTGCTCAAGGACAACTACGATGTTATAAACTCCGCTGCCGCAGAATGCCAAAAGGCACTTGACGGAGCAGCAGGCATAAACATCACACCTCAGCAGGCTGCTTTCCCTACCGAGCGTGTGCAGGCGGTAGCCAATGCGGCTTCTATACCTGATATCACAGAAGAAGTTATGATACGGCGAATGACAGCTCCGGCACAGAACATCACTGAGAGTTTTTACAACGATTATGTTCAAAAAAACGTGAAGTTTCGTTCTGACGCAGGGCTTGACTGCTACATTATCCGCAACGATCACGGCGGCTGTTGTAAATGGTGCGCAAAGCTGGCAGGCAAGTATCACTATCCCGAAGACGTTCCGAAAGACGTTTACCGCAGACACGATAACTGCGGCTGTACTGTCACATATCTCAACGGCAAAAAGGCTCAAAACGTGTGGGATAAGACAAAGTGGAACGTTTCTGACGATGAACTTGAACGCATGAAAAAAGCTGGGGCTAGAGAGCCTGTCAGACTTGTTGACAACTCGGGGCAAAAGTGATATAATGAAGAGAGTAGAAGAAACAAATAATTATGATGAACTTGAAAAATATTTGAGCAACAAATACAACATCACAACCGACGACAGCGTAAAGCAGCTTGATTTTAAAACTGTTCGTGAAACTTTAAAAGGTGTCGAAAGTGTATTTGATGATTTTCCAGAGCTTAGTAATAATATAAAGAAAATAGGTACTGGCAAACATGGAGTTATGTGCTGCTCAGGCGAAGAGATCATGTTTAATCCGAAATATTATAAAGATGTATCTGGATTTAAAAAGATGTGTGAAAATTCTTCTGCACAAGGTTGGTGGCCGCCAAACAGTTCACCTGCGTCGATCGGCGTTCATGAAACAGGTCATGCAGTTGAATGGCTATTGCTTTCAAAAAGTAATTTTGATGATCCGTGGCAAAAAATATATGCTTGGAATCGTGGAGATATTTCAGGCGGTATAGTATCTAAAGCCGTTAAGAACATCAAAAAGATATCGTACGGAAAAGGCAAAAAGCAGTCCGAATTGATGAACGCAGTTTCGGGATATGGAGCAACAAAAAAGCAAGAATGCTTTGCGGAGGCATTTGCTGACTGTTTTTCTAATGGTGAATCGGCAAATCCGCTTTCACAAGAAATAGTTAAGCTAGCTAAAGAAAAATATATTAGTTTAAAAGGAACGTGATAATATGAGAGAAATGCCAATATGGTGGGATTATGCGGAATTTGATGATGACGGATTATGCGGCATATCCCCAAATGCACCGGACGAAGTAAAGAAAGCCTACGAAGATTATTTAGCTGAAGAAGAAGAGGCTAAATCAAAAGGCATAAAAATTTAATAATTTTTACCGCTCCGCTACGGCGAGGCGGTATTTTTATACCCAAATATCGAAACTAAGCACCTTAACGGGTGCTTTTTTCATACCCAAAAGGAGGTAATTCCCTATTGAGGATAAGAGAGTCGGCAGGCAGACCCCCACCATATCGGTAGTGTTGCCATATGAGCAGACCAAAGGCGATGAGGCTATCGCAATGTACAACAAATCGGGGCGCACTGCACAGGAATGGCAGGAGTTAATGCTTTATGACATCATGGCGGTGGACGATGAGGGATTGTGGAAGCACATGAAGTTCGGCTGGTCGATACCAAGACGTAACGGCAAGTCAGAGCTGCTTATCATGCGTGCAATCTATGGTCTGCAAAATGGCGAGCGTGTTCTTTATACCGCCCACCGAACTACAACATCACATTCGGCATGGGAGAAGATAATCGACCGTATCACAAAAATGGGTTTTCTTGAAAAAGAGGACTTCAAGGCTACAAAACAGTTTGGTCTTGAACGTATTGAGTGGCTAAAAGGCGACGGACTCATTAATTTCCGCACACGTTCATCAAAGGGCGGACTTGGTGAAGGCTATGACCTGCTTGTCATCGACGAGGCACAGGAATACACCACCGACCAAGAAACAGCCCTAAAATATGTCGTCACAGACAGCCGAAATCCTCAGACGTTGATGTGTGGAACACCTCCAACAATGGTGTCAGCCGGCACAGTTTTCACAAAATACCGGCAGAAGACGATATCGGGCAAAGGCGGCGATGACGGCTGGGCTGAATGGTCTGTGCCAAAGCTTACAAACGCACATGACCCTGAGCTTTGGTATGCCACTAATCCGTCTTTAGGCACTATCCTCACCGAACGTAAGATCCGTTCAGAGCTTGGCGACCCAAAGGACGACCAAGTGGACGATAACATCCAGCGTTTGGGCTTATGGCTTACCTATAACCAAAAGTCGGCTATAAGCAAGGGCGAATGGCAGGCACTTTGTATCAGTGGTAAGCCTAATATCAGCAGAGAGCTGTTTTTTGGTATCAAGTACGCAAAGGTCACGGACAATGTTTCCCTTGCTGTTGCCGCAAAGACAGCGGACGGCAAGATATTTGTAGAGGCTATAGACTGCCGACCTGTGCGAGAGGGAAACGATTGGATAATCGCATATCTGCGCAATCCCCATATGCGTGAAACTGTCATTGACGGAGCAAACGGACAGTCGCTTTTGGCGGCTGACATGAAGAACGCAGGTATCAAGCACAAGCCTATCTTGCCAAAAGTCGCTGATGTGATCACCTCGTCAGCAGGCTTTGAGCGAGGAGTATTTGCACAGAATATCTGTCACGCTGACCAGCCGTCCCTTGAACAGGTCATTGCTAACTGCGACCACAGAGCCATAAGCTCAGGCGGCGGTTTTGGCTATACCTCAATTCTTGAGGGTGCTGACATATCGTTGCTTGAAGCCGTTGTGCTTGCACATTGGGCGTGCGCTAATTCATCAGACAAGAAAAAAGTACAGAAAATAAGCTGGTAACAGCTTGTTATATATCACCTATACCGCAGGGTAAAGCGGGGAAAGGAAAAGACTATGGCAGAATTTGAAGCTATAACAACACAGGAAGCCTTTGACAATGCGATAAAGGCAAGGCTCGAGCGCAACACGGATACAGTCAAGAAGCAGTTCGAGGGTTACATTTCCCCTGACGACTTCAAGACAAAGACCGCCGACCTTAACAGCAAGATAACCGACCTTACAGGCAAGCTTGCGGAAAAGGACACCGCTATCGCAGACCTTACGGCTAAGAACAAGGCATACGAGACCAGCTCGGTAAAAATGAGAATCGCCCACGAAAACGGTATCCCTTATGAGCTTGCAGACAAGCTTTCAGGAGACACAGAAGAAGCTATCAAGAAGGACGCTGAAACATTTGCAAAGTTTATCGGCAAGAAACAGACAGCACCTCTTGGCAGCACAGAACACGAACACGCAGACGGCAAGAATGCGGCATACAAGTCACTGCTTGCAAGTCTCACAAAGTAAAGAAAGGAAGTAATATTTATGGCAGATATCCTCTCAAAGGGCTCAAAGTTCGACCCTGTACTCGTAAAAGAACTTTTTGACAAGGTAAAGGGCAAGTCCTCACTTGCAGCTCTTTGCGATCAGACACCTATCGCATTTAATGGTCAGAAAGAGTTCATCTTCACAATGGACGATGAAGTTGATCTTGTCGCTGAAAACGGCAAAAAGACAAGGGGAAGCGTTTCACTTGCCCCTGTTATAATCGTACCTGTAAAGATCGAATACGGCGCAAGGATCTCCGACGAATTTCTCTATGCGTCTGAGGAAGAGCAGATAGAGATTCTGAGAAACTTCTCAGACGGCTTTGCGAAAAAGGCTGCAAGAGGTCTTGACATTATGGCATTTCACGGCGTAAACCCGAGATCAAAAACAGCTTCGACACTTATCGGCACAAACCACTTCGATAACGGCGTAACTGTCGTTGCACAGGACAGCAAGTCACCAAAGACACCTGATGCTCTTATCGAAGACGCTATCGCCGCAGTGCAGGGCAACGAGTATGATATCTCAGGTCTTACAATGGCACCATCATTCAGAGCTGACCTTGCAAAAATGGTGGATACAAGCGGCAGAAAGATCTATCCTGACCTTGCTTGGGGCAATGCACCGTCACAGATGAACGGCATTCAGACCATTACAAACAACACAGTTTCATTCAACTCCAGCAAAGACCTTGCTGTTGTGGGCGACTTTTCAGCATTTAAGTGGGGCTATTCAAAGGAAATCCCGCTTGAGATTATTCCGTATGGCGACCCTGATAACAGCGGACAGGATCTCAAGGGCTGCGGTCAGGTATACATCAGAACTGAAGCATATATCGGCTGGGGTATCATGGACAAGTCTGCATTCGCTGTCATTCAGTCGGCGGCTGAATAAGGGGGCGGCATAAATGGCGGCAGAGTACGCAACTATCGAGGACGTTATAAAGCTTGGTCGAAAGCTCACAGCTGAGGAGCAGGAAAAGGCGGCGGCTCTGCTGCCTGTTGCCTGTGCAAAGCTTTCAACTGCCTGTAAGAAATATGGCAAGGACCTTGACATTATGATAGCTGACGAGCCTGACATAGAGCTTGTGGCAAAGGATATCATAGTCCGAGCTGTATTGAGAGCTGTTGACGCTATTGCGGACAGCTCTCCTGCGACTTCGCAGGCTTCACAATCGGCTATGGGCTATTCAATATCAATGACATATCTCAACGCAGGACAGCAACTGTATTTTCTCAGAAACGAGCTGAAAGAACTGGGCGTTATGAGGCAAAGATACGGTGCAATGGAGGTATATGATGTATGAGATTAAATATCAAAGGCATACCTGTTAAGCTTTCTGTAAGAACGCAGAAAGGCATTGACGACTTCAACAGACCTACATATGAGGTATCTCAGGAAGTTGTCGAAAACGTGCTTGTGGGTGAGCCTTCCGCAGAGGACGTTGTGAACGAGATCAACCTGTCAGGCAAACGCATAGCTTACACTCTTGCAATACCAAAGGGAGATACACACGTTTGGGAAGACACAGAGGTTGAGTTCTTCGGCAGAAAATTCCGCACCATAGGTCTTCCGACAGAGGGCATTGAAGAAAATTTGCCGCTCAGCTGGAACAAGAAAGTAAAGGTGGAACGTTATGAGTAAAGTTAAGATAGAGCTTGACCACAACGCAGTTGCGGCTTTTCTCTGCTCTGCACCTGTCGAAAGCATGGTCAAGGGATATGCTGACAGAGCCGTTCAACGTCTTGGCACAGGGCATAAAGCGTATACTATCACATGGACAAGATATCCGAAAATGCGCCGTAAGGTCGCTATCGTCAAGGCTAAGACAAAGAAGGCTCAGCGTGCTAATCTTAGAAATAACACACTTTTAAAGGCGGTGCTTGGCAAGTGATAGAGAAGATAATTCTTGACTGGCTGGGAGCAAAGCTTAACGTTTCAGTTTATCTTGAAGAACCTAAAAACCCACCAAAAGAGTATGTGCTTATCGACAAACTAGGCTCGGCAGAGAATGATTTTATCACCTCTGCCACCATAGCCGTTCAGAGCTACTCAGCGAGCCTATACGGGGCGGCAGAACTTAACGCAAAAGTTAAAAAGGCTATGTCTGAAAGCGTGTCACAGGGCGATATATGCCGCTGTGCGTGCACGTCAGACTACAACTATACAGACACAGAAACAAAACGATATCGCTATCAGGCGGTATTCGATGTAACCTACTACGAGGAGTGATAATACTATGGCAAACAACAAAGACAACGTATCAACAGGCAAGCCAAAGGTAGGCGGAGCGGTTTTCACAGCGGTCACAGGATCTACACTGCCGACAGATGCAACAACAGCACTTGACGCAGCGTTCAAAAGTTTGGGCTACTGTTCAGAGGACGGAGTAACAAATTCTTCTGGTATTTCTACTGAAAACATCAAAGCCTGGGGCGGAGATATCGTTGACACACCGCAGACAGAAAAGACGGACACTTTCAAGGTAAAGCTGATAGAGTGTACCAATACAGATGTGCTGAAAACTGTCTACAATGGCAGCAATGTTTCGGGCGACCTTGACACTGGCCTGACAATCAAGGTCAACAGCGCAGAGCATGAAGATCAGGCGTTCGTATTTGATATGATACTGAAAAACAACGTACTGAAAAGAGTGGTCGTTCCGTTCGGCAAGGTGACGGAGATATCTGACATCACCTACAAGGACAACGAGGCTATCGGCTATGAGCTGACTATCACAGCCACACCTGATGAAAACGGCAACACACACTATGAATACATGAAGAAAGGGGAATAACCTATGCTGACAGGAAAGACAGAGAGTGGTTTTGAGTTTGAAATAGAGGAGAAGACCCTTGACGACTATGAGTTTATCGAAGCTGTCGGTAAGTGTGAACAGGGCGACCCCCTTGCATATGTCAAAGTGGTGGATGCCGCTTTGGGAAGTAAGAAAGAAAAAGCTTTCGAGAAGATAAGAGAAAAGTGCGGCTATGTATCGGCTAAAGAGATAACAAAGTTGATCGTGGAGATCTTCCAGACACCTAAGACAAAAAACTCCTAGTCCTTGCCGCTGTCATGGAGCGCTATCCTGATGAGCTTGATTGCGATATGGCACAGTATTATCACATATACGACTTTAAGTCGCTGCCTGCACGAAAGGTGGCGACTTTTCTTTGTGGTCTTGGCAGTTCATCACGGGTCAAGCGCAAGCTCAACGGAGTTGGCGGTTCGTTCTCTGAGATACTGCTTGCACTGATATTTGACCGCCTTCAATGGATATGTTGGTCGCAGACAAAGGACGGACAAAGAGGCGTGAATAGGCCGCAGTCAATAGCTGAAAAGCTTATCGGCAAGAATGACAGCGACGGTGAGATAACAGCGTTCCGAAGTGGCGAGGATTATGAGGAAGCAAGAAGAAAAATCTTAGGAAAGGAGGACTAACATGGCAGAAGAAAACGGCACACAGCTAGGCAAAGCATATGTGCAGATAGTTCCGTCTATGCAAGGGCTTGCGTCAGAACTGCGAAGAGCGTTCGGGGATAGTATGCCCGATGGTCACAAGTTTGGAAGTTCTCTCGGCGGCAAGGTCGTTTCAGGTTTTGGAAGCACTATCAAAAAAGGCTTTGCACTTGCCGCAAAAGCTGGTATAGCAACTATATCGGCAGCAAGCGCAGGCATAGGCGCTATAGTCAAAAGCTCTGCCAGCGCATATGCTGACTATGAGCAGAACATAGGTGGTGTCGAAACGCTATTCAAGGACAACGCTGATACTATCATAAAGTACGCCAGTGAGGCATACAAGACCGCAGGAATATCGGCTAATGACTATATGCAGAATGTCACAAGCTTTTCTGCTTCACTTTTGCAAGGTTTAGGCGGTGATACTGCTCAGGCAGCAGAGATAGCCAATGAAGCTATGGTAGATATGTCGGACAACGCCAACAAAATGGGTACTGACATATCATCTATTCAAAACGCATATCAGGGCTTTGCAAAGCAGAACTATACCATGCTCGATAACTTAAAATTGGGCTATGGCGGTACACAGGCGGAAATGGCAAGGCTAATCAACGATTCAGGCGTGCTTGGGGATTCGATAAAGGTCGATGAAAAGACCGTCAACAGCGTGTCATTTGACAAAATGATAGAAGCTATCCACAAGGTACAGACCGACCTTGACATTACCGGCACAACTTCAAAGGAAGCGGCAACAACAGTTTCCGGCTCTCTTGGTTCTGTGAAAGCAGCGTGGGCAAACCTTATGGCAGGAATGGGCGACAAAAACGCTGACCTGAAAAATCTTATCAAGGAAATGGTAAGTACAGTAAAAACCTTTGCAAAGAACATTCTGCCTGTCATAAAGCAGGCTCTTTCAGGGGTCACAACTCTCATCAGCGAGCTTGCACCTGACATAGCGGCCGAGCTTCCGCAGCTTGTGAGCGACCTGCTCCCACAGCTCATAGAAGCAGGCACGCAGATATTTCAGGCACTTGTAAAAGGTATTTCCGATAATATCGGCACGATAACGCAGGCGGCTATAAGTGCCATTACAACTATCGCAACAGCACTTATACAGAACACAGGTCCTCTCGTACAGTCGTTGGCAACTATCATAACCACTATAGCACAGGCTTTGCCGACGATTTTACCAGACCTTATCAGCGCCATTGTTGAGCAGATACCTACAGTTATACAGGCTGTTATAGATTGTATGCCTGCAATAATTGACGGAACGATTCAGATAGTGACCGCTATTGCAGAAGCACTTGTGGATAACATAGATCTTATCATAGACGGCGCAGTGCAGATAATAGACGCACTTGCAATGTCGCTTGGCGACAGTGATACTGCCGCCAAGCTTGCTCAATCGGCACTTGAAATAATCGGCACGCTTACAATGGAACTTTTGAAAAATCTCCCTGATATCCTTGCCGACGGCATACTTATAGCGGTCGAACTCATCAAGGGCATTGCACAAGGTATGGTGGATTATTTTTCACCTGTTTCGGACGCTTTGTCTGATATGCTTATCGACCTTACAGATTGGTTTTCACGCAAGTGGAACGATTTTAAGGAGTGGGGCTCAGATATGATACAGGCTTTTATAGACGGCATAAAGGAGAAGTGGCAGAGCCTTAAAGACACTGTATGTGACGTTGCTTCAAGCGTTAAGGACTTTCTCGGCTTTTCTGAGCCTGACAAAGGTCCTCTTTCGAACTTTCACACTTTTGCGCCTGATATGATGGATTTATTCGCAAAGGGCATAGCAGACAACGAGGACACTATCACCATGCAGTTCAACAGGTCGCTGCAACCGCTTATGAATATGGATGTCATACCGCCAAGCTTTTCGGCACTTCCTGAAAAGGGTGCGAATAACGGCGGTAATGATACAATGAACAAGATCATCGCCCTCCTGGAAACCTACTTCCCACAGATTGCGCAGCAAGGAAATATTTATATTGACGGCGACAAGCTCACGTCAAAGGTGGACGGAAAACTAGGTGAGAGGGTCACAAGCAGTGAAAGGAGGCTTGCAAGTGTCTAATGAATACATAGAGTTTGGCGGCAAGAAGTCCACCGATTTCGGGCTGACTATCCAAAAGGACGGCGTTCAGATATCTCAGCCGGAGGAGAATAGGATAGAAGCTACCCTGCCGTTTATGAACGGCTTTTATGACTTCTCGAAAATGGCGGGCGAGCGCACTTACAAACAGCGTGATGTTGCTATAAAATTCAGCCTTTCTGCAAAAGATGAAAACGAACTTTATCGCAGAAAGAGTGATGTTGTCCGCTGGCTCAGCGGAGCAAAGGGTGAGCTGAGGATAAGCTTTCTTACGGATTATCACTTTGTGGGAGCGACAGCGGTGTTTGATACCTCTGCGTTTGAGTTCACTTCTAGGCGCACCGCTGATCTGACAGTGAATTTCAAGACGTATCCTTTTCTGCGTTCTGATGATTATTCAGATATCGGCTTTGATAATTTTAACTTTGAGACCGACTATCTGAATTTGACGGATATATCGCTGACTGCGGTTGAGCAAACACGATATGCCCCTCCTGCAACTTTGAAAGTCTACTCATATGCTGATAGACCTATCCGCCCCCGTCTTTCTTTCAAGCACTCAGAGGACGATACAAAGGGTGTGGGATTCACCTATTTTGCGCTCAATGACAAAGAGATAAGTGCAAGCGTATACCGCAATACAGAAAAAGAATTTGACCTTGACGAGCTGACTTTACAGCCTGGTGTGAATACTCTTGCAGCGTATGGCTTCGGCACACTCACGTTCAAACTTTATGAGGAGGCACTCTGATGTTCATAGTAACGATAACAAATGGAGCTGAAAACACTGTCATACATAGCGACGGCACTGACCGCATATCAGGCGGCAAGATAGCAAAGTCTATCAATGCTGTGGATAGTTTCAGTTTTACCATATATCCGAACAATGCAGGCTATAACTTCTTGAAGCCGCTTACAACGGCTGTCAAGGTCTATGATGAAAACATTGGCAAGAACATTTTTATAGGCAGGGTCTTGAAGTGCCCTGACAGCATGGACGAGAGAGGTCTGATATGCCGCAAAGTCACCTGCGAGGGGCGGTTAGGCTGGCTTTATGACAGCGTTCAGCCGTATGCAGAATACAAAATGGTAGGTATATCAACAGTGCTTTCTTCGTTCCTATCCAAGCACAATTCTCAGGTGGGTGCAGATAAGCGCATAGAGCTGGGACAGGTCACTGTTACGGCAAGCAATAACTACACATACACTGCGAATTGGGATAAGACAATGGACGTTATCGCAGACAAGCTTGTAGGGAAATTCGGCGGCGAGATACAGCTCAGAGATAAAGACGGCAAGGTATATCTTGACTATCTTGAAAGCATAGGACACGGCACTGATACCACCATAGAGCTTGCGGTCAATCTTAAAACCATATCACGAGAAGTGGACGAAACGGCGGTCATAACACGTCTTTATCCATTGGGCGCAAAGCTTACAGACAGCGAAAAGCGGTTGACTATAGGCACTGTAAACGGCGGAAAGGACTACATAGAGGACGGCTCACTTATCGCAAAATACGGCGTTATAAGCGGTACGCAGATATGGGACGACGTGACCCTTGCAAGCAATCTTCTCAGCAATGGCAAGGAGTATCTTAAATCTGTCAATCGTGCGAAAGTGCAGTATCAAATAACAGCACTTGACCTCTCGAGAATAGACAAGCGATTTGAGCAGTTTGAGCTCGGCTGTTGGTACAGAGTAAAAAATAGCCTTATGGGCATAGACGAGGATTTGCGCATTGTGGGCATATCCATAGACCTTGACAATCTGCAGGCTTCACAGCTAACCTTCGGTGACCGATTTGAAACGCTTTCGGGCTTTATGACAGCGAAAACACAGAGCCTACAGTCTGCTATAGATAACTCTGAATTCAGAAATCGTCAGGTGATAGACAGCAAGATAGAGAATGCGACTAAACTTATCACAGGTGCAGAGGGCGGCAATGTTATTCTCGACCCACCAACAAAGCCAAGACGTATTCTTATAATGGATACTGACAATATCGACACTTGTAAATCATGTATTCAGTTCAATCTAAATGGCATGGGATTTTGGAAGTCATCAGACGGCGGCTCTGTCAAAGAGGGTCCGTACACAAAAGCATGGACGATAGACGGAAATCTGATTACAGATTTTATTACGGCAAAGGTGCTGACAGGGCTTAAAATCAATAACGGCTCAGGTACCTTTTCGGTATCTGAGGACGGACACATTATCGCAAAGGCGTTGACTATGCTTGGTGGAAACATCAACATAGAAACAAACAGCAAGGATAATAGTGTTATAAAGCTATCCTACAAAGAATGGGTGCTGGAACTTTCACCACTTCAATGGGTGCTAAAAAATAGTACCATAGGCGGACACGTTGCTTGTCAGGCAGGAGGAGTTTTCCTATATTGGAATGACGAACTAAAGGTGAATATTGACAGTAACTCAGGCGATATCCGCACATATGCAGGCGGCAAGGCAAGCTTCTTTCTTGACACGAACAATCACTCCGTCAGCGTATATGATGAGAATGAAAAGCGACAGATATACCTTGAGGGCAACACGGGCACAGTTTATGCAAAGAATTTTCAGCAAACTAACTAAGGGGGCAAATTTATGGCAAACATAGACCTTTCACAATTTATAGAAACTGTATCAACAGCATTTGAGGGCAGACAGGTAAGGCAGGCATTTGTGGACGCACTGACGGCGGTGCAGACGGCGGTAAACGAGTTAGATCAGACGATAATCCAGCATAAAACAGCTACACAGGTTGTATCATCAGCAACTCCTACTGTAGCGGTACCGCTGGATATAGACGGCGACCCTGCACAGATAATTGTCACTCTCCGACAGGACGATACACCGACGCCATATCAGAATTTCTGCGTTCATGTAGCTAAATTCAATGGTAAATACAATGCGGTTATTTGCATGGGACCGTCCGCTGGCTCTAGTACAGTCAGCGTGCCTGCTGGAACATATCGTGTAGACTATATCGTGATAGCATAGAGGGGCGATTAAATGACGATAACATTAAATGCAGATTATGACGTAACACTGAACACAGCCCTTTTGGGCTATGTTGGTGAAACAAATGCTAGACCTGTATCTGTCGAGGGTATGGAGATAGACGGTGCAGACCGCTATGTGCTGACGATAGACTACGGCGATGGTGTGACGTATGAGGTCGATATCACAGGCGGACAGTGGACGCCAACAGCAGATATACTGCGTTCAGCGCAAACTGTCAGCTGTCAGATATGTGCTAAAAAACTGTCAGGACAGGAATATATCCTGGTGAAGAAATCACGCATATTCCGCCTGAGAATAGGTGCGGCTATAGGCGATGTTGCCGTGCCGTCACCAAGTGTGGCAGCTGACGCACTGGATAAGATAGACGCCATAGGCAGGCAGGCGCACGCAGATAGCCGTATCGCCGTCACCGCCGCAGACACAGCGACAACAGCGGCAAATAACGCCACTAAATCTGCCACAGCCGCAGAGAAATCAGCAGACACGGCAACGCAGGCGGCTGAACGTGCTGAGACCGCAAAGACAGCGGCTGAAACGTCCGCAACGCAGGCAGAAACCGCCAAGCAGGGTGCAGAAACCGCACGCACAGAGGCGGTCACATCGCAGAACGCCGCAAAGGTATCCGCAGCCCAGGCGGCAACATCAGCACAGCAGACCACAGCCGACAAGAACATAACGGCAGGCTATGCAAAGACCGCAAAAATCAATGCTGACAGCACTGCAGCAGACAGACAGGCGGTGGCTGACATGGCAACGCAGGTCACAGCCGACAAGGCTACAGTGGCAGACCATGCCGCTAAGGTCGCAGAGGACAGAACAGCTGCCGAAACCGCTGCACAGACAGCACAATCCATAGCTGACAGTTTGCCAGACGACTATGTAACATCGGTCGGAAAAATCGCTGAGAACACGGCAGAGATAGGACGTATAAAGCTAACAGACAAGGAACTTCAAAGGCGTGTGGACGCACTGTTTGATTTGGGCAATGGTGTAACACATAGATTTGAGACCGATAGTAGCACAGCGTATGCCAAGACAGTGCCTACAGGGGCAAAGTTGATGTCGATTAAGAGTATTGGTGGTAGGTCGATTGTGTTTAATCAAAGTTTTCAGCCAAGGAAGGGAGCAAACAACGGTGTTACCGTGACCGCCGATTCTGACGGAACAATCACCATTAATGGGACTACAACAGCATCATACATCAATTTCAGAGATGTCACGCCCGAGGAGAACAAGATAGGAAAATATGCTTTCAAGCTGCTGATTCTGAACAATCCAGACAACATAGAAATAGGTTTTGGTTTTCTAAATCGGAGTAAATCGACTCCGAAAATCACCAAAGGCTCATCCGCTGTGATTTATAATCAGACACAATCGGAAATATCACTAGGCAAGGCTACTGGAATAAGTGGTTTTGCAGTCGGCACAGTTTTCACTAACGTTAAAATTAAAATTCAGATTTTCGATTTAACAGTCATGTTCGGCACAGGCAACGAGCCCACAAGCGTGGAAGAATTTGAAGCCATGTTCCCTAATGATTATTACCAGTATAATGCTGGTGAGGTTGTCAGTGCTGGAGTGACAGATGTCACTGTGGGTGATACCGCCCATCAAATCCCCGAAGCTATCAAGGCACTGCCTGGCTACGGCTGGTCAGCAGGAAATGCAAAGAACTATGTGGACTATGAGAACAAGAAATATGTGCAATGTGTGAGCAGCATTGATTTTGGAACGCTGGATTGGAAAATTAATACGACTTCCGGCGTTGGAAAACATTTTTATGGACGCGTAGACCCTGCCAAGTTTAAATATTTGGGTGTGTTTGGAACAACCGTTTATAATGTATTGTGCAGTAAATATAGAACAGTTTCCAGAAGTTCCAGTGTGTTTGTCGACAAAACAATTACGATAGACGGAATTAATACCAGAGTTTTGCAAATTCAGGTCAAAGATTCAGCCTACACCGATGCTACCGCATTCAAACAGGCTATGTCAGGTGTAATGCTGTATTACGAACTAGCGAACCCAATCGTAACGGACATATCATCGTTAATACCAGACGACTTCTTAAGAAATATAGAGGTTGAAGCACTGGGTAGCATAACGTTCAAAAACAGCAATGGCGACAGCTATCGCATACCAGTGCCGTCAGAAGAAGAATATATCGTCAAACTGTCAGAGATAGGAGGTACAACATGACAGATTTAGAAAAATCTATGGTTGAGAGCATGGGGCTGACGGAAGATAATTTTCGCAAGCCCAAAGTCACCGAGATAGACAGGATAAAGGCAAACGTTGATTTTCTGGCTATGCTGAACGGTGTTGAGTTGGAGGTGAGCGGCGATGAGTAAAAACTACGTCAAGGTCAAGAGATACTATGACAGCCGTTTGTGGTCGGCTGCTATGGTGCACACCGCCGTCGGTAAGTGGATCACGGTTGAGGAGTATGAGATTATAACAAAGGAGGTATACCATGAAGCAGAAGTTAGCGAAGCTCATTGACGTAAAGTCAATAGTAACGATACTGCTTACAGCGGTGTTTTGCGTGCTGGCACTTCGCCGCACGATCTCAGCAGAGCAGTTCATCACGGTGTTTACTGTGGTGATATCGTTCTATTTCGGCACGCAGAGCGCCAAGAGAAAGTCAGGTGATGACGAGTGACGGAGGCAATTATCGTCGCACTGATAACAGCTGCATCTGCAGTAGCGTGTCAGCTTGTTATTGCGGCAAACAGCCGTAAGACTATGCAGCAGGCACAGTACGACAGCCAAAAGCTTATCGAGTACAAGATAGACAAGCTGTCTGAGCGTGTGGACAAGCACAACAGTGTTATTGCTCGCACCTATAAGCTGGAACAGGATTATGCGGTGGTCGCTGAACAGATAAAGGTCGCAAACCACCGCATTGAAGATTTAGAAAGGAAGTAATTTTATGGCAAAGACATTTAAGGGCATTGATATTTCATACTGTCAGGGAAATATTGATTTTGCAAAGCTCAAGGGCAAGGTAGACTATGTTATCATGCAGATAGGCTACGGGAAGTACACAAGTCAGGTGGACAATTTCTTCGAGAGAAACTATGCTCAGTGCAAGAAGTACGGCATACCTTGCGGTGGATACTGGTTTAGCTACGCCACAACTGCCGCTGAGGCAAAGGCAGAGGCAGTAGCTTGCCTGTCCGTAATAAAGGGCAAGACTTTTGAGTACCCTATCTACTTCGACGTTGAGGGCAAGTCGCTTGTGGGCAGAACAGCGGTATCTGCAATGTGCAAGGCGTTCTGTAACGCTCTTGAAGCGGCAGGATACTGGGCAGGTATCTACATAAGCAGAAGTCCTGCTCAGACCATGCTTGAAGCTTCTGTCGCCAAGAGGTATGCACTCTGGCTTGCAGAGTATGGTTCACGCTGCAACTTTAGCGGCACTTATGGTATGTGGCAGTACAGTTATACTGGCAGAGTCAGCGGTATCAGCGGCAATGTTGACATGGATATCTGCTATGTGGACTATCCTGCAAAGATAAAAGCAGCAGGGCTGAACGGTTTCAAGAAGACCACCAGCTCGACCACAAAGCCGTCTGCAAGCCACTCCAAGAAGACAGTGACTTATACTGTGAAGCGTGGTGACACACTCTCGGGCATCGCACGGCGTTACAAGACCACTGTGGCAAAGCTTGTCAAGAACAATGGTATCAAGAACGCTAACCTCATTTATGTGGGGCAGAAAATTAAGATTAAGTAGGTAGTAAGACAGCCGACAGGGATTATTCCTTGTCGGCTGTTTTCATATCATCTTTTATTAATTTATTGATGTATCCGTTCAAGCTCATGCCCTGGCTTTCTGCATAATTTTTTATTTCTTCACGTTCACCCTTTTTAACCAGCACTTTTATTTGGTCATATGTTTTGGCACTATATTTTTGTACCGCTTTGTTGCTTGCTTTTGTATATGCCATAAATTCACCACCTTTTAAGATATTATACCACTTTTATATATTTGTAACAATATACATTTTATACAAATATATTGGTACAACTTTGTTGAGTTTGTCTATTGATATATTGGTACAGATATAGTATAATAATATCAGAAAAGAACGAAAGGAGTGAAACCAATGGGTAAGAAAAAGAAAAAAGCGGCTCAAAAGAGCCGCCGCTTAGATAATGAAGCCCTCGCAAAGCTACTCGTTATCAAAGCAATTTTAGAACTTGCTGAAATTCTACTGAAGCTTATCGACAAGCTCACAGACTAACAGCATTCCGCAAGAGAGCCGAAAGGCTCTCCGCTGCGGATATTATATCACACAAAAGGAGAAATGTCAAATGGAGATCGTAAGCATTATTCTTAATGTGGCTGAGATAATCATTCTTGTAGCAGCCATAATCGTATTTTTCAGAAAAAAGTGATTAAATATTCGGAGGTAAAAAAACATGAAAGCTACAGTAGAAAACGGAAAAATCAAAGTAAACAGCCCGTACAACAAGAGCTTTGTCGCAGGTGCAAAGCAGATACAGGGTAAGTGGAACGCCCCTTGCTGGGTCTTTCCAGAGGAGAACAAGGAAGCCGTCAAGGCGTTGCTCATCGAATGCTACGGAGAGTGTGGAGAGCTTGGTGCGGTCAGCACTGTCACAGTAGATCTTGACCTCGACACTTATACAGAGGGTTACGAGGACGGAGAAATCAGAGTTGGCTCAATCGTTGTTCTGAAAAGACTCTATCGTGATAGAGAAGTTATTTTCTCTGACAATGCAATGCTTATAAGCGGTGGCTTTGCCACTTCGGGCGGCTCTGCCAAAAATCCCAGAATATCAGCTGATGAGGGTACAATCGTTCGTGTAAAGGGTGTGCCTGAAACAATTTACAGTAAGATAAAGGACCATGAGGGCGTTAAGCTCGTATCTGATATAGACGTGGAAAGCTTAAAAGCAGAGCGTGAAAAGCTTCTCAAAAGAATTGCCGAAATAGACGGCTTGCTTGCACTATGAAAGCGGCAGTCTATATAAGGGTGTCAACGCTGGACCAAGCACGAGAGGGGTACTCCCTCTCTGCTCAGCGAAAGACACTAACAGAATGGTGCGCCACAAGAGGTTATGAGGTATACAATGTATATGCCGACGAGGGTATAAGTGCAAAAGATATTACACATCGCCCAGCGTGTCAAGCCATGCTTGAAGCTGCGTATAACAGTGAATTTGATATCATACTGATATGGGCGTTGAGCCGTTTCACAAGGTCCGTTGCAGATTTGTACGATACATGGGCTAAACTGCAAAAACGTAACGTCAGCATAATAAGTTGCACAGAGGGTTTCGACACATCTACACCGACAGGGCGTGCGATGATGGGCGTACTTGGTGTTTTCGCCCAAATGGAACGGGAACTGACTGCCGAAAGGGTTTCATTTGCACTTGCTGAAAGAGCTTCTCAGGGAAAAAGGACTTGTTCTGACGTTTTAGGCTATGACCTAGACGGAAAGGATAGTCTTACTATCAATGAAACAGAGGCAGAAGTTGTTCGGTTAATTTTCAAAAAATTCATTGAGTATCAGTCATATCTACCTGTAGCTGAGATAGTCAACGCAATGGGGCATCATGGGCGACGAGGAAGTTCATTTAACGCTGAGTCGATAAAGAAAATAGTAACACGCCCTGTTTACATCGGCTATTATAGCTTTAAGGGGCATTTATATCAGGGCGACTATGAGCCGTTGATATCGGAAAAAGATTGGAGACACGCACAACGTATCGTACAGAAGATACGTTGCGGTCGGAGAAAGTATATCAGATAGTAGTTCAGCCGTCTCGGAGTGATTTGAGGCGGCTGTTTTTATTTTTTTATACAATGTGTGCAAAGTTCGTGTCATATTTCGTGTCATATTTTTATTATTTTAAATGATATTTTATCATTTCTGCACATATTTTAACATTTTAGGGCATAAAGAAAACCGCCTATCTACGTCATTTGACGCAAACAAACGGTTTTTTACTGGTCGAGGTGACGGGACTTGAACCCACGGCCTCTGCGTCCCGAACGCAGCGCTCTACCAAACTGAGCCACACCTCGAAATACCACTGTAATATTATATCACACCCATCAAACCTTGTCAAGGCGTTTTTTTCTGTTTTGTATCCTCTTTGCTTTTTTTTTACTGCGTTGACCTTTGGTGTATGACGAATTTATTGAAATCATTCTCATTGTAACTTATTTTCATTGACATACGCCTTGCGTTGTGATATTATATATATAAAGGTGTTCTCATTTAAAAGTTTTTGTATGAGGTGATGAAATCGATGGATATGAAGAAAAGAATGTTGAGCATTGTCCTGTCTGGCGCAATGGCTGTTTCTACTGCTGTGTCTGCTGGATCGTTCAGTGCCTTTGCCGTGGCGCAATGTGTTGCGTATTCAGGTTCTAATGTGAATGCTCAGGACTATGTGCAATGGTCTAACACAGTGAAATCTTACCTGACAGTGTGCGACAACGGCAATTATATGCGTGTCCAGTCAGGCGCTATCGAGGGCAAGCTTCTTGTGGAATATTACAGCTCTGATTTTGAACCGCTCAGCACTAAGCTTATCGACAATGAACTGCCGATCTTTGGTGCTTTCTATGACTCAGGTGATAACTATTATGTACTTAGCGGTCAGGAAAATCCGAAACAAAACGACTCCCTCGAGGTTTTCCGTATAACGAAGTATGATAAGAATTGGAACAAAATAAAGTCCTGCGGTCTGTATGGAGCTAACACTACAGTTCCATTCGATGCAGGCTCGGCAAGAATGACCCATAGCGGTGACCACCTGCTTGTGAGAACCTGCCACGAAATGTATAAATCAAGCGACGGCAATAATCATCAGTCTAATGTTACCATTGAAGTGGATATGCCTTCAATGACTATCACTGATTCATATACCGGCGTCATGAACGTTGATTATGGCTATGTTAGCCACTCCTTCAATCAGTTTATAAAAACCGACGGCAACCATATAGTCGCCCTAGACCATGGTGACGCTCATCCACGTTCTGCTGTTCTGGTGAAGTATAATTCTGATTTTACCACAGGCAAATTCTTCCCAAGCTATTATGAAAAGGGCGGCAATATCGACGTTGTAACATACCCTGAATATACCTCCGGTCACTATAACTATACAGGTGCGGCTATAGGCGGCTTTGATGTGTCATCATCAAGCTATATAGTGGCACAGAGTACAGTTGACCTTGACTATATCAATACGTCAAAAACACGAAACGTCTATGTTTCCGCTGTTTCAAAGGACCTTTCCACAAACAAGCTCAATAAGATAACTTCTTATGCAGAGGGTACAGACTCAGCTTCTGCTCCACAGCTTGTGAAGATAAATAATAACAGCTTTTTGCTATTGTGGGCCAGAGATACAAAGGTAAGCTGTGTGAAGCTAAACGCTGACGGCACAGTAACCGGCAGTATACACACCTTTGAGGGAAGCCTTTCAGATTGCCAGCCTGTTATCAAAAACGGCAGAGCAGTTTGGTATGTTTACGATAAAAATAACGTGACCTTCAACTCTCTAAACCTTTCAAATCTTGACGATATCAAGACAGTTGACGTCAAGACAGGTCATGACTACGAAACAAAGTACGCATCAAAAACTGACGGCACTGTAACACAGACCTGCAAGTCTTGCGGTTATGTGAATAAGTTCACAGTTCCGACCTCTACCACTGTTTATTGGCGCACAGACATTTCGAATACGTCCTTTTCAAGCGCATTGAGCAAAACTCAGTTCAGCGTGGGCGACAGCATTGATTTCTGGCTTTATGACGATACAGATTACACAGTTGAATTTTCTGATCGCAGTATGGTAAGTGTAAATAAGCTTGAAAACTATGCTAATGATATAAGACGTATCACATTCAAAAACGGCGGTTCACTCACTGTAAAAATTTATCCTACATACAATCCGTCTGTAGCAAAGATATACAAACTCACCTGCGTATGCACGAGCCACACATATGGCAGTGCTGTTATCACAAAACAGCCGACCTGCACATCAGAGGGTACAAAAACAAAAACTTGTACGCAGTGCGGAGCAACAGTAACAGAAACAATTGCAAAGCTTTCCCACAGCTACACAGCCACAGTTGTTGCACCTACTTGCACTACTGACGGCTACACACTCCACAAGTGTTCTGTTTGCGGTACTTCATACAAGGACAACACAACAAAAGCAACAGGTCACAGCTACGGAAATTCTGTTGTAACAAAACAACCGACCTGCACAGCAGAGGGTACAAAAACAAAGACTTGCACAAAGTGCAATGCGACAGTTACAGAAACTATACCAAAGACTTCACACAAATATGCCGACACAGTTGTTGCGCCTACTTGCACTACTGACGGCTATACTCTCCACAAGTGTTCTGTTTGCGGTACTTCATACAAGGACAACACAACAAAAGCAACAGGTCACAGCTACGGAAATTCTGTTGTAACAAAACAACCGACCTGCACATCAGAGGGTACTGCTATAAAGACTTGCACAAAGTGCAATGCGACAGTTACAGAAAAGCTTCCTGCAAAGGGTCACACCGCAGTTACCGACAAGGGCTACTCTGCTACCTGCACCACCGCAGGCAAAACAGACGGCTCACATTGCTCAGTTTGCAATACTGTTATCAAGGCTCAGACAGTGATAAATGCCACAGGTCACAAGTCAAGTGGTTGGATAGTCGACAAAGCGGCTTCTATCGGAGTTAAAGGCTCAAAACACAAGGAATGTACAGTATGCAAGAAAGTTCTTGAAACGGCTGAGATCCCTGCACTTTCAAAAATTAGCATCTCAAAGGCAAGCGTGACACTTTCCACTTCGACCTATGCATATGACGGCAAGGCAAAGAAGCCTAGTGTAACGGTCAAGCTAAACGGCAAAACTTTGAAGAATGGTACAGATTACACAGTTTCCTATTCAAATAACACCAAGGTCGGAACAGCTACTGTAAAAATCACAGGCAAGGGCAATTACACAGGCTCAGTTTCTAAGACCTACAGTATCAAAAACAACTTTAAGAAAGCCACCATTTCGGGCATTTCCACAAAGGCTTTCACTGGCAAGAACATCACTCAGAACATTACTGTTAAATATAATGGCAAAACGCTAAAAAATGGTACTGACTACACAGTTTCGTACTCAAACAACAAGAAAATAGGCACTGCCACTGTAAAAATCACAGGAAAAGGCTCTTACACAGGCACTATCGCAAAGACGTTCAAGATAAATCCTGCCAAGCAGGAGATACAGAAGCTCACGGCTAAGAGCAAGGCATTCTTTGTGGATTGGGCGCAGAAAGGTTCGGCTACCGGATACGAGATTCAGTACGCTACCAACTCAAAGTTCACAAGTGCAAAAAAAGTTACCATAACAAGCAATAAGACCGACAAGACCACTATTTCAAAGCTTTCAGGCAAAAAGAAATACTACGTTCGTGTTCGTTCTTACACAACTGTAAAGGGTACTAAGTATTATGGTGCTTGGTCGGCTTCAAAGAGTGTTACTACTAAGAAGTAATTTTATATGAGAACAGCGTATCGCAGGGGACTGCGGTACGCTGTTTTATTTTTACTTTGATATTGCAGTTCGAGGTCTCAAAAATCACTCTTTTCCTAGTCTTTCAGAAACTTCAAGCACCAATCGTTGGTCTTTTTCAGAAAGCCTCGATACGCTCTCAACTATTTTCTGTGTCAGGCCAGGGTTTTTGATGTCGTCATCACGCTTATATTAGTATTATTTTTGACATATACCGCTAAAAAGGGTTATAATGTAAAAGTAAACTAATTTTAAACGGACATACCTTTGTCTGGCAATTATGCTATACTGAAAGCAAGATAAAACGATGTAATATCAGGATTTTGGACACCCACAAAATGCAGCTCATGGAAAATACTCATATGACACACAAAGAAAGTAACTTTAGATATGGAGGACACCAAAATGTAAACTCATTCGACCCTGCACCCAATTTCCGCCTTACTTTGGATTTAATACAGCAAAAAGAGGCAGAGAAACCCATTGATCGGGTTTCTTTGTTTTTTTCGCACAAAAAGCCACCCACAGCCAAATCAGCCGTGGGTGGCAATATCATTTTAAATTAACACTATTCTTTATTTTCCCAGCGCTATCTTGCCCATTGCGTCTGCCTGCATGATAGCGTCATAAAGCTCGATAGGCTGTACGTCGCCTGCAAGATTGTGGATAGTTTCGCCTGGGATACAAGCGTTCTTTGCGATAGTTTCTACCTGCTCAGGTGTCGTTACACCGATCTCCTCAAGTGTGACAGGAAGTCCCACTTCAAGGCAGAAGTTCTGTACCTCTTCAAACTCTTCCTTTGGCGCACCCTCAAGTACAAGCTGAACCAGTGTACCAATGGCTACACAACAGCCGTGGTCTGCGTGCTTGATTCCCAATGATGTTACGCCATTGTAGAACGAGTGTGCAGCCGCACAGTTTACGTTGTCTGCTCCAACGCCTGAAAGATATACGTTAGCCTCGCAGATAGCTTCAAGGGCAGGTGTAACTGCGTGTACCTTGCAAGCCTCAACTGCCTGCTTGCCGTATGTTTTCAGCGTGTCATAGCAAAGTCTTGCAAGTGCCTGTCCTGCTCTTGTGATGCCTGTGCCTTCAAGGCTTGCAGACTCTGTTCTTATGGAAGCTCTGCCCTCGAAATATGTACCAAGTGCATCGCCCATGCCTGCAATAAGGAACTTTACAGGTGCGTTTGCGATAACTGTTGTGTCTACCATTACTGCGTCTGGATTGGTAGGATAGAAAAGATATTTGTCAAAGCTGTGGTCATCATTGTATATTACTGACAGACCTGTACATGGTGCATCTGTTGCCGCAACTGTAGGCACGATAACAATGTGCTTGCCTGTGTAGTATGCTGTAGCTTTTGCAGTATCAACTGCGCTTCCGCCGCCAACTGCAACTACTGTGTCGATGTTGTCAGCCTTTACTATCTCTTCCATTTTGGCTATCTCGCCCTTGCTTGATATACCACCAAATACTTCATAGCGTCTGTAATCGTCAAGCTCGCCAAAGCTTTTCTCTATCTTGTCATGACAGGCTTTGTAGCCACTGTTTGAACATACAAACAGCCACCTTTTGCCCATATAGCCCATTTCTTCATGAAATTTAAGTGTAGCATCTCTGCCCTGAACATATTTGAGCGGCTCACGCATTGCTCTGAGTCTTCCCATCATAATGAATTACCTCCGTTTTGTTTGATTTATTAACTTTATACGGAATTCTCTCCGTATTTTCAATTAGATTATAGCATTTTGCACAAAAGATGCAAGGAACATTTTATAAATGATATGTGAATTATTTGTTGTGGCAACATTTGAAAATGTAAAGCTTGGAGGATGATAAAACAGAAAAAGCGGAGGCTCTTTGGGAGCTTTCCGCCTTTTTCATATATTCAGCATTACGGAAGCGTAAAACATTCCGTCACCGTATTCAAATTTAGCTACGCCATTGTATTTGGCGGCAATGTTCTTGACAGACTCTGTGCCGATCCCTTTGCCTTTGCGTTTTGAGGAAAGGAAACCGCCTTCTGGGTCGGTGAGGATAGTTCCGGTGAAGGTGTTGTCTACCGCCAGGCAAAGGGAATAGCTGTCAGCCTTTGCTCTGATTATTATTTTTTTATTCTTTGCACTGTCAGACACGCAGCCGTGAATGGCGTTTTCGATAAGATTTCCGAAAAGCACAGAGAGGTCGGTTATGTCTATTTTTATATCCTCCGGGATGTCAGCGCTCACCTTGTATTCAATGCCGCTGCTTTCCGCTATTTGAGCAAAATATGCAAGAAGTGCGCTTACAGATGTGTTTTTGCAGTAAATGTGTTCTGATATATCGGGCATAGAATCCCTGAAAGCGTTGGGATATTCCGAAAGCTTATCGCATTCGCCCTTTTTCAGAAGTTCCTGCATAAGAGCAATATGATGTCTGACATCATGCTTATAGCGTCTTGTTTCTTTTATCTTATCCTGCAAATAGTCATATTGCAGGGTCTGCATTTCAAGCAGGTGGTTATTTTCCTGAAGCCGCAGATTTTTCTGCTGTTCGATGACCAGCCGTGCCACGATGTAATACACAAGGAACGCTCCTGCGTTTATAAAGAACAGAGCTATGGTGTTCTTTGGCTCCAGAGCAAGCTCTAAGCTGCTTTTCGCAGAGTTGCCGTAGAGAGTATAATACCATATTATATAGAACGTAAATGGGATAAGCCAAAGATAGCGCCACTCCAGACCTGACGGCTCTCTTTCCACCGCAGGTGTGTAGACCTTTTTCATGTAGATAAAAAGCGGCCCCCATACCACGGCTTCTGTCATAAGCATACAAAGGGAAAACGACCAGCGGTATGATTCATAGGCAAGTGACGGGAACAGAATGCCCTCCAGACATTTTGAGGTAATGACGATAAAGCTTGCGTTATTTGAAAGCAGAAGCAGTGTGAAGCCTGTTTTGCCGACCTTGACCTTCACAGCGAAAAAGTAAAAAGCCGCATAGAGCAGGGTGCTGACTGCACTTAGCAGACCTGCATTTGTGCTGAAAAATGCCGCCTGCCAGCCTAAGAAGATCTGCACCAGTGAAAGAGCCACAACAAGTCCCACAGTAGCTGTTTTGGAAAAGCGAAGCCTATGCCGGAAGGGATAAAGGGCAAGCACCATAAGTGGCAGAAAATTCAGAAGGGAATATATGCCCACTTCCACAAGGCGGTACAAAGGAGGCATTATTGCTCACCGCCTTTTCGCAGATCACTGAAGCGAAACTGAGCTAAGGCGTCTAATGTTTCTCTGGATTTTCGGCGACTTATGGGGATATGTGTGCCGTCGCTCATTATGAAAAGGTCGCTTTTTTGCTGGGTTATCTCATAGAAATTCACGATGACGCCTTTGGTGGAGGTGTAAAAGTATGAATGACTGCAAAAAATGCTCTCAATCTCAGCGAAAGAATTTCTTGAAACTATGCTTTCACCGTCTGTGCAATGGATAGTCACGATATGTGACGCACAGTCTATGTAGATAACATTTCTGAGTATCACGTTCTGACCATCGGGAAGCTTAACGGAACGCATACGATCAATTTCATCAGAACCGATCCTGTCAAGCATGGCTTTTATTTTGTCAGCCTGAAAGGGCTTGCAAAGATAGTAGCAGGCGTTGAGTTCGTAGCTTTCGCTTGCAAACTCGTTGCTTGAAGTGCCGAATGCGATATGCACGTTTTTGTCTGTTTCACGAAGCTTTTCTGCCACCTCTATCCCTGTCATTTCCCCCATGAATATATCAAGCACCACCAGATCATAAGCTCCCATCTGCCAACAAGACAAAAAGCTTTCTCCGCTTGAAAACGTATCTATCTGACAGCTGTGAGCGGTTTGTTCGGAAATATATTCATGAAGAAGTGCAAGGTCGTTTTTATTATCGTCTACCAATGCCACTCTCATACTGTAAAAATCCTTTCTTATACATGATTTCTTAATATATAATAACACACATCAAAGCAAAATTCAAGCATTATTCATTTATTTTGTTACCACTTGTGCAGATTTTTGACCGTTTGTGCTAATTTTATTGACAAAGTGTGTAGTCTGTGTTAAAATAATCGTGTAAAGTTATGTTCTTAGTAAAAAAGAAATATCAACAACGAAAAATATTATGGAGGAATTAGAATGAAAAAGAAAATTTTAAGTCTTTTGGTGACGGGCTGTCTTTTGTTTGTGCCGACAACGGCATTTGCAGACGACAATAAGACGGTGATAAAAACTGTTGACGACCTGTTGGCGTTTTCAAAAGCGGTAAACAACGGAGATTATGACAAGAATAAAGACGCAGTTGTTGTTCTTGAAAATGACCTTGACTTGACAGGTGTTGTATGGACGCCTATCGGAAACGTTTTCGATGAAAACGGCTATATTGAACATTGTTTCAGCGGCAAATTTTACGGAAACGGTCATACTATTTCAAACATTGATTTTACGTCTATTTATGGTAAAGATTTGTTGGTCGGTTTCTTTGGCGATATCGAGGAAGCAGAGGTATCAGGTCTGACTATAGAGGGAAATCTGGATGTGACAAATACTGATAACGAATATACTGTTTATGGCACTATTGCAGGATTTGCAGGTGATTGTACTATTTCTGATTGTGTGTCAAACGTATCGTTCAACAATAACGGCAAATATGTTTATGGCTTCATAGGCATGGTAGGTCAGGCATACGGCACAACTTTTGAATATTGTGAGAACACAGCAGACATAACTATCTCAGGCGACAGCGGAAGTGTTTATGTCGGCGGTATAGTTGGATATGCGCAGATTGGAACGGAAGTCCGCTATTGTTCAAGCACAGGCGATATGGTATATGCTGCACCAAACGCCGGCGGTATCGTAGGACGTTTGTATGGCGATTCCAAGGTCATAAACAGCTATGTTACAGGAAAACTCACGCCGGTTGGCAACGGAACCACAGATGTAGGCGGTATCGTTGGTTCAGTAACTGACGGTTCTGTAAGTGATTGCTATTTTGCAGGAGAAATTGACCTTTCACAGTACTCAGCCAAAAAGCCATATACACGTTTCGGCGGAATAGTGGGGAAGGATTCCTCGTCTACAACTGACTTTAAAAACAACTATTTCACAGAAACAGAAAATGTTGAAGCTTGCGGTTCAAATAAAGAAGCAGGCAAGGCTAAAGCTTATGACTATATGACAACAAAAGAATTTTATGACGAGCTGACAGCCGACGGTGCAAAGTATCAGTATGTTGATGGAAAAACGCCTGTCCTGCCAACTAAGGAGTATGCAGTTGATTTTGAAGTAACACCTGCTGACCTGAAAAATGTTGTAATAAAGGTAGACGAAAAAGAGATAACAAGCAATACTGCAATGCTTACAGCAGGCACTTACACAGTAGAGGTAACTGCTGACGATTGCGAGCTTCTCAGCAAGGAAATAACTGTCTCAGCGGATATCGCAACACATACACAGGCTTTTGAACTTGCATACAAGTCAGCAGACTATACAGAGCTTGACAAGGCAGAGAAAGCCGCAAAGGCTCTCAACAAGGACGATTATGAGGACTTCTCAGAAGTCGAAAAGGCTCTTGCCGCTATAGACAGAACAAAGAACATCACAGAGCAGGCTGACGTGGACGCTATGGTAAAGGCTATAAACGACGCTGTGGCAAACCTTGTAAAGAAAGCTCCTGCTTCTTCACAGCCTGACAGCGTAAGCAGTTCTGATGCTTCGTCAGATACGAGCAGTTCCGCTTCCGACAGCTCATCTTCTGACAGCAAGTCAGACAGCAGCTCAAAGGCAGCTTCAAACGCTTCAAACAAAAACCCATCGACCGGCGTTGCAGGCGGAGCATTCGCTCTTGCACTTCTGAGCGGTGCGGCTGTGGTCATGGCTAAGAAGAAAAAGTAATATATCCATTAAATGGATATATAAAGCAATTAAATGGGATTTTCATACATTATTTGTTTAAATGAATACCGCTTGTGCAGGTTTTTGACCGTTTGTGTCAAAATAGTTGAAAAATTATTACCACTCTGCTATCATAATTATAAGCAGGGCGGTTTTATGTCGCAATGCAAATATGATATGAAGTCTTATATTTCGGGAGGATAAAATATGAAAAAGACAAGAATTTTTAGCACAATGCTCGCAACGGTCGTATGTATGGCATCTTTGCCTGCAATAAATGTTTTTGCGGCAAATCAGCAGAGAACTACAACTCTTGACCTTACAGCGGCAGGATTTCAGAACGATCAGAAAAATGAAGACGAGGGCTGGAGCTGGGACGCAGCAACTTCTACTCTTACACTTGACGATGTTGATTTTTCGACGGCGAAAAAGTCTTGTGTCATTGTTGACGGAGAAAAAGTTACTAATATAGTTTTCTCAGGAGATAACAAGATGACCTCAGGCACTACAGTTATTTCGAGAAAAGGAAGCGCAAAAGATACCGGTGTAGTACTAAGTGGAAAGACTAAGGACAGTGTGCTTAATCTTGAAGAAACAGGCAACCTTCCAGTAATGGATCAGCCTAATATTACCTTTGAGTCAGGTACAGTTGATATTCAGGGCGGTGCAGCCATTACTTTGTATACCATAAAAGTAATGGAAGCGGCAGTGAATATTGATACAACTATGGCAGACTCTGAAGATGGTTGGAACGATGGTCTGTATGCGAACGGTTCTATCGAGATATACGGTGGAGAGGTCAATGTTAAGGCCGGAAGAATAGGTTTGTTTGTTGTTGGCATAGGCGCTCCTGAGCCTAAGACAGGCTTGATCATAGAGGACGGAAAGTTAGATATCAATGGTAAACTTGCAGATATCTATGTTGGTTCAGGCAATACTAAGAATGCGGTAATTTCCGGCGGAGATATCACACTCGGTGGTAACATCGGAATTTTCCTTTACGATTGCGAAAAGTGCGAGATAAAGGGCGGTACATTCCATACTGATGAATGTGAAAAACCATTCGCAGTTCATAGAGACAGTTCGGCTGTATTTGAGTATGCAAAGGCTGATTATACAGATCTTGACAAGGCAGAAGAAGCTGCAAAGGCTCTTAATAAGGACAACTATGTGGACTTTACAGCCGTAGAAAATGCACTTGAAGCTATCGACAGAACTAAAAACCTTACACAGCAGTCAGATGTTGACAAAATGGCGAAAGACATAAACGATGCCGTTGCAGCACTTGTTTACAAGTCAGCAGACTATACAGAGCTTGACAAGGCAGAGAAAGCTGCAAAGGCTCTCAACAAGGACGATTATGAGGACTTCTCAGCAGTCGAAAAGGCTCTTGCCGCTGTCGACAGAACAAAGAACATCACAGAGCAGGCTGATGTGGACGCTATGGCAAAGGCTATAAATGACGCTGTGGCAAACCTTGTAAAGAAAACACCTGCTTCTTCACAGCCTGACAGCGTAAGCAGTTCTGATGCTTCGTCAGATACGAGCAGTTC